>Ga0209780_1001363_pt1 | contig 15894 bp, 11 predicted proteins | sample WorMetexBAHAMAS2_FD_187384 | JGI IMG/M metagenome (GOLD analysis project Ga0209780, IMG submission 187384) | Marine gutless worms symbiont microbial communities from Max Planck institute for Marine Microbiology, Germany - Inanidrilus exumae... | ecosystem: Host-associated > Annelida > Digestive... | reverse complement strand
TTGTTGGCGTTTGTTGCAACTTGTTGAACTTGACCACAGTCAGTCAGATATCCAGCCAACTTTTGCGCTTCCTCGTCCTACATTGAGACTTGACTCGAGAGAGACTCCATTCGCGCGAATCGCGCGTGCCACGAGGGCCGCGACACTAAAAATAATAATAATGAGTTAATGACTGCACAGTAGAATCGAGTTGTGTAATTTGTCCTTCTCAAATTACCACTTACCAGTTACCACTTTGTCCTATTATACTCTACATGTACATCGCCACTCTGCAGTGTTTTTGTACTCCGTAGTCCCGCGGCTCCCGCCCATCCACACTGGTCGCTACAGTGTGATCGCTATAAAAGTATCGATGTCGAAGTATCGATCTCGATATCGATACTTTTACGGCAAAGTATCGATATCGGTATTGACGATACTTTTAAAGCCGGTATCGATATCGAATATCGGCGATACTTTTGGAAAATATCGATAACAACCCTGCATGGCGACGGATGCTGGTCTGTACGACACGCCACATGCTATGATTTACGGCAAGCCCTCCCCACTGTAGTGCTCATGAGTGTCATGCATATCAAATAAAACGCACAACTAAAATACAGTTTCAACTTATGTATAAAGTTTCTCCGTAGCAACATAAACTGTCTCACAAACCAGTTTCAACCGTATTCCTTAATCCGTATAAGTTTCCATGTTCAAGTTTAATCCGAACGAGAATGTATGATGCCAGAATATAATTATCTCCAGTTACGATTTGCAAAAGTAAGCAAAAAACAAAGTGTGTCCAGTGTTGCGTCATCAACACTTAAACTGTACAAATTCACTCGTCATTATATTCTAGATAACAGCAGAACTAGTTGTCAGTTTCTCGCATTCATGCATAACATAAGTGCCGTCAGTCGGTTCAGCATTGAAGAGGTGCGTGTAATTATCAGACTCAGTTTCTAAGTCGTCCACGGCAGCGCGCCCAGGTGAGTCGAGACTCGTAACAATGACTGACCAATCGCCCGCATCGAGTCATTCGTCATTCGAGTGATTCGAGTCCACTAAGTTCACCTGCTGCCTGCCTGCTGTATCTCTAGCAGCCAGGCCAGACCACCGATGCAAGTTGCTGCAACTGCAGACTCCCCCATCATGACCTGCGACGGTCAGCATGACTGCTGTGTGACTCCCACGATGACTTAGTTACTTAAACGTATGTCTCTGTGCCACTACTGCGTTAAATAACAGGCTATGCTGTGCCCTCCACCATTCCCGTTTTTACATGGGAATGGCCGATCACGTTTCCGGGAATTCGGGAATGGCAAAATGTCCAGGATTCTCGGGAATCGGGAAACGGGGAGCCCGGGAATGGACACCCTAAGCGTGTTGTTGTAGCTGAAATGTTACAAGACATTTGCTGATTGTTAACTCTGTCATGGACGTTCTGTTCCTGTTTTAGTTTGTTATTTTGTCTCTCTGTTATCTGGATTACTTAAAGACTAGTTAGGATGAATTTTAATGATGAATTAGGTGATGCTGCAGAATAGAAGTCCGAATTCCATGTGGGCTAAAACTCCATGTAAATTCCATGGGATTCCATGTGGAATACTCTGTGATCACAGTTATGGTCCAGTTGACATCAACAATGTTGGTTGTCATGGAAGTCTGTTGATCACACATATGGCTCCAGCATTACATGCATGTGCCAAGGAGCATCGCATGCTTGCTGTACAATAGTTTTGCCTACTACAGCTGTGTGTGTACAGAACTATGCAGGTATCCATATAAAACGTGGCAGTTGCTGAAAGTGCTTCTCAGGCTGACACATGCGACCTGTGTGCATTATTCGTACAACAGTAGGACAACATTCAACTAATATAGAGTGTTGAGTGGGTCTTTCACTGATAGCTGAGCCTCTTGGTTTGAAGTTGTTGGAAGGAGTGGGCCTGTGTATCAAACAAACATTTCAATTTCTGGAGGTGATCTAGATCCAGATGCACAATTTTTTGTCTGTTTCATATTGTAAAATACGGCTTTGCATTAATTTGTTGCAGCTGAATTTCTTTCAGGCGTAGAGATCATGGCACCAAGTGTAAACTGTTATTCTAGCTAGCATGTGTGAGTGAGTGAGTGAAAAGTTGTTGTATAAGGCATTTCCATTTTGTCAGACAGTTAGAACTATGTGCTGTTGCGTGAACTTGTGGATGAATGTGCATGTTTTTTGTGTGTTCTGTATGCTTAATCACAGTGCCGAAAATTGTGTTGATTTTATTCAGTGATCTTTTGCTGTCATGAAGTGGCTGCTGAGTTAAGTATTTGTGATGTTACAGCATTCGACATTCAGTGACATTTATCGGAAGGAACTTGCCATTTAGTGATGATCGTCACTACAAACTGTGCTCAAATAATTTTGAGCAGAATGTGATCATATCAAGGCGACACGCGCGCATTATACGTTGTGAGAAGTCCAACATTCATTCCATTTACGATGATTCCATGAATGGAGTTTTTGTAAATGACACTAAAATTGATGGTAAAGTTACTTGTATATTAATGCATTTGACATATCATAACTTCTGTAATTTTTGATGATGTTCACTACTTTCACAATGTCTTCTTCTCTTTCTCTTTGTCATCGAGTTGTGAATGCTATGTATAATCAGGAAACTGCAGTCTGAATGTTATAAGACAAATTAATATCAAAGAAAATGTTTATCTTTCACTTCACTGTGAACAAGCTATGTTTGGAATTACATGGTATTGTAGTGTGACATTGACACTGATTTCATGTTGTGTCTCGATAGGTTCAGTGTTGCTGAAAGAAGGTGACTATGTTACGTTTGGGCATATGTTTGGTCAGACGGTAAAGCCGGGGACTCGTGTGAGGCAGCCAGACTCTGAGTATCAGTTTGTGGTGAGTTTCTGATTACTGTTGTTATATGATTGTTTGAAAGTATGTACTGGAAATGTGACCATAGAGTAAACTGAAATAAACTGGTCTAAGCTGCACTGTATTGTAGCATGTTGTATTAGCTGCTATCAGTCTTCATCATTCTGTTATTTTTCTCATGCTGGAGCTGTGATGGTCATTATATGCTCAGTTTATAACCTTTTATTTTACTTGTGCATTTTACTAAAATATATTGAGTAGTTTTTTTATCAGTAGAATATTTGTGTTCCTTATACACAGTGTCTAAAAATACACTTGACTTTGATCATAACTTAGGCAAATTTAGACTGATTTTCAAAATTCTTTTACTGACAGATTCCCAAGGAAACTCAATGTAACTGTTACGGGATCTTCTACGTCACCTGATCTGTGTTGCTACAGTACCTTGCAGAATTAAATAATTTAAAATAATGGCTGAACTTTTTCTCATATTATCAAAATTAATCAGTGTTACTTGAAACCACAAAACTTAACAATATTTAGATAACAAATGTTTGAAAATATTACAGTGATTATTTACTTAACTTTGTGCAATGTATGAAGCACAGAATGCACATAATGCAAGAATGTTTGGAATATAATAATAATAGTAATAATAATAAATCTAGACAAGAGGCTCAGCTCTATCTGAGGGACTGAATGTTGTGCCGTGTCATCAAAATCTTGTCAATTTCTGTGCAACTGCATCAGAAATCTCAGTTGAAAAGGCTTGCAGTTGATCGATGACCCTGAAGGTCACTCAGGGTCATCCGAATTGCCGCTATTCGATACGCAATATATTGCTTCCTATTAGTGGTCCATAGTCATGACTCTATCTTGCACTATTTCCATTATGACGTTTAACAGTTTAGTTGATTGCCTGTGAGCTTGAGGATATGAGCACATGCACTGCCCACATACTCCTCTTTCGAGTTTTCTTGCAGATGTGTAGTCAGCTGCAATAAAATAAAACAGCTGCAATAAACATTTATTTTATTGCACCATTTATTACTGGCCCGCCTACACATAGTGTAGGAGGGCCAGACTAGTAACAGTCGGTGGTGTCTGTCGTCATCTGTTGGCATAGTCTCAGGGGGCAGCACGCGGTTGGCCAGTCGTGTCACGTCCCGTTAGGGCGACACATTGTTTTACTTTATTTTGTATGTGCAGATGGCTTAGAGTGGTTGTATGTTGTGATACATCAAGTTGTTTCACTGTTTGCACTTATTTTACTTGTGTGCATGTGTGTTTGTATGTTTATGTTTGTGTGTGTACCTGTGATATGTTGTTTTTTAACTTTAGTTGTTGGAAGAGATCATTTTATCCATAGCATACATGCGTATATGTGCGATAGGTGGTCCCTTCGTTCACAACATGTTCATCACATCTCATTCATTCCCTTATGTTGCACCCCGTGTGGGTCCCGGGGCTGTATGTAAGTGGGCAAGTGTCTATGTAAGTAAGTAAGTAACAAATTTATGAAGCACTGAAACCAGAATAGGCCTTCTCTATTTTCAGGCCGGAAGTCATAGGAGGTGATCAAACCTGGCTTTAGTTAATGGGTTCATTTTATGTTGTAGTATATTTTGTTACGGATGCATGTTTGCTTTGTTGTGTTTGTTTTTAGTTTTTCAGTACTTAGCCGAGAGATTGGCTGGAAAGAATGTCGCCGAAATGATATATTTTGTTTCCGTTTGGATGTAAAACCTTAACTCAATCAATCCCTTATGTTTCCCACTACTTTCTGTTTCTTTTCTCTTGCTTGAAGCAATGTATAATATCTTGAAATATGAATTGCCTCAATAATTTAATGTTACAAATTTAGGCTGCAAAAACAATTTTAGACATTTGTGTGACAATATTTTTATTCAGCTTGAAACTAGGCTTCAGCCGAATATTGCAATCACTTTACAGCACGTTTTTGGTGGTGTTCACTGTTACTCTGTTAAAAGTGAACTGATCTGGAGCACTATTGAGTACATTGTCAGGGGCTGACCCTGGCAGATTTTGGGCACAATCCACACAGTAGCAACAGCTGGAGAGCCAGGCGAAATTTTGTTGTTTTTTGTCAGGTAAATAATGCACTTCACCTGAATAACCCTTTATGTCTGGTTTCAATTTTACTGTTGGAATCAGTTCAAAGTCATTTCACTGTACTGTACACTCCGTACAAGAAACCTCTCCAAATTCTCTGCAACGTCTGATGCTGGTTCACGGCACGCCGTGTCATAATGCTGACTGTATCAGTGAGCGTGGCCTGATGACGTCATCAGACTATGCCCAGATAATTCAATAAAATAATGGGAAACAGGGTCATTGAACTGCACAAGCATTAAGTAAATAAGTAAGTAAGAAGTTTTTATTGATACATAACAAATGTATATACAGCATTAGTTACCAGAACTGCCTCAACGAAGCCGCTGCTCTGAGCCAAATGGTGTATTGTGTACATTCCACACAATACAGCCATCTAGTTTGAGTGTACATTCAGTAAAATTTGTATGTTTAGTGAGTATTCTTATTCTATACATGTAGTTATTGGTGATTGGTGGATGGCAAAGGAAAATTATGTCGTAGCTCAAATCTACCTCACTGGATGTCTTGTCATTCTCTGCTCCTGTGTTTTACCTTTTACAGACTGTTTATTATCTAACAGTGCAAATACTGGTTTACATGTTCCTTATGCATTCATGTTCATATTACTTGTATGAACAGTTCGAGAAATGTTACTGTGACATGAAGGTCTGCAATTCACCGTTACTGACTGATGATCCTGACGAAAATGTGAGTATTGTTGGTACAGTGAATTTTTCTTACATGTGCAGTATTAATTCAGCCCTCCACAGCCTTTATAGTTTGTACACTGTCAAGAATGCAGGACATGGCGCTAACTCTGTCAAATGCTAACAGTTTTTCGAAATTCTTTTACCACTGGAAAGAGAAGGAAATTTCCAACAAAAGTCATATAAGAATTGATTGCTGTCGTACCTTAATTTTGTTGCCACGCTACTTTGGTAAAGTTGAATTTTAAATTTTACTTCAAATTGCAGAGATAAACTTTAGAAAACATAACATATTTCATAGAATATGAAACACTTCATGTCACGTTGCTGAATGGATAGACTCATACTGATATTGTCACAACAGGTGCTCATAGTGTCCACCCTTTGTCCACAGACATGCACGAAGATGCTTACGTCATTCGTCAGTTGCATTGTCAGTAATGCTGCGTTCACGCCAACCAAAAGTGCAGTAAACGCTGCTTCAGTTTGTTGATATTGCACACTTGCACTCGCTGCTGGATGACGCTGAATATCTTGTAGTCTGCTGGATTGAGGTTGGAGCTTTTTGGTGGCTACATATCTGGTGGAATGAAAGCAGGTGTTGCCAGCTCAAGGAGTCAGGCATTATTTCGTTCCCTAGTGTGCAGGAACACTGTGCTGTTGGAAAGTTTGAGTTATTATCGGAGATCTGATAATCACTCAACTACAAATTCACTGCTGAAAGAATTTAGAAAATTAGTTAGGATTTGGTGGATTTACCACCGTGGGTTCAATGTCTTCCCTTTTTTGAGACATGGTGTAGAGAGAGATGGAAAGAAGATCAGTTTTAAGTGGCTGTATGGTCGCTTGTCACTTGCTCTATCATGAACCTTTTAAAAGTTTGTTAAATTTGCACAGAAGTGTTCTAATTTCCCAAAAATTCTGATGTCACTTGATTCGTATCTCAGTGCCAGATATCCAGCCATGAAGTCAGGTTACATCGTTTCTGCAGTTGCACACTGTGTTCCAAAACAATGACGCCAAATTACAAAATACTGTGACATGATATCAGAATTAAATATCTTTTTACACTATAAACTGCAGTAAATGGATAAAGTTGATTACAGATATTGCACAGTACCCACAAAGATAGATGCGTGACTGAATGTTTTTGGTGCTGTCTTATTGAATATAGGGCCACCAAGTGGGTTGTTTTATTTCAGTTGTCAACCATTTGATATAAATAGTTTAGGTTTGAACCAAATTTATGGTGAGGTTTCAGAGATACATAATAAACTTTTAAGACAAAACTGAACTGTTTGGCATGCTCAGTGAGCCATAGTATTATGATACTGGAATTTCATTAATTTTACAGGAATTCTTTTTACTGACATGATGGCTGATGCTGTGCTGACTGAGCAGAGTATTATGATTAAAGGCACCATCAGTATCAATTTTACCCCGAGCTGTGTGCTAGTTATAAACGTTGACACGCCAGAGGATGGCTTTTAGAATCTAGCCACTTCAACTAAACACTGTAATTGAACTGAATTATATTGTCAGTACAAGTTTTCCTTGTTAACTGCTTAAGTTTTTTAAATATAATTTTGGAAAGTTTATGCTAGGTATCTTAGAAACTATGGAATGAGTTCGGTTTTTGTTGAAACTTACTGTCTCTAGCATGTGATAACAATTATATTGATTAGAAGAACATTAGTCCTTGATGGTTGAAGTTTGAAGTTTGGTTGAAGTTTTTTTTATACTGCTACCTTTATTAGTGATTACAGTTAAAGAAATATTGAAAATATTGCATAATTCCAAAATGGAAAAGTTAAGAAGGATTTCATGTATTTGTGAGTTGACTTTTAAGTGTAATGTGATGTTTTTTGTGTTTGAGTTCAGATGCTGAAGGTGCCTGCTGCTGTCACTAGCTGTGCAAATGATACTGATGCAACTGCTTTTCTGGCTGACGTTTCACTGTCAATGACAGATCATTACAAATCCATTGTTAATCCAGGCACAAATGAGGAGAATGGCAGTCCACGTGTTATTGAAATTTGCCCACAGGTGCTTGCAGTATAGTTTATTTATAGTCTTTTGTTGATGGACTTGATTTAGTCATTTTAACTTCTTGTTAACAATTTTTATGTGTTATTTGAATTCATATCTGCAATTGGGTGTGTGCATGTATCCTTGTTTTTGTATCCATTTTTACCACACGATGCTATACTAGAGCTGTAAATGCTATGGCCATGTGTCTGATTGCTGTCACAAATTGGTGTTCTATCAAAATGGCTAAAGGTAGGATCATGCAAAGAATGCTGCATAATAGCTTAGGGACACTATCTTTCTGATGCCAAAGACTCTGGCAAATTCTGATCGGGACACCTCCAGCGGGGGTGCAAAATGCAGGTGGGGTAGGTTAAAATCCACAGTTTTCAACAGAATATCTCCCTATATCTCAGAAATGGTGCAAGATAGGAACATATGCAGAATGGAAGTCTAATCTGAAGTCATATACACTGTATCAAACGGTGCTATTTAGAGTGACCCCTAACGACCCTGTCGCATGCCTTTTTCTATATCGTGCATCAAATTTGTTGTCTTTATGATAGGTGAAGCTGGCAACTTCAAATTTTGCAGATAGATTGTTCATAGTGTACGGATGACAAACCACCCATGAAAGGGATGTGGTCAGGGCCACATGACCCTTTTTGAATTTTGTGGCTCCAGTCAAATCTCAGATTTTGTACACAAGCAGGTTAGATCAAGTGTTCACCTTGGGATGACAAACTACCCGGTATTGGGCGTAGTCAATGTCACTTGACCCTTTTTTTACAATTTCTGGGCCCTAGTCATGTCTTTGGAATGGCTGCTGAAGCTAGGCGCTTCAAATTGGTGTTCATATTGATTCTGACAAGTGTTAGTGCATGCATGATGAATACCGGAAGGGATGTGTTCAGGAGACAATGGAAGACCAACACTAAATTATATGTGGTTTATAGAATTATCACCAAAACCAATGACTTTATGTGACCTTGAAGGTCACTTTCTACCTCCCATACCTCAGAAATATAGTATACTAGCGCTCCACCCTCGCGCCTCTGGCGCTTGGTCACGTCTTGCCAGTGGCACTCGATCTGCTGCAGTTGCTGGCCGCTAGGTTAGAATTTTCCAATGGAGCTCACTCGCATGCCTACGATGCATGATTTATTGCGTTTACCACCACTAGTTCCGAATTCCCAGGCGCACGGAGCAGGAGCCCGTGGGCTTGAGTGATTTTGGTAAGTAACTTGCAGTGCCAAGGTTCTGGTCTGGCAGTCAGCAGTCATAGTTATTAGCATGGCTGTGCATGGTCACTGCTGCGTGCCGTGAACCATGTTATCTGGACAGGATGAAAACTGCTGCTACATAGCATGTGGACTGCAACGTGTATTTGTGTTATAATAATTAAAAACTATAAATTGTGCATTGCAGCCGATGACGGTATCTAGCGGTGGTCTTCATCGGGATTTATCCATTCATTGTGATTCTGTTGTAAAGTCTGAGCATGTGCCTTCAGTATCATCACTGACGTCTCAGCCAGTTGCAGAGTTAGTTGTGTGCACTGTTAACGATGAAATGTTGTCGTATATGGAGAAGAAATTTGCTGTTGGTGCAGAACAGTTTGCTGTGCCAGTTACGTTGACGTTCGCAGTTGCTGGACAGCATCCAAGTTCTGATAGTGATGGCACTTTAGGTTTGTCGTCTAGTGTGGTTCCATCTTTAGTTGTGAGTACCACTAAATCCACTAATATATCTCCTTCGTTGTTCTGTCCTGCAATTGTTGATGTGAGATCGCTCAAAACGGAACCTGAAGATGATGACTTTGTGTCAACACCATCTAGTGCAGTGTTAGAGAAACATCATGCACTGAGCAGCAGCAGTAACTCAAAGAGTGATTTGGTGGAGAAACCAACAGCTACTGCTGTTCACTGTGATGATGTACCATTTCATCCCAGCAACATCAGCAGTTGTCCCATTTCAGTTTGTTCCAGTTCTTTGTCTCTTATCAGCAACTCAGCGGTATCTCTCTGTCCTTTGACGTCATTTCCTGGTTTATTTCCAGCCAAAATGACTGTCACTACAGGTGCTGACCTACACGTACTACAGTCCACTGCTTCTGAAGTTATAAAGCAGGAGTTTTCACCTGCAACACACAGCTGTTCGTCGTCAGTGAAACATTCGTCTAGTACTGCACTACCACCAGACGGTACAGGAAACTCAACTGAAATTCGTGTGAGCAGAAGGACTAATTTTACTGACAGAACTGATCAGTGCAGTGTGTCAACGGCAGAGGGTGTTGATGTCAATGTGCCTGTTACATCTGCAAAGACTGTGAAGACTATTGATGGCGCTTCAGCTCCTGATAAGACTGTACTGCACATAGACAGTAGGAAGTGTATTTATTCAAAGACTGCTAGCATTGACAGTTCCGTGACAGGCAAACATGTGCCACCTGCTGCGAAGAGGAAATGTGATGCTGAGTCTGGTGACTGTAATATGCCACAGAGCAGAAATGAATGTGAAACATCAGTTACACCAAATGTCAGATCTAGTAAAAGAAAATGTGAAACAACAACAAAAACTGGTATGTGTGCTTACTTTTGTTAATTGTGTTACTGAATAAAGGCACTAAGGTAAATGTTTTGACTTTGCTTTGTTTATAGTATATTTTGTGCTGCCTTTTCTGACTGAATATGTAGTAAAACATAGTTTCATGCTGTCTTGTTGCAAATGTGCAGGAACAGATTTTTATAACACTTCCTTCCAATTTCAGTGACTTAATTTCCATCCTATACCCATTCCCATCTGAAACCGACGACAAATTGCTCTCGACTTCTGTTTAGGACTGTATTTCTATGGGAGTGCGGGTGCGGCTATTAATTAGGTCGACCCTTCGACAGAGTCGACCTAATGAAGCCGGTCTCAAATGTCCATGCGTACTTATGTAGGTGTGTACATCTGTCCACAAAAAGTTGCATTGATTTCTATGAAATTTGGCTTGTAAGTAGAGGTCGATGAGTGATGCACGATGGTATGCAGTATGACCCGATCCAAGGTCAAGGTCACGAGACCTTAAAAGTTGGAAATCCAGCCATTTTGAAAAGCTATTTCCGTCATTTACAATGGAAGCTGGCATCTGACCACGGATTCTTAAACTAGGGCACAATATCTAAATTTGATCAGGCCAGATTTTTGATATTTGGCTTTGTTTTTGTGTCACGTGACTTTGAAGTTGGCACAAACGTCAGTTGCGAAGAGTCGACCATCAGTCCCCGTACGGGGCTAAGTTTTTCCATTTGCCATCCACTACTTTTAGTCAGTTGTAATGATTGTATGGGCGTATATTATGCAACAATGCTAACACAAGCACTGTTGCAAGTGCCTGCTATTTACAGTATGCACTGTTTTTTCCCACTCCCACGTCTTCATTCCCATTCCCATGCACTTCATTCCTATCTCATGGCTGATCTTATTCCCGTTCCCATGGGATTCCAGTCTTCTTCATTCCCATGATCATCTCTGTCTTGTTAATAAAAAGTGGTGTGCTTATTTGCAATTTACATGGTCAACAAGGAGTTTAGCCCTTTGTGGCACATTGAGCCAGTCATACTGGCAGTTAATCAGGTAGATGGCTGGCTCAGTTAGCAGTCAGCGCCTTTAGCTGATTAAATCAGTGCGCCGTGTCATAACAGGGCCTACTTTGTGCAGAACTGGATGATTATTCCCTAGTGGTGGCTGATGCTATTGCCATTACTCATTGCACAAGATAGTATGGTCATGTGTCTTACACACTTTATGCACGCATTGTTGTCATCTTGTGCTGTTGGTGAGTCACTGGAGTAGTGAAATTTGTTAAATGTTGTCATTTAATCTTTTAATCGATTTAATCCTTGATATGTATTTTCACGTGTTGTACCAGCAGTGGTGAAACGTGCCAAGAGCAAACCATGGCATGATGCTGTTGATGCATCTCATACTGCAGTTTCTGCCAAGACAGATGATACTTCATGTCAGCTAGAAAACGATGGTGCAGAGTCAAAGCCAAGCTTGTCAATGTTTCGAATACCACGAATACCGAATCGTGAGGGTGTCAGAAGTAATAATGCTTCAGATGAGCTGAGGTGTGACACGAAGACGGTTAAGTTGGGTCCAGTAACATCATTAAAAATGGATTCTAGCAGCAAAGCAAACGTTGATGCTGCCTGCGTCACTGATATTCACAGTCGCAACTCGTCCGTATGTAATCGTGTCAGAAGTGGCTGCAATGATGCAGTTTATAAACACCGCACATTGCATGGCTCAAGCAAGTTGACAGGTGGTGTACATTCGCAGTCGGCCAAACCTCGCAGTGATTTGTACACCAGTGCAGCAGCACGTATTGGCGGACAACAGCTTCAGAGCAGTGCCGCTAACCATGACAAACCCACAGTCGCACAGTCAGAACTGCAAGAATTGACACCTACCAAGGCAGTTGATACTTTATGTCAGCTGGAAAAGGATGATGCACAGTCAAAGCCAAACTTGTCAGTGTTTCGAATACCACGGATACCATATCGTGAGGGTGTGAGAAGTAATAACGCTTCAGATGAGCTGAGGTGTGAAAGGAAGACGGTTAACTTTGTTCCAGTAACATCGTTAAAAATGGATTCTCAGAAGAATTCTAGCAGCAAAGCAAACGTTTCTGCTGCTTGTGTCACTGATATTCACAGTCACAAATCGTCCGTATGTAGTTGTGTCAGAAGTGGCCAGAATGATGCAGTTTCTAAGCCCCACATGTTGCATGGCTCGTCTGATACAAGAAACAAGTTGACAGGTGGTGTACATTCTCAGTCAGCCAAATGTCGCAGTGAGTCGCACATCAGTGCCGGTGCACGTGCTGGCAGACAACAGCTTCAGAGCAGTGCGGTTAGTCGTGACAAAGCTACAGTCACGCAGTCAGATCCGCAAGAATCAACACCAAAACTGCCAGAATATCTTACCAGAGCCGGCTGGAAACTGTGCTGGAGTAAGCAGAGGCACCGCTGGTATGTTTTCAATGTCCGCACCGGAACTTCCTCGTGGGATGTTCCAAAGTAGGTACCCGGTATTCAATGTTTTGCTGTGGATTGTGCAAACTCTTCAAACTTACACAATAATGTTGATTGTTCAAGTTACTGTTTACTTTGTTCAGTTCTTGTTTGTTAGTTACAGCTATTACATGTTAATATGATTTTGTGGAGACTTTCTCAAAATATTGACTGTGCTGTGCTAAAAGGTCTTAAGCGACATTTTTGCCATTTTCATTTTTTGATTATGTTGCAACAACTAATTACCCATCTCTTATGAAATTTTCTGAACATATTTTTTACTTGTAAGTAAATTTTTTAAAGTTTTAATTTTTATTCTCAAAGGACCTAAATGCCAATATATTTTTTCTATGATGTAAGCGACAGTTCTGAAGTCTCAAGCAACTTAAGCGCTGTTCATAAAGATCTTAAGCGACATTGCTTAAACTAGATGGAAAGTACTCTGAGAGACTACAACTCCACGCGAAAGTTTGCCCAATGTCACTGCTTACATGGGGCCATTTCGGCATTTAGGTACATTGCGTACATCGATTGTGGGTACGATTAATCATCACCATGCTTGTGATGCATAAAATGTAAACAATCGCCGGTTTACGGAGCTTTTTGGCCGTTGCTTCCACATGCCTCTACCGATCGTAACGAAACGAACTTGGTCTTCCCTTTCCCCCTAGGAACCTTCCCATAAAATTTTCGTACAAATCCGTCCACAATCTTTTTAGTTATCGTGGTTACAGACAGACACACACACAGACACACAAACCAACGCCGGTAAAAACATATTCCCTCGCTTTTGCGGGGATAACGAGACACCAAAGAACACTGCAATGACAGGAGAAAATAGTGCAATATGCAGCAGGTGCTATGTGCAAGGAAGCAGGAGTACGAGCTAAGCCTATTGATTGACAAAAATGAGTAACAGTAATTGCCCCATGATAAGCACAATATCCAACTATTTCAATAAGAAACTAGTAAATGCAACAACAATTATTTTTTTTACACTTTATAGATCATATATTCATGACAATCAATTGAATAGCAATACTATTAGTATTATGCCTAGTTAGCATTATTTTGTCACCTTGAAAGCTATAACAAAAACAGTGTTAAAATCACTTAGGACCTTTTAATTTACCAAACTGTCTAGCAAACTGTAGTGCTAAAAGGTATTAAGTGCACTTGTCCACTGTTGTCAAGTCGTCGTGATAATAACAGCCAGAGCTAAAATGTCGTAAGCGCCCTTGCAGTGTTTATCGAGTCTACAGTTGGTCGCTTTGCTGTTTCTGAAAGGTCATAAGCGACAAAAATAATGTGTTTTTTAAATTTGAAGCCTATTTGCGGTAGGATTTTTAAAATTTAAATTATGTTGGGGAACTGATCGCTATAAGGGGATTTGATAGCTATTTTCGAGCTCGACGGATAAAACAGAGCATTGTAAATATGTTTTTTGCTACTCCTATAAAATTGTTAAAATGTCGCTTACGACCTTTTAGCACAACACAGTTGATATGTTGTTGCGGCAGTCGAGCGCTGCAAATTGCATTGGGTTTAACATTGGTGGCGGATGTTGCCTCCAACCCGTGTATTGGTAACGAGACGGTATTGGTACATGTTCTGTATTATGCACTCTACAGCCTTAACACATTATTACCTACGGTAACGGCATGGAGAGCCAGCAACGCCCGTTTCCTCAGTAATCCAGCGATGGATGAAGAATGGATGACGCCAGTGGGTGATTCTGTCTGGTTTGGTCTGTGCTTTGACTTTCCATCCGTGCTTTCATGCTATTGGTTGGGTGACAGTAAGGCCCATAAAGCGTGTGCCACTTATGCCTGAAGGTTCTGTTGTGAAGAAAATGTGGCAACTGGTTGGCCCAAGTTCACCCGATAACACTGAGGCGATGGTTCCACATATACCTGTGCTTATGTAATCTCTGGCATTGTTCACTGCATTTGTCATCCTGTTCTCTTGTCAGCAGGATTTCTGAAGGAATAATGAATGACGTTTCATGAAATATTAAGTAAGTAAGTGTTTACCTGAAGCACCACATATCAAAAGTCACAGAGCGCCGGAGCAAGTACGTTGTGGAACATCAAAACACTGGTTACAATTTTGAGATATATTTTAAAATATTGTAACATTGGTACATTGTTGTATATTGACTTCAGTAGATAGACGAACATAGGCTGCTGTCGCTGCCGAGCAAGGCGTAAAAACGTTTTATTATGTTAGATCAAAATGAGTGATTTGGCTGACAGAATTTGCTCATGCTATTCAGACTTCCACAACTTTGATGATTATGTTACAATCAGTATTCACTATGAAGTAGACTGATGGGTTGTTACAGACTGCAGCATAATCTCCGTTTTGTCTAGAGGTTAGGAGGGAAAATAATCAGAACTGTTCTGTGCTGAGTTGTGTATGACAGTTGTGCACAGTGGTATGCACACTCGTGAACAGTTTTTACCATGCGGCGCTATGCTAGTACAGTGTATGTCGTCGTGTGTCTGTCCGTCCGTGCGTCAAACGCCGTTATTGTACCAAAATGGCTAAACAACGCAAACAACGCCATTCAATAGCCAAGGGACTCTAGTTTTCTGGCGCCAAAGATCTCGCCAAAATTTCACGGGGTAACCCCAATGAGGGCGCCAAATAGAGGTGGGGTAGGTTAAAGCGGCAGTTTTCGACTAATGTCTCGCTATATCTCATAACGATGTAAGATAGAGACATAGTTACTATGGAAGGCTAATAGGAACTGACCCATTTTTGTTGAGTGGGTTGAAAAAACTTTGTTAAGCAGCATGAAAAAATGAAACTCTTAAGCCTTATGGATTTACAATGTGTACATTTAGGGAAACATAAAAATGTGTATGTTCGTGGTATTATTTTGTTTATGTTTTTATATTGCCATGAAGTACACTGTTTAATTTCATAATCATAGTTGATTTGTATTTCTATAATTAATTGTCATTATCACAGGCTGCGCGGTAGCGCCAGCCCTGTGTTAACGGCCACTGGCTTTGTCAATGGGAAAGGGCAATTTTCGACCCCCCACAGAATCGACACCCCTCAACCGATCACCAAAATATTTGTCACAGGTGATTACGTCGGC
>Ga0209780_1001362_pt1 | contig 15898 bp, 6 predicted proteins | sample WorMetexBAHAMAS2_FD_187384 | JGI IMG/M metagenome (GOLD analysis project Ga0209780, IMG submission 187384) | Marine gutless worms symbiont microbial communities from Max Planck institute for Marine Microbiology, Germany - Inanidrilus exumae... | ecosystem: Host-associated > Annelida > Digestive... | reverse complement strand
GGCCCGGAAACGGAGTGGAACTATTCTGGTAGAAAGGGAAGGGATGGACAAAAGAAAATAGGTAAAACGAATGAGAAAAGGGGAAAAAGTAAAAAAAGCAAAAGATGAGAAAGTGAATTGAAAAGGGTGGAAAAGGTGGAAAAGGGGTACCCAGCATCACACGGGGCACACGTGTATACTTGCATAGCGACAGCAATGCATCATGTAGTAACATCGTCGACATCTGTCAAGAAGTAGATGATCAACAGTGTAGCTGACTAGCTGACATAATATGTTACCAGTAGTTGTATTAAATATTATTAAGCGCACGCGCAAAATCAGTCGTAATTCGTATAGGCCTATCGTTTGCTAGGTTGGTTGGTTGGGAGATTAAGGTCCCCTTTCATCACAAAAATAGTCTCTATCGAGGACAAGGTCTTGGGTGGAGATTTAGTTCTGCCAGGTTAAGGATGGCCAACCACCATAAGACCTATTTATCAGTTCAATGAGATATCTTGTGTAATTGCTGTTCTTCAGTTCCTATAACATATCAGTGCCTAACGACTCTTGTTGTATGATATCTTTTGTGTTGGTCTGGCTTTGGAATGCTTCTTTTAGGTAAAACCCAAGAGAAGCATCCGGGGGATCTCCCACCCATGGTACCAGACCTGCCCCCTCCACCCAATATCATTTGCTAAGACAAAAGAGACTTTCTATTATAATTTTAATACACCCAAGTAAGGTACTAGACAAACAAGTTAAATCAACATCTCATCTTCATCTCAACATATAACTATGTTGCATTCACATGGTACTGCACAACATACACTTACCACCTACATAGTATGTGAAATAAATAATAATACTAATGAGTACATTTACATAGTGCAAAATAAACAGTCCTCAGATGCGCTAAAGAGAAGAATATCGTTGGCTCAGTCTGCATAATTACGTTCAACTTCAACCCTCTCGCTGGCTCCGTGACGCAAAAAGAACGAGTTCTCATGCAAAAGGCTTTGATGTCTACGTCAAATTATTGTAGAACAAAAACGGCAACAAAATTGTTAACCAGCAAAAGCCAGCACTCACGACAGTGCAAAGACCCACGCTTGCACTGCACTGTTTTTCTGACTCATGATCTTGACTCCAAAATAATGGGTTTCCAGGATTCATCTTGGAACATTTCTACGTTTGATCATCCTAGCTGCATCGTTTTTTGAGATATCGTGTGGAAAAACAAAGACAAACGTACAGGCAAGCACACAAATGCCACGGAACACCCTACCCACGTGACTGCCGAAGGCGTGGGTGAAAATTCAAATGTATGAATAGTCATTAGTTAACTAACATTGCCAAATTCAGTTTTATCACTATTTTGATAAATTTGATGAATCCAGAATGCAAGAGTGCTCCAAATGTGGAAATAAAATTATTATTCAAATCTTAAAATCTGAACTTTTCCAAGTACAGTAAATAACAGTAAAACTAAAAGTACAATAGATAATAACCACAAATAGTAAATAGAAAAAAATTCATTCTTTTGCTATTGTAACATTTGCTATGTACAATTTCATGCTACTTCTAGCAACGAAAACAAACAACCGGAACAAGGATACAAACACTCTCTCACACACCTTCCAGAACACCCAGCTTAGCCAGCCAGTTACCCTAATGACCTGAGAGATGGTTGGTAAAAGCCTTTGTGACATGCAAATCACGGGAATGACTCACAGGACGTCATCTTCAAACTGACTCGTGACTAAAGGGACGATGCCCCTATTTTGTCAGTTCTCCGACGCCCACAACAACCGAAATTGGAACAAGGAGTCACACAAACAAACTGAAAACTCTCCATGTCCACACACCACAACAATCAGCAAACAGTAGTGATGGACGGTAAATGCCGCACAGTTAGTGGCAACATAAAAACAACGTCACACAATGAGCCTGAATAAGGATGAATAGCACCAAATACCACATCACACTGGGCCATATTACCGGCACTAACTACTGCAGCTTCTTTCGTGTCGGCACCATCTTGTACTCAACATTCCGCATTACAATCTTCATCAACAGAATGCCAATGAGCAGAATTTCCATTAAAATGAAGGCGCCCTTCCATTCAAGCTGCTTGGCTATATAGCTGAATGGCAGTCCGGCTAATATGGCACCAACTGACAACACAAAACAGTTTGTAATACATGTAAATCTCACTCTAAGTTCTTCATTAAAAATTCGGACAAAATATAAAAAAAACTTTTGTCTATGTCTCAGAAGTCACACCGTATTGAAGTACATTATATGAACATGGCAATTAATATTTGTCCATGCAAATGTCTCAAAAATCCCATTCATATGTACACTGTGTCCCAATAAAGTACAAGACACGACTTTTGATCACAGCTTCAGCAAATGTAGACCAATTTTCAAAATTCTTTTACTGACTAATTCCCACGAAGTTTTGTACATAAACGTTATCAAGGCATTCCACGTCACCTTAAGTGTGTTACTAAATGAGAGTCCGAACTACTACCAATTTCAGTGGCATTTTGCAAGTAAGACCTGATAATTCATCTTATTAGATATGTGTCGCCTGGCTAATAGCCCAGGCCTGAGTTCTAATGACTACAAGATGTGGCAAACAATGTAGCAGCCACCAGAATAGAATCTGTAATGTCAGCGAACTAAAGGAGAGGTTGACTGAGCTGTTGCTTGGGCTGTGTAGCAGACTGTCATTGTTGAAGCTATGCATGAATGGCACAAATGTCTGCGAACTTGTGTTTGTACTACATAAGTACATTTTAAGCACTTGCTTTAACTTCAACCTATTTAGCTGTATCTATCTGATAGTTTACAAAGACATTCATTCTGTAAAATTCTCATTTCAATCTGTGACAGTGAGAGTCAAGTGCTGTAAGTAAATATTACACTATAAATTCACGTTTTACATACCTTATATTACATTATAACCGTTTTAATGGTCATGATCATATTGTAGTTATTGTACTGGCTGTGTCCAGCAGAAAGCATAATGTAACGGTCTGGCGTCCGTCCATCTATCCATCAGTCTGTCTGTCTGTCCCATAGGCATACTCACCGTGTCTAGCCATGCAATGCGGCCAGCATACATTTCGACCAGACTATAAAAAAGACAGACACCACTTGACCACTTGTATTATTTTTGTCAAATCAGGACGCTAGCAGCTTCAAATAGCAGCTTTGTCAAATCAGGACGTTAAACATAACATGCACATTCCATGACACCAGCCTGGAGTAAATACTTTATAAAATACATAGTGCTTCACAACTTATCATAGTACCGGTATATATAAAACAAGTGAGATTAGATGAGACTGAGCACAACAAGTTGGATAATGGTCATCTTCAGTGTTTGCTGCCTTCATCACATTCACACGTTGATGCCTATCAAAAGTACACAACATGGCTGTGAGTTCTGCTTACCATTGCAAGCAAGTGAAGCGATGGCATGAGACGTGCCAGAGAGATGAGTTGGTGCTGCCTCAATGGCCATGACACCATACAACGACACAGGACCGTAGATACCAAAGCCTATAATGAAGCCTATCAGAGTGATGAGTATCTGCAACAGACATACCTTATGCTGATGCACCAGTGCAACGTACCTCAGCTGTCACATGATCTACTTCCACTGCTAGTTCTGTTGCTACACCACTGTCTGACATAATATTGATTGAGTTAAGGTTTTACGTCCCACCCGACACAAAATAAGTCATTTCAGAGACGTTCTTCCCAGCCAATCTCTTGGCTTAGTACTGAAAAACTGAAACAAACACAACAAAAGCAAACATGCTTTTGTAACAAAATATACTACAACATAAAATAAACATATAAACTAAAGCCAGGTTTGCTCGCATCCTACGACCTCCGGCCCAGAAACGGAACGTGTCTATTCTGGAAAAAGTAGATAGATTAGTCAAGTAGTAAACAAGCAAGGAAGTAAATAAGTAAAAAAGAAAGCATTAGGAAAGAAAAAGTCAAGAAGGAAGTTAAGTAAACACACAAACAAACAATAAATAAACACATGAATCACAGCACATTACCGCCCCAGAACCGGTATGGAGCATCTGACATAATATATTATGGAAATGCAACACATATGCTAAATGTGTTGAGACAGCTAGTTTATTATCACATGAAGAAACCATAACAGATTGTTGAGTTAAGGTTGTACGTCCCACCAGACACAAAAACAAGTCATTTTGGAGACATTCTTCCCAACCAATCCCTTGGCTTAGTACTGAAAAACTAAAACAAACACAACAAAAGCAAACATGCATCCATAACAAAATATACTACCACATAAAATAAACCAAAAAAAAACTAAAGCCAGGTTTAAAGCCAGGTTTGGTCGCCTTCTACGACCTCCGGCCTGGAAATGAAATGGGCCTATTCTGGAAGGAGTAGATAGATAAGTCAGCAAGTAAACGAGTAAGGAAGTAAATAATAAGAAAGCAAAGAAAAAGAAAGAAAAAAGTAAAGAAGGAAGAAAGTGAAGAAGGAAGTTAAGTAAACACAAACAAACAATTTATGTAGCGCCAAAATCAATACATGAATCATGGTGCACTACCACCCAGGAGCCCATATGGTGCGAACCGTAACAAAAATTTGATAAAAAAAGAACTAAAAACAAAAAGCGATCAGCATAGGAGATTTGGTCTGAAATATCTTCCGTGCCAAAAATCCTAGTAACTACACATTTTGTAACAGTAGCAAACAACCTGCATTCTGTGCAGGTTACAAGCAAGGTACAGATTCATGAAACAAAACTGCCAGTTAAACTGTATTTTTAAAGGGAATACTGAGCAGTTATACTGATTACAACTAGTTAAAATGGAAAGTCTCAAGTGCAATTTGAAACTACTGGGAACAGTTGTTTTCACGGTCTCAGGGATGGTTCGTGATCAGTTCTGATCTGTCACTATTATGCCAACGTCGACAATATGTAATAAAGCGAGTAATAAAACAATTACTCTTGAAGCAGTATATTTCAGTGCCACAACTGCAATGCTACAAGGCAGTTGGACACACAACGCCAACATCTGCAGTGTTTCACAAGGACAGCGTGTGGTCCACAAGACTCCACAGAGATACTAACTTGAGACGTGTCTGACGAGATGACAAAACACAGAGCATGCAGGCCGACAATGTTAAATGCCACAAACACTGATGCAACAGTGAGGCGTGGAGAACCGCGAACATCATCACTTCGACTCTGTGTAAGTGACACACACACACACAACCACACAGCACAATGATGTGATGGACACAAGAAACCACTTCTGCTATCAAGACCAAGTGACCGATAAAATGTGCCACAGTATAGTCCTAAGCAGTATTTAACAGAGTATGGCATTTGCTGACAAAATGCCCAGCTCTAAATAATAATACAGCAGTTACTTGGGCATTTTTCGTGATATGAAAGAATTGAGTGTCTGCAAGCAATCAGATACAGACAATACACAACTAAACATAAACTGTATCAAACCCTAACAGTGGTAATCAACAATATAACAAGCTGACAAAGCAGACAGATTAATTCAATGCTGAACAATATGCCAAACAGGTTTCTAAATAACTGACAAGCATAAAATGTATCAAATTTAAAAACAACAATAACAAATGCTACAAACATGCATAACAAGTCGATCAGCAACGTATCCAGCCACAATTGATCCAGCAATACCGCCAACTTCAAGACTGCTCATAAACATACTACCTGCACATTGTCATAATAGAAGGTTTTTGCTTCAATATGTTACAACTGTGACACATATTAGGCACATTCAGACTCCGGTTGTGGTTGACCTATTAGCCTAGTTACTATATTTGGACGTCAATTATGCTACTGGGTCAACCACAGAAAGGATTTGTTAACTGGAGTCAAGCACCAGTTGAAAGTGGTTGAATGCTGGTTACCATGGTTATATGCGACATGTTCCGGATGTTGATGTTGTTTTGTATTGGTTCAGTTAACCGGAGTCCAGTTGGTCGCTCTTTATCAAATGGTTGGTTTCACGACGTCAAGGTTAAGCAACCGGAGTGCAGTTGTGCACATAGAATGCATCTATTGTGCACATAGTGTAACCTGAACTATCCCAATATCATACACTGGCACTAAAGAGTGGGAGAGTGATGCTTCTTCACTGGTCAGTAACTCTGTGGATAAAGAAATGATCAGGTCCAGTTGTCAGCAAAAAGCATCCCGCCATACAAAGCTTGCACATCAGTTACAAATCCAAATCAACAAGCAATTGGCTAACATAGGTTGACCCAAAAAAATGGCCACTAAATTGTATGTCCTGTCCAATGCTGCTTCTGGTATGGCAGAAATATGGCAATTAGGACGAAATATATTAGAATGGGAAACTACATTTACTGTACGATGGGAGAGCTTGGGAAGGAAACAAGTCCAAGGTAACAGCATGACAAAAGCACAAAAGCACAAAAGACAGAAATGAAACTCCCCAGCAACACATAACAAACACTCCAGCAGACATAATGTGCTGGTGCTGCAAGTTCAATACACAAAACTTTCTTCACAGTTTCACATACAACACAAAATATCACTTATTACACAAAAACATTCCAGACAGCATGATGTACATCAACAGTCATTAACAATCTTGATATATTTTAAGCAGCTGTCACTTGTTCACATTTAAGTAATTCCACCAAGCAGTTTACACAATGTTATCACATTACCATTATAAATAAACTTAATCCTATTTTTAGTCTAAGTTATCAAAATATACATGTATGTCACATAACATGCACAGACAGCGAAGTACCGACCGACATACTGGCTGTGACCGAGATCCTGAATGAGATACAACTGTGCCCAGTCCAGCGTTGCAGTACGACCGAGAAATACCAGCAAGTAACTCGATGATATCAGCCACATGAACGGACTGCGCAGCATATCATGCCACGTTCCACGGCCGCGGGCACGAGCCTGATCTGTGCAATTAACGTTGCAATTACACAGTGTCATGACAACAAATATACAGCAACACTTTGTGTGATATCAGTAATGTCAGCAATCACAAACCGAATACACCTGCAGGCCCCAGACGTCGGAATAGGACTTTTTACTGGCTCGCCTACACATAGTGTAGGAAGGCCAGACTAGTAACGGCACTGGTATCTGTCGTCGTCTGTAACACTTGATCTAGTGAATAATGCATGATTTGATTTTGCAGGCGGCTTCACCCACGCAGGCCAGGCGATAACGTCATGCCGCCTCCAGTCTAATTATAGCTACACGGCTGCACGGCGGGCCAGTAGTGTTACGTCCCGTTAGGGCGACACCTTGTTTATATCTGCTATAACTGGTTGGCAGCATTCACTACACTACCTTGGTGTATGCACAACCATCTACTTCTCACCTTAATGTGAACAGCGTTCCAGACAGATGGGCAAAATAACTGGTGGTAAGTGTCGCCTATAGGCTACCTATCAACGTATTAACGGCCAGTTTTCAGGTAAACCTTGTGTACTCGCATGCAGCTGAACTGACACAGTACAAAGTAAAACAAGGAAAAGAATAGTTTGATTATGCTGATTACAGCAAATTCTGGCAGTCGCAAAATACAGCTGAATGAATTAAATGAATGCAGTGAGGGCATCCGACATCGTCCTGAAATAAGAGCTGTTTTACAGATGTCCTTCCTGCCACCAAACCAACAGTATCAAAACATGGAATGACACACAAAGCACTAACTTCACCCACCCACCACCAGACTCCTACAGCTGGGGGCATTGCATCCTATACCCCAGATCTCTAACGCCAGAGTGGTAGGGGTTAAATAATAACCGCAATAGGTGAATGACGTTGAATGTCATTCAAGGTGGTCACATGAAATGGCACGATCCGACAGGCCACAGATCACTTCCTAGCAGTGGTCTGTGGTAACAACGTCCGTGTCTTGCACCATTTTCATTACCACTGACAATGTACGTCACTGCATGTGACCATGAGAAGCTTTCAGTTTTGATACATTAGCTGAAATTACAAGCCATGTACGCTTTCCGATTCATGGATAAGCATACTGTAGATAATATGTGCCGTGTTTTCTGATGAATGGGAACTATAAAGGTTTCACTTAGCTAAAGTGGTCTTCAAGGTCACTCAAGGTCATTGGTTTTGGTGCTATTTGACAGGCCACGTATAATTTGCACTTAGTCCCTATCTTACACCGTTTCAGACATCCCTTCTAAAGGTAATCTATCACGCATGCACTATTACTTCTCAGAATCAATCTGCACACCAAATTTGAAGTGCCTAGCGTCACCCATTCCACAAACATGATTAGAGCATGACCATGCTGTTTGTCATCCCAAGACTAGGACTTGATATAGACTACCTGTGTACAAAATTTGATGAATCTAGCTTCCGCCATTCTTGACATATTAGGGTACAAAAAATTTAAAATAGGCCATGAGAACACGAACACACCCCTTTCAGCTGTGGTTTGTCATCCATAGGTTAGGACTTGCTATTGCCAACCTAACTAACAAATTGGAAGTCCCTACCTCCAGTGATTACAATGACACACAAAAGGCAATGCAAAATGCAGAAAATGCGGTGGTTTGGGGTCGTTAGGGTCAGTCAAGGTCACTGGAAATAGCAGCTTTGATAAAGTGCATAGGAGTTCCTATTAGCCTTCATATTAATAATATTCCTATCTTACACCGTTTCTGAGATATAGCAAGATACTAGTCGAATATCGCCAATTTAACCTACTCCACCTGTATTTTGTGCCCCTGTTGAGGGTGAATCCATTGAAATTTCCAGAAATATATTATTACAGTCTCTAGCTATCGTACGGCATTGTTTTTGTCAACTACGTTTAGCCATTTTGATAGAACACCAACGTGTGATGGACAGACAGACAGACACAGGACCACTGCATATACTGCACTAGCATAGCATCATGCAGTTAAAATGCATTTAGTTTAACTTGGGATATAAAAATATACCTTTATTGTCTTTTTTACCGCCATCATCAGCAGTAGCTGTGCCTGCCACATCTGCTGGGCTGTTCCATATAGTCATATAGCAGAGTAGGCTGGCAATTACTGATGCAACACCTGGACATGCAACAACGTATAACGTAATTCACAAGCAACTTCTGTTGAAGTTTTGTTTTAAAGCTACATCTGTGGAATTAAGTTAACAAGTCGATATTTTGAGTGCAGATTAATATGGCCATTCTTAAAGTTCCCAAATGTTGAAATATGCCACTCAGAGGAGTCGACCTAAAAATGACCTAGAAAAAAAACTTAAAGTTACCTAGTTATAGTACATACTAGTATATAACACGACAATGAACCACATTATTATGACATCGTCAACTAGAACACCAGTGGCGTTGTGTGGATGAAATAGCAGTGAAACAACTAGTTGTTCTACAGTCTGCATCCATGGGATCTTACGTTAGTTAATTACTTTGCTAATTTGCATATGCTATACAGCACCCAATTATACCAGCTGAGAGTTAGTTAGCTGGAGTTTAACGTCCCCTTTCAGCACAAATATGGCTATATCAAAGACAAACACCAGCTGAGAACCTCAGGCGCTCTGAAAAAGAGTGTCTATGACAAAAATAATCAAATCATGTATTGTTTACTGGATAGATGCATTAATTTGCAGTTAAATTCAAGCAAAATTTTTATTTTTGTCATATGCAATATCCCTAAGGTAATCAAAATACTACATTTAATAAATAAACACCATAAAACTTAATGTGTCATTTTATCAGCTTATTACAGCGACTGCCAACATTAGCAGGTAAGAAGTATGCTTGTTCTGGTGACTATAATGCCTAAAGTGCCTGTAGGGTTACCAGTATGGACTGCAATTTATTTCAGGCGACAAGGTTCATAAACCAGAAAACAAAAAGAAAAGAAACAACACAAACAAATGCAAGACCAAAATTACATAAAATGTAGCATATTACTGAAACAATGGCAATATTACATGAAAACCATCACAAACAATTGCCAGTCTGGTCAAATAATTTGTATGGGAATTATCAGTCTGCATGTTTTGAGATTAGTTTCTCACACAAGTCAGAGGATTGCCCTTTGGTGGCATTTAAAAATAGTAGAGATGGACGGATAGTGATTTTTTGCCGGATACCGGGTTCAGTTAACCGGCGCCTAATATCAGGCCAGTTCCGGATTCGGATCTGGATTTTTGATGTAACTTTGCCACTAGTCTATACCTATAAAAATTACAGCAAATCGCGTCCAATGCTTTATTTTCCTGTAATCTTTAATCTGCAGTGATTGCATTGTGCTTTTACATCATCCTCCCGTTTGACAGAGTAATAACTTCAAATTTTACTCCTGCGATTTTGTGCATTATGAACAACGCGAATACACTACTATGAAACTAACAAAGTGGTCACAAATGTAGGCTACTGCTAAGGCAATTAAGTGATCCAGGGTTAAAGTTCAGTAAATCGATACCACTGTGAACTGATGGGCCATCCAATAAAACGCCAGTGCCAGCCACTTGCTGGTCGCGTCATTCACGTAGAGATTAGTGACAGATTCCTATTTCAGGCTATTTGCGTTTTCCTGTGAAGCATCAAGTGTCAACACTGCGTGTGGCAACAGCGTCTCTTGCATAAAAGTTATAAAGCGTGGACAATAATCAGCGGGCGGCATGCAGCGGGGAACCTGATCGGCGGCTACACGGTTGGCGCCAGAGCACACTGCCGGCGGCGGCAGATAGGCTTCATCGGCAGATTTTCGCAATTGATACCAACTGTTAATTGCGCAGTGACATTGGACGTAGTGCAAAACGGGGTACTGTAATTCGTAAAAAATCGACCCGCCGTGCCACATACTATCAGGCCAGAGGCGGATTTCACCGGTTAGTGGAAAACCGGCTGGATCCGGATGGCCAGGCCAGATAACCGTCCATCCCTAAAAAATAGTGGTACTCAAATATCATTGTGATTAGGCCTCTGTTAAAAGGGAGAATGATACCACGTGACTGGGAACCTTATAAACGCCAGATATGACCGCAGTTGGGACTGAGCCAGGAAGGCAGAAGACACCATACATGGTCTGGATTGGATGGTCGAGATATGCAGAGTTCACAGTTTGCACGGTTAATACTTTCGTGTTTTTAGATGGCCATAAATCCAATTGGCTCACATGGCTTAGCCTTGCTGTGTCCTTGGCCTTCTCATGGCCTGGCATTAGCAAACACGTTCTCTCAGAATGCCACAAGTTTGCATGCAGGTGTCTGACAAATTACATGGGTGATTGGGTGTTTGTCAAATGTGGCTGTGAGACGTGTCATAAACTGTTATTTCTGGGATAGCGGTCTTCTTTTGTTTGTCACAGCTGTTTAAATCACCACAGTCTCTGGTTTTGGCCTAGGTTAAGGCCCCTGTGGTCTTCGCATCGCTGTTATCCTACTGAGTCACTACTGCTCCTCGCATCACATACACGCTTGGTTTTGTATTTGTTGGCCTCTTTTCTGGAATAACTCCAAGTTGGAGATTATTTGAACAGGCAGCCCAGGTGCCCTTCCTTTCGCCCAACCAACAGCGAATGTAATCTTAGTTGAAGAACTACCAAATAAAACATGACGCCCATGCTCATTCTAAGTGCTGGGCAACAAAAACAAAGTTCACTGCAAACCATTCTGCTTACCAGATGAAGCCATGCCAGCACGCCATGACGTCGTAAGTGTAAGATAAGCAGTAAGTACCGGGCCGACACTGCAGGCCAGGTTCATGGTCGTGTTCATTATGCTGTACCAAGTTCCAAACTCCGACGGAGAGAACCACTGTAAAATTATTGATGCAAGTTACTGAAAAGAACACTTAATTCTTGCATCACGTCACCACGGACGATTACCGTCAATCGGGCCAACAGGAAATCAAGTCACTGCACGACAAGCATGAGCATAAAGCAGCAAACTAAAAGTGAATAAAAATGTCAAATTAGCAACGAAAAGTGGCCAGTGATGTACATACCTAACAAAACAAAAACTGCATGCCAACGAAGGACGGTTAGTGTGGCTGCTAACAACATCGGACCGATGGTACATGCTAGATTCATTGACGTCGACAGAGTACTCCACACACTAGCAAACTGAGTGTTGTCAAACCACTACAAACGTTACAACCCATTCAAAACTGACACACGGCCCCACATCACATGCAAGTGTTAATGACTTTGTTACAATGCAGATCAGGGGCCGGATTTTTTAACTTTAACTCCCTAAGTTTTTCTTAAATTTTCATAAGTTTAGGACTTAAGAATTCCTAAGATTTTCCTAAGATCTTTGTTAGTCAATATTCAAAACTTATGTAAACATATCGTAAGATTTTAACAGATCATCATAATTAAAATTGGCAACAAACAATAATATCCTAGATTTAGTCTTTTTCCCTAAAGTTGAGCCACGTTTTTAATTTCTCATTTAATAGCTAAATATTCTTTGCACTTCCATTTAACAGACAACGATGACGACGACGACAACAATAAACAATGTAACAACAACACGCAAACAACAACAACAACACCAAGCTCATTTTAACAGCTCTTATTTCAGGACAATGTGGTGTGCCCTCACTGTATTCATTTAATTCATTCAGCATATTTTGCAACTGACTGCCAAAATTTGCTGTAGTCAGCACAATTAAACTATTCTTTCCCTTTCCTACTTTGTACTGTGTCAGTTCAGCTGCATGCAAGTACATGAAGCAATCTCATGACTCATTTTGGCAGCAATTGTTAAGGCAAAGTTACAACCAACACACTTAACAGGTGGCGTTAAACTAGAACAAAGGTCACAAAGCTGACAAAAAGGCATGAAGTGAAAATACATTGCAGTACAGGAACATTGTTTACAAGCACATAATTAAAACGATGTAACAACAACAATGTGATATTTACACCGTCACTACACAAAATAACCCTTATTCTGACTCACTTTGCAGTGAAAATAAATACTGCACAAACTACACGTTCTTCCTACATGAATAACAAAACTTAGTCTTAGCTGAGAATGATTTCAGTCCTTTCGAACACTGCACGTCCAACCAGAAGATAAACTTGAATGTCCCAGTGTCGACATAGATGCCTTTGCCACCACATACTTGGATCAAGGTGTGACCATGACCTTGGAATTTTGACCTCCAAATATAGTCAGGTGATGAGTAGGTGCTAGTGGTTTTTTCCCTGTAAATTTCATTGAGACTGCTCAAGTAGTTCATGAGATATGGTGTTCACAAGATTAGACCTTGACGGCCCACTCTGACCTTGACCGTTGACCACCTGAATCTAATCATGTCATCAACAGGAGCTAGTGAATATTCCCCGTCAGTTTTATCAAAACTATTCAAGCCGTTTATGAGATATAGTGGTAACAATATCTGAACAGATGAGCGAACAAATGAATGGGCGGATGGACAAACGGACGTATGGGACAACTGGTCAGCCTAAAAAACATAATAATGTGCTCTCGCCAAAACTGTCAAACAACTCAGTTAGAGAACTGATTTGGAATTCTTTTACCACGTCTGTGAACTTGTGATCTGAGTCCATTATTTCTGTGCTGTTTTATGTTTTTTTTTAATTTTTGTATAGCTGTGTCGTGTTTGTATAACTGTATGTCTGGCTGCCATCTGGCGTAATAATAAATAAAAATAATGCCTTCACCGACACTGTCGGGTGGCAAAGACATAAAAAAGTTTACTTAAAAGTAGCAACTATGGATCTAGCCTAACGTAGAGTAACTCAGAAAATAAAGGCCGATTATACAAAAACATAGTGACGTCATTACTGCGCTATATACTGCAACAATGAAAGCAATAAAACTGAAAAATGCAGAAATCGAGGAGTAAACGGCTTTTACATTACACAAACACAAATAATGTTCATACAATTCGATCAATGTTTTAACTTGTTCGCGATTGGCCAAGCACGTAGCTTATCCACCAGTGCGAAATAAGGCTGTTCTTTGTCCATTTATTCCATCATTTTCTTTTTTTTGTGGTCACAAGTGACGTCAATGGTGAAAAATTAGCCTCATACGGGACTGGCAGTCGACTGCTACTTACTGCCAACTTCAAAGTCACGTGACACAAAAACTAGGACAAAAAAATATAAATCCGGCCCTGACAAGCTTTAGGTATTGTGCCCTAATTTAAGAATCCGTGGTCATTTGCCAGCCCCCATTATAAATGGGGGATGAGATAGCCTTTGAAAATAGGTCAAATTTCCAACTTTCAAGGGCTCGTGACCTTGACCTTGACTTTGGATCGGGTCATGCTGCATACCGTCACGCATCACTCGTCGACCTCTACCTACATACCAAATTTCATTGAGATCGGAAGAAACTTTTTTTGGAGAATCACAACTGTCGTTACTGCCAACATAAAAGTCACGTGACACAAAAACTATGACAAAAATAAAAAATCCGGCCCCGATAAGCTTTAGGTATTGTGCCCTAATTTAAGAATCGGTGGTCATTTGCCAGCGCCATTATAAATGAGGGAGGAGATAGCCTTCAAAAATGGTCGAATTTCCGACTTTCATGGGCTCGTGACATTGACCTTGGTTCGGGTCATACTGCATACTGTCAAGCATCACTCATCGACCCGTACCTACATACCGAATTTCATTGAGATCGGAACCAAATTTTTTTAAGCATCACAACAACTGTCGTTACTGCCAAGTTCAAAGTCACGTGACAAAAAACTGGGACAAAAATCAAAAATCCGGCCCGATAAGCTTTAGGTATTGTGCCCTAGTTTAAGAATCAGTGGTCATTTGCCAGCCCCCATTATAATTATACTTATAATTAATTGTAAGACCTTTAAAAATGGCCGAGTTTCCGACTTTCAAGGGCTCGTAACCTTGACCGTGACTTTGAATCGGGTCATACTGCATACCGTCATGCATCACTCATCGACCTCTACCTACATACCAAATTTCATTGAAATGAAAGAAACGTTTTGTGGATGGACGGACGTACGGACATTTGAGACCCACTAATGTTATGAGGTCGACTTGCAGGAGTCGACCTAACAAGTAAGTAAATTTTAAAGGAAAACAACGTGCTATGCTCTGCCGGGCTGCACGGGTGCCACGACAAACGAGCTGACTCACCCGGCCGGGCAACGAAAAAGCATTGCATTGCAACTGATTTTTCACAGAAAATCTTCACTGTATGGGTCCCGCAAAAGACGAGCCATGCGGCCCGGCCGGGCTGCCCAGGACGTCACAAATGACAACCGGTTTGCTCGGCTTTAGTAGCATTTCACACGTGTACCTATGACCACACTTAATAACTGTGCACAGTGTAGCAAGATGTGAGTGATACTGATACCTGCTTCATTATTTTAGCACATGCTGGCCAGCTTCCACCTTGCACAAGTCCTTGAAGAAACCAAATAACTGCAAAAGCTGTCGACGTCTGAAATGCTAAAATCATACAAAACACAAAAATTTAAAATGACACAAAATGTGCATCAATAAAAGGTTGTACAAGAAAAGCAAGAAGACCATGACTATGACTGCTATATTCTGAGTTTCTGCAAGACACATGACATAAGCGAAGTTCCTAGTTCAAAGAAGAATAGTTTGGGACCTAAAGGAACTTATGGAAGTTGTTGCAAGAGGTGACACTATTTTCAGAGATACTGGCACTAGACAACTGACAAAAAGAAAGCGACATCCCTTCACTCACGAGTCAGTTAATAGATGCAGTCCATCTTGAAAAATCGAAAATTGGCCATATCTCCGGATCGGTTCGACCGATCTTTGCGAACTTTGGTACGATGATGCACATTTTGCCTCCAAACCGGACCGGAAGTTGAAATTTCCAACTTTTAAAAATCCAAGA
>Ga0209780_1001361_pt1 | contig 15907 bp, 5 predicted proteins | sample WorMetexBAHAMAS2_FD_187384 | JGI IMG/M metagenome (GOLD analysis project Ga0209780, IMG submission 187384) | Marine gutless worms symbiont microbial communities from Max Planck institute for Marine Microbiology, Germany - Inanidrilus exumae... | ecosystem: Host-associated > Annelida > Digestive... | reverse complement strand
TTATATGATTATATAAAGAAACAAATGTACGCAAAATACTAAACTTAAATGATATACATTGGATACCACTGTTAGGCTTCGATCACTTTATCGTATTTAAAACTATAGGGCCATGACTACAAGTTACTCGTCATTACTATGCCTAGTTGTAAACGTCTGTAGAGGGACCGCGCGACGCCCACGGTATAAATTCCTAGCAGATTTATAAATTTAATACTTAATGCACAGTACATGTTTAGCTATCGTTTTGATATAGGAAGCTGTATATGAGCTTTTGATTGGTACAAAAATCGGTGACCTTGAATGTAATTGAAGGACAAAATGGCCCTTATTTTGCGTTATTTTACCTAATTTGCTAGTGTCTGGGGCGCATTACCTAACAGTGGTTGACAAAGCCATAACTATGGGCAATTTACGATTACTGTCTACTAGTAAACGTCTGCTGAGGGACCGCGCGACTCCCACGGCATAAATATTCTATAACTGTAGGTTCTCTTATTTAGTATCTTGAAGTACGTGCGATATCGTCGTAAAAAGTTCACGTTTGCTATCTCATCTCCTGATGAGTTTTTGTTGGAAAAAAGTCGTGTCATACGACCTTTTTGGCTTTTTGGTAACTAACATTTCTGCTCAGATACCTGGTATTTTCACAGGCTATTATTGAATTTACAATAACTGACAATGACTAAAAAGGAAAATGGTCTTCCTCGTTTTTTCCTGCACTACAGCCTTATTTCAGACTAGTACATTAATTGCAGTTTTGTTAGTCAGCATTTAGCAAGTAATCGAGTTACAATTTGCTTTGTTCGTACATCTCTAGAGAATATATCCAAATCCCTCCTAGATCCAAATCTATTTAAATATTCGTCGGTGCTAATGGACGATTGTTTACTTTTTCGAGTAGAATTAACTTTGTTTAAAAAAATAAATGTTTGGCGGTATATTGTTGTATGCTACGTAATTTTTTGCGACACGATATACTTTTGTCGACTTCTGCCTACTGAATGTAGCTATGGCAGGTGCGCAAATGGGGTGCCGAAACGGCTTAACAGCTCGTAAATGTTATATTTTCCCTCCATACGGACGGAAATCAGCTGTAATGATTAGCTATTTTCCGTCCGTGTATTTATTTAATAATTTATATGCTATTTATATTTAAATTTACGCAGTGTCTATACGTAGTGTCTGTGCGTTCCCTACGTTGACAGACAGGCTATACACATGGCTGGAAAATTATCATATTGTTTGTTTCTTTTGTTTCATGCTCACAGGTGCTGGGATAAACACATAGACCACATTACAGCCAAGGCCAATTCAAACCTTAACTTTTTACTCCGGAATATCAGCAATCCGCGCATCAAGGAACAATCCTACACAACTCTCGTGCACGCCTTATCTAAAACATGTCGGGACGACGCTGGGACAGTATTACAGGCAGAGACGCCGGGACAGCCGCTGTAAGAGCGTTTTTGTTCCAACGTGGCTGGTGTTTAGCGTTTTATTTATGTTTTAATTTTATATATAAATTCAAGCAGTAACATTAACAGACACATTAATACATACTTTATAGAGACCGCACGAATTAGCGCGTCTTCAGATAGTCCTAAAAAGAATCTGGTGCTGGACAGATGGCTGTCTGTTGTCACGGCTTCAACGACGCCGCAACATCGTCCCGGCTTGGATTGTGGTAATTGCTCACTGGACGACGGTCTCACTTAGTACAGCGTCGCGACTGTCCCGATGTCTCTGCTGGCGTCTCAGCCTGATATACTGTCCTGGCGTCCCAGCATGTTTTAGACAAGGCCCTCATGCATCCAGTATTAGAATACAGCCAGACAGTGTGGGACCCATACACTGCTGGTGCAATCAATAGAATCGAATCAGTGCAGCGTAGAGCAGCCCGGTTCACTCTGAGCAGATACAGCCTACAGGCAAACATCTAGCGTGTCGGCTGTGTTAGCAGAACTGAATTGGCAGTCACTAGCTGAACGTCGCAGATTGGCAAGACTCACCATGTTCTATAAAATACACTATCATCTGGTGGCAATTGATATGCCACTGACTATGAAGACGCGTTCTGTCCCACACGCACTGAGAATACAACAGCATATAATATACCGTCATCTAGATGTGATTATTATAGATTTTCCTTTTTTCTCAAGAACAGTCCGAGAGTGGATTACACTTCCTGAACAGATCGTCAGTGTTACAACTATTGAAACATTCAAAAATGCCATTATTACTGTCTGAAGTTGGACACTAGGTACTCCACTGTATTGTACAGTGTAGGGAGTTGCGCCCCTATCCAGAGGAGCTGGACAATAACTGATTTTATCCTGCATATGCACCTGCACTGTCGTTCCATCAAGTTTGCACCTGTTTCTGTTTGATTTCCTGTGAGCCGATTGTCGCTGCAACTGTTTTGTCTACCCTCGCTCATGTTGCGTAGTCTTCAACTGATTGAAGGTGAGAGCATTATTGCCAAGAAGAAGAAGAAGACAAAAGACCTAGCCCGGTAATGGTTACCGACGGTACAACGTTAACAAAACAGAAATGAAGTAGAAGCACAACTGCCGTTGTCCTGCTGCTGCTGCTGTTTTTTTGGTACCCACGCAACGTACTGTCTATGCTTGCGGGCCGATAGACTTACAATCACCGTCTACTTATAGACTTTGATAGCAGCTATGTATTGCGTTTCCGGTTTCTTAGCTTACAGCATCGTTTTCTATTGTTAGTAACTCGCTAAATGATAAATGATAAATTTCTTCTCGCTGGCATATGCGGAGCTGAGTACAGCTAAATCAGCAAACGGGTAGTGCAATTATTCACCCACCCACAAACCCTGCTGCTTAAATTTATTATTTATATGCTATTTTCCGTCCGCAGTGACGGAAGTCTACAGCTGAATTTCGCTATTTGCCATCCATGCTTTTACTTCTCTACCCAAAACTATATACCCCTTTTTATAATACCCCAAAATAAACCCTTTTCTTTACTTTAGACAGCTGAATGCATGATTAATTATATTATTTATCGATGTCAGTAATCAGTACGTGACCATGCCAGCCCACTTACCCTGCACAAAAATGTAACTTATTTGTATGTCAGCTGCTTCTAAACCTAAATCTATGGTTAGGGTTAGGGTTAGTTTTAGAGTTATCTTAGTTCTTGGCTTCTTGGTTTTGATTGACATTAATACATTTTTTATTACATTTCAGTTTAGACGACATGCATCATCTGGTGTACAGTAATGAGTTGTCCGGATGGAAAATAGCGAACTATAAATGTAAATTTCCATCCTTGTGGTCGGAAAATAGCGAATATATGCTTATAAATTTTAGTCCTCATCTACGGAAAATAGCCATTTATGACTGTAAATTTCCGTTCGTGCAGACGGAAATAGGCTTATAAATTTGCTTAATTTCCGTCCAGGCTGGCGGAAAATTGCTAATATATGCTTTACTGTGTTACGACAGCCAAACTTTTACCATCACCGTGTTGGTTAGCTACTACCGAACCAACACCGCCATTGACTGCATCATTTGATCCCTGTGTGAACGTCAATGCACGACGAGTCGAGTCGGCGCCACCGCTCGCATTCCACTCGTAGACGCCGGGACAGCAGGGACAGTCTAGGCACTGTACTTAGATGTACAAATTCCTGCCACAGTAACAAAACTAATATGCTTATAAATTTCCGTCTACACGGACAAAAATAGCCATTTATAACTGCACATTTCCGTCCATGTGGACGGAAAATAGCAAATATAATGCTTATAAATTTCCTTAATTTCTGTCTGTGCAGACGGAAAATAGAGAATATATTAGTGCTGTGACGATTCAAATTTGTAATGAACGATCGATTTCTTTTTGGAAAAATCACAGATTCAATTTTGATCTCAATCTCAATTTTTCCTACCGGCGACAGATTGCTTTGAATATGCCTGAGTTTATGTCCATCTGCTTGAACATCCAGGGGCATCTGTAGACGGCTGCGGGAGCTTTGACGGCACAACATCAGCGGTCGTTGATGACTCCTGCCTCAAATGCACGTGCAGCACAATGCCGCCACCAGCAGAGATTACGGCAATGCACGTCGCTGTCGCCCGCCCTCAAATCACCGCTAACAATCATCCACCACCTTGCCTGAAGACTGTAGCATGGCCGCATATCAGTGCATTGGCTGTCAGCTAGCAGCCAGGCATCATTGTTTGTATGTGAAGAAAATCATCGGTTTGGTTATGCAAAAATGCAATTCTGGTTCGATTTAGAAAAAAAATCGCGATTTTGATCTTAAAAATTTTTTTACAGCACGAGTATGTGTACAGTTCACTACCAGATATAAACTGATCAAGTTTTTACACTAAACTTGAACAGCCCACATTAAATTTTCTCCATTGTCTAGTGTATTGATCATTTTCTGACCAATTGTCTGCTGCATGACGTGAAGTAATTTCAGCTTCTAGCAGATCAGATGTACAGACATTTTGGCAACAAACCATTTGGGAGACAGACATCTGGGCAACGTTAAGATTAGGTTAGAGTAAGAGAGGTAGTAGGGTTAGAGTTAGGTAGAATGGTTAGATTTAGAGCTAGGGTTATCTGTCAGTGGCTTCTTATCCAAAGTGCAGATAGTAGTCTATATTGTATGATGTTTGTCAAACTGAACGCAGTTATGTTCATCCTTAAAGTGAAAAGGTGAAACTGAAAATCAGTTTTGGACTTTCGAAAACTGAAAATCTGATTTTGGTTTTGCCACCTTGGTTAGATTGACGGTGAATCGATTCGTATCGCAAATTGGATTTGACTGCATTAATTTAATAAAAATAATCAAAGATTTACTATGCCACACAATCAAGTCCTTCGAAACATCTGCCAATGTTTGCAGTAATTGCCTTGTTTTCGATTGACCTATTTAATAATGAGGTCAAGCCGTGACTAAAGCCAATCGATCGGCGTGTGCGGTGCAGTTTTACCCACGCGATGCATGCTATGAAAAGTATGAATAGCGTGGCATATAGCCATGGCTTGTCTGTTTGTGTGTGTGTGTGTGTCTTGTCTTGTCTGCCACGTTAATGAACCTTATCTACATGTCTTGCAGTATTTTGAGGCTAAGTTTCGTGACAAAATTCCGACCGGATTGTCCAAATCATTTCAGTGACTTGTTACAGAGCAGAAGGAGGGTCACATGAGGACAGGTAATTAGGCGTCACTGCATCAGTGAAACTGATGGGTTAATTCACAGTGAATTAGGGGCTGTTGAATTAATGCGTTATTGTGTTAAGGAATTAATCCGGATTAAAAACATTAATGCCACAAAAATTTTTAACGCAAACTAGTCATACCGGTAGCAAGATTCCATACAGACTTCAAGGAAATCGAAGTTTTGCTCCTTTAATAAACAAGCATTTACTTTCCTGTTGTAGCACTATTCTGTAAACTTTGCAACATTGATGACCCTAAGTTGCATTCTCACTGTGGCCGTAACGTGATCTCCATGGCATGTCACGGCACATTACAGCTGTTACATACGTTGCGGCCATAATGTGCACATTAAGGCTTTCGACCACAATCGATTGTGTGCGAAAGCGGGGAACGGTCTCAAAAATATAGCATTGAATGCGTGCTACAGTTGTTAATGGCGTGCACAAGCTAGATTTTTAGACCATCCCCTGCTTTCGCACACGTTCGATTGCAGTCGACGGCTGTAACGCATGCACATGTTACATACACATCGTCTGTTACGACTGTAAGGTTGCGTTCGCATCCGTTCGTGAACGTGCGAAATACGAAAAGCTTGCAGCCGCATCGACAGTTCGCACATCTCTGGTCATTCATTACTCCATAGGCGTATACCCTGACACCTGTAACACAACACAAAGGAAATGTGCGTTAAAACAGCAATTAACGCTTGATTAAAACAATTAATCACGTGATCAAAGTGACTGAAAAAGTTAATCGCTCGACAGCCCTACAGTGACTTAATATTAATAGCAGATTATCGAACCCTGGGATTAACGGATCCTCGGATTATCGAACCCTCGGATTATGTATACATTGCCACTGATTAATGGTCATCAGCAATTCAGCATGGAATTAAACTAATATGATATATTCATGCATACAGCTTCTTTGTTGTGTAAATATATAGATTTTTAATTTTTGTATTACACTATTTTTTATAGTGTCATGCAGTTTGTGTATAATTCTGGTGTCATTGTGGCTATTAGGATATGAAAATCCGCTGTATTTATCATGGCATGACAGTGCTTGGATACCAATACTTAACCAACACAATGTTATGGATTACTTTTCTGAGCGCAGTAATCCATTCTATGATCGACAATGCAGTAATGAAGTAATCAAGATGCAAAGGCTTAACCCGGAGCAGATAAGGTGAGTTATCAAATGTTGACTGTTCGTATGATGCATTACACACTTTGTCTCAAAAATTCAAAATTTAACAACTGCTATAATTCACAACTCATTTATAGCAGTTCTTGGAGTCATGCATATTTCTGAGAGAAAGACTGTATAATTTCTTTGGTGCTAAATGCTAATTTATTCTTAATTAGTTCAGGAACATTTAACATAACCTATGTGAGAAGGGAAATTGTACTTGAATTTAGGATAGGGCCTCCAGTACCGGTATCGCGGTATACCAAATACCGGGATACCGCCACAAGTCTGAGCGGTATTAATAGTACCGGTATTGAAGTCACTCAATACCGGCATGGTCGGTATTGACGCTGAGCTCACAGGCAGTGCATCATTCCGTGTGCCAACGAACGCTTGGTCAATGGTCACTCAGTCCCTAGTCAGTATACTGCTATCTCACCGGCTACTGTTGCCAATGCCTGCTAGCCTAGTCGCTCGCTGGCAGTCGCTGCAGCTGCAGCATCAGTCTGAGTAGTGACTCAAGTCAAGCTAATCAACCATGAATGACACGTGCCTACTGCAGTCACATGCGGTGCAGGCTGCAGCATGCAGCGGTGCTGCTCTAACTGCCAGCTACACAGCGACAGATGCCGCTGGCCTGAACTTGCCGTGTCGACTGTGATCTATATATTAAAATAGGACTGTCGCGATGTGTGAGCACGGGCATGGCTTGGATGGACAGACGGTCGCGTGCAGCAGGCACAGGTGGCAAACGGTACAAGCGCGCGATTTTGGCTCGTTACTTTAAAAGTCATAACGTGTAACGTATTGAGTAAGCTTCGACACATTCAAACTGACAGTGTATTAGTGACGTTTAGTTTATCACAGCAAATAACATTGTTTTATGTAAAACCTAGCTACACTAAATCGGCCATAGTTGACTTAAATGCTGACACTTGGACGCGCATTCATGCACTCATTAAACGGTCGTTAACTATGCATTGCTTACACATTGTTGCAGCCACAGTTGTTAAAATAGGCAGTTGTTGAATACCGGGATTAATACCGGTATTCCGATATTAAGTTCCTCCAATACCGAAATACCGGTATTGGGAAATACAGCCAGTATTGCAGGCTCTAATTTACTTCTTCGGGATGCATGGCCTGACCTTGTCATGTACAAAAAAGTGGACAATAAATTGCCCTAAAATTTGGTGTACTTTGATACTTTTGCCAGATGGGCGTTTTTTGTTCTCCACTTTATAAGTTTATGGTGCCTATATTGCTGAGTAATTTGTCAGCTAGTGTTATAGAATTTATTATTGCATTGTAATATTTGTAGAGGGTAGGTGTATGCAGAATATTGCAGTACATAAGAGATGAGTTTGTCTTTGTTAAACTTTAAGTATAGTGATATTTGATGTGGGAAATTTTCATAATGACTTCATAACATGAGTATGATGTCAGTGTTGATCAAGAGTCAATGCAGCTTAATATTACCACGTGTTACAGGACTATAAACTAAATATGGGAACTGCACAGACAGCAGTGCCGGCGAAGAATAAGATGTATCACTGTGGATTGTGATTCTAAAACAATTAAGTAATCTGAGAAACTTGCAGTGATGACCATTTTTGTTCATTATGAGGTCATAATATTGCGATGTGAACAGCTGCTGTGACACATAACACTATAATTAGGACATGTCGTAGCTATTCACTGTAATGACTAGATTTACTTGCTTAGTTATATACAGATGTTTTCTTTTATTACTGGTAATTATTTTTGTAATACACTGTGACTGATAGGTCAATGACAGGCATTGAGTACGAGCTGCTGCATGCTATGGAGCCCATACTATATGTCATTCGGAAACAGAATCGGCAGACGCCAACACAAGGTTTGTAGTGTGCAATCAGTGCGTTGTTGTCTACCTGCAGTCATTTCATGTATCAAGTTTATTTCTAACAGCATGTTAGCATTTGCCATTTTTGTTTGCCTTGGAACAGTAATCATCATTTGCAGTTGGGTTGTAAAGGACAACAAACACATGCCAGTGTAATGGCCAGCTTCCAAGTGAACTGGGTTGACCAGTTGCTGTCTTGATTGTCTTCCAAAAGTAGTTTCAGAAGACAACCTGTGCAGGTAATGGTGTAGGTTTGTTACAGGCAGATGCCTCTGTTGTCACCAATTCAGAACACTGACTGCAGCCATGAGCCTCATTCTTTCTTGATCCATCGACAGTCTTGAGGGATGAGTGACTATTATGCCAACTCCCTAGTGCCACTACCGAACATTGCAAAGGATTATACTACTTTTAAACTTTCTTATATCATCGTCATAATGATAATAATAATAACAAGTGATCCAAGTAATTTGATGAGAGGCCACATTCCCCCTGTGCACAATTTGTTCAGTTGTATGCAGCCTGAAAACGTTTTGTTGAAATGGTTTCAACATTAAATGTGTCATGTCACTATTGCTTGCAAGTGCTATATTTAGGCATGTACTCCCATTTGTTAAAGCATGCAGCCAAACGGCCCAGGCATCTAGCCAGCCATTTGCAGCAATGACGCACTGACATGGTAATAGCTTACTGCGTGTTTTGGATAATTTATACTTTTAGATCACTGATGTCTCACAAATGCAAACGTTGATCTCCTGACAAACTATACCTGTATATTGCCAACAACGAGCTTTCCGTTGATGTGTTGTGTGACTGTTAAGTGTCCAGCCATTATTGTGCAGCTATTTTAATGCTTCCCTATGGCACTCACTACCCCATCAAAAGTGCCCCTTCCCATGGGGGATCTAGACCTTCATCTAATACGTGGTTGTTTGGGCAACCCGAATCTTCTTCCCAAATGGCATCTTGATCAGTTCTGTCGTTTTTGCACAGCTCATGGTAGAATATCCTATACTTTACAATGGGCCGCCCCCTTTTCCCCAAAGGTTCCCCTTTTGCTTGGGGTATCGGGCCCCTATCTAATACATGGTTTTTTGGGTCCATCCAAGTCTGCAACCCAAATGGCATCTAGACTAGTTCAGCCGTTTTTGCAGGACTCATGAATGTGACCAACAGAAAGACCAACCACACTGCTCTGTGTGTAGCTATAGCGCATTAGAGGCTTTGCGTTTATGCGCTATATAAATCCACGATTGACATTGACATAGGCCACTATCGCTAGATGTGATGCAGTGTAATAATAATGACTGCCTAGGTCATATGGAAATAACAGTAAAAAAGTGATATTAATATTTTCTAATGATAGGTGATGCAGTGCTTGGTAAATGAGCTGTGTTCCTCCATTACTGTATAGTGATTTCAGCTAATATGAGCAATGCTGGAGCAGATGTTGTGTGATAGTTTACAACTCTGGACAAGAGTACGGAATACATTGCCCTATAGTGGATTATCAGCGGTTGGTCCAGTTTTTCCATCTTCTTGGTTTGCCTTTCTCTTCGTCCAGATCTTGCCAATGAAAGTGGATGATGAGATAAAGTTAGGTAAAACTGAAAGCATGATCACATGAGTACCGGTATGGTCCATGTGGGTTTACTGTGAAAGAAAAGGGTGATGCCTGTTATATGTTGTAAGCAATCAATGGATGACTGAGTGTAATTGATAGATGTACATGTGTTTGTTTATGGTTTTGGCTGCTGGATAATGTTTGTGTGTAGTTGTACCAATATGCGACTATTACATCATTGCCGGCATTGTTTACCAGGCTCCTGATCTCATCTCTGTTATTAATGCCCGACTGGTAAGATTGTAATTAACTGATTATGTATTACATAGCATAGTACTGTTTTTTGCAGAGGTTGTCATTGGCCTGTACTTGCGTCATGTTACCATGAGTTTATGCACTGACATTTGATATTCCTGAGTTAACGAGTTGAGCTTTGTTTGTTGCCCATGTCCACTGCACTGTGCCTCAGAAAGTATCCCCATCATTTGTATTTGTGTATATTATGTGTTTCAATTTCATTATCATCCCTGCTGATAGTTTGCAACATTCAACCATCTTGTCTGTTTGAAGTGGAACTAACTACTGATATGCAAGCTAAGATCTGCATATTTTTTTCATGTTTAGGTCGACTCTTCGGAGTCGACCCAATAAAGCCGGTCTCAAATATCCATCCATCCGTCTGTCCAAAAAGTTTCTTCGATTTCAATGAAATGTGGCTTGTATGTAGAGGTCGATGAGTGATGCACGACGGTATGCAGTATGACCCGATCCAAAGTCAAGGTCACGGGCTCTTGAAAGTTGGAAATCCTTCTATTTTCAAAAGTTATTTCCTCTGCCATTTACAATGGGAGCTGGCAACTGACCACGGATTCTTAAACTACGCCACAATATCTATATTTTTATCTGGCCAGATTATTTATGTTTGTCCTAGTTTTTGTGTCACGTGACTTTGAACTTGGCAGAAACATCAGTTATGAAGTGTTGACCGTCAGTCTCCATATGGGGCTAATTTATTTTATTATGCTTTTACCACCCAAATCAGTGTCAGCAAAGGCATTATATTTTCAGGCTGTTTGCCTGCCACATTCGTTCGTCCAGACAGATCTTGTTACCACGATATCTCATGAACTGCTTGAATTATTTTGATAAAACTTACAGGGAATATTCTCTAGTCCTTACTGGTGACCTGATTTGTGAGGTCAAGGTCATAGCAGGCCATCGAGGTCAAATCTTGTGAACACCATATCTCATGAACTACTTGTGCAGTCTCGATGAAACTTACAGGGAATAACCACTAGCCCCTACTGATGAGCTGGTTAGATGTTGGAGGTCAAAGGTCACAGAAGGCCATCTAGGTAGTGATTGAAGGCATCCATATCGATGCCGGGGCATCAAAATGCATCTTCTAGTTGTCACTATGATGGCAAATGTTGTTGCCCAGTCAAAAACCTGCACTTATGTTGGCTGTTATTTATCTGTATCATGCATCTTACTGCAGTATACTTTTTTGAAATTTTGTATACATTAGCAGTACATTAAGTGTTCATATGCACTAGACAGTCGTTGACACTGTCAGCTGCAGTGACTGATACATGCCTTCATGAATAATCCTTTAGACTACTGCAACCAACTTTGTGTTGGAGTTAGTGTCTGGCTGCTGGAGAATCTGCAGTAACTCCAGAATGCTGCTGCTGACTTAGTGACTGGAGCTAGAATGTTGGACCGCATCACAACTGTGATGAGAGAGCTCAACTGGCTTCCAGTTTGGCAATAGCTTAAGTTCAAGATGGTGTCTGCATGGCTTATCTCCAGTGTACTTGGCAGACTACTGCAAGCCGACGTGTGTCAATGCTGGTCATTCTCATCGGTGATTGGCCAACTGGTACAGGCTTTCATTTGCATAGACAAGTAAACCCTATGGCAATAGGAGTTTTGCGGTCTATGGACCATCTACATGGAAAGCCTGCTTTCAGTGCTGTGACCATCTGATGTCTCTATTGTGACTTCAAGACATGAATTGACACGATTTGGATGATTAGTTGTAGACAGTTACAATGCCGGCACAGCGCACCTGCGGCCTTTAGATAATGCTGTACTTTGCAAGTATACGTAATAATGACACTGTTAGATGTATGGCTGTTTTGTGCTCTTCAGACTGCAAGCAATATCAGTGATTATCTTTTTTTGCAAACATTAAAGGATGTCTATTCATGTATGTCTGTTGTTTCCATTGTTGTAGCTGAATGCAGTTCACAGTTTAGAAACGGCATTTGAAGAAGGTTTGTCATATTATGGAACTATGTATCAACTAAGTGTAAATACTTTTTGATTCTGTTAACAATAGATTACAGTTGTGAAAAGAAATTGTCTATAATAGTGACAGAGATTATATATTTGTTGATTTATTTGGAATAATAACATTGTTTGCCCAGAATACATTGTAGTGTACAGCATACAAGTATTTTTAACTTTTTAAATACACACACAGAACTAGATATGCACCGATAAGGCACTGGCCGATTATTGGTTGGCCGATAATCGACGCCTAACAATCGGCCGATTATCGACCGATTACCGATTAATACAAAACACGGATTTTTGCTGTCTTATTATAGGCTCAAGAGCCTATATTATAAATGCCTATGGGGCACAAACGGTGTTCACGCATTCGGCAATGACTCCACCAAAATGTGAACCGATTTGGATGATTTGTTATGGCCGCAGTGAGAACGCTATTTAACGAAGCGGACTCACGGAGTCGAGAGGCAGTGGTGGGAGGGGGTCGAAACTTCGAAAGTGACCGGCAAACTGGGCGAACGGAGGGAGCTGTGAAGCGCAAGCATGTTCTCTCTTGGCCTCTCTCTGTTCGTGTCACTCGACCACCCGCAGTCTCCGCAGAGTGCATATTCTGCACTCTGCGTGCCTCGCAGCTGACCAACTCGTCACTCGCCAGTCTCTGAATTTACAGCGTTGTTACTGGCCCACCTACACATACTGTAGGAGGGCCAGACTAGTAACAGTCGCGGGCATCTGTCTTCTGTTGGCGTCGTCTGTAACGCAGTGCATATGCAACGTAACTCACCAGGGGGCAGCACGTGGCAGGCCATTTGTGTTACATCCCGTTACGTCGACACCTTGTTATAACGACTTTGGACGCGTTGGTGGCAAAACCCCGTTCATCTTGCCCTTTGGCCGGACCACGCAGTACGTTACTAGTCTGGCCTTCCTACACTATGTGCAGGCTGGCCAGTAATAAATAATTGAGTCAACATAGCTGAACTGCTTCATGTTATCTGATATCTTGCCCATTGTGCAAATATGGTCTATCATGGATCATTGACAGTCAGGAGTTTAATTAAGCCAGGTCTTTAAAGGTCTATGATCCACCACTTCCATGTCTGGGAATTGACACTTAATGGATGAGGTCCAGCGTCTAATCCATAGCAAAAATAAAGACTGCGACCAGGTGCGTTTTTGTGGCCGAGAATACACCAGAGTTGATTTTGGTCAGGGCTTTGTCCTAGCTCCTGTTGGTCTTCAGGCCATCTAACTGGTTTTCAAAGGGCCACCTTACTGTGGGAGGGAAGACGTGATTGCAGGGAAGCACAAGAAAATAGTTGAAGTAATTTAACCAATGCTAACAGTTATCATTGTTTGCCATCATGTGGACGTTTGATTGTAATTGATTAACTGTGCATCTTTCCACTCTTTCAGACATTGCATTGAAGTGCATTTGCTTTTGTTGTTGGATAGGTCGATAAGACTGCACAATCACAACAGATCTCTTATAACAAAAACAACCTATCTCAACCAACAAGACTTTCTGATAAGAATGCTATATAAAAACAGCTATTGACAAAACATTCACAATGTTCTAGCATTACTATTGACATTTGTGTTTCATTATTCTTTTTCCCATTACATTTATGTTTGTGTTTTCTTACTGTACAAGTTGCATATGCCAACTTTTATTAAAGACACTATTGATTGATTGATTGAGGTTGAGTGTTTTTGTTTGTTTCTGTATCTTAGCTCAATCATTCTCAAGATACCATCCTTCAAAAGGCTATTGGTGGCAATTTAAGGATGGTGCAGAATCAGGTAGATTATATGCTTATTATGTGGGTATTTACCAACAGTTGTGTTTTGTTACTAGTCATTTTTTCCTAGGTGCAGATAGCTCGAGTCCCTCTTCTGTTCTATTACAGTGATAAGGTACAGAGTGACATTGAAGTCGGAAACATTTATAGTACTTCATTAGCTGGCGTGTGCTCCTAGCATGAACAAGTGTTTTAGTCTTATTTATTCATATCATTACTGTTGATGAAGGAATGCACAAATATTGTATTCATGCAGAAAACGCAAATCAGAAGGAGAAGAAGAAGCGGAAAGAAGAGCCAAGTTCACTGTTCCAACGACAGCGTGTAGATATGCTGCTGACGGAGCTGGCAGCAAAGTTTCCACCTAAGTCATTTCATACAACCCATCAGGTTCAGCCAGCTGCTGCCAGTGCTGGACCAGCAGAGAGGATTGGTACTGTATCAAAGCTTATATCTATTCTATGCAAAACTGTTCAACTTTGTTCACACCACATGTGATGAGATTAGGGCTGTTGACTTACACGTTAAGTTATTACCGGTAATTGCGATTAAACAAATTATGCCACTAAAATTTTTAATGCAAACTAGTTACACCAGTAACATTATTCAATACAGACCTCAAGGTAATCGAACTTTACTCTTTTAATGAACAAGCATTTACTTTCCGGTTTTATCACTACCGGTACTCTAACTGTTATTTGATTTTACTATTTTATGATGATATCTTCTGCTAATGCCATTTAATTTATATGCTGGGACGTCATTCATTTTAATTTGATGGCCCCCGTACACCTGAAACACAAAAGAAATGTGCCTTAAAACCGCTATTAATGCACGAGTAAAATAATTAATCGCGCGATTAATGTGATTTTAAAAAATTAATCGCTTAACAGCCTCAGATGAGATGCTTTTAAACTGTGATTAGCAGCCATAGTGTCACAGTGCATTTATGCAAGCACCATGCAGGTCTATAAATAGATCTCCATGGCAAGCCACAGGCAAGCACAGGAAAAGCCATGTTTTGTGGCTGTCATGACATAATGGATGGCATCGGGGGAAAAATGCAAAAGGTCGAACTACTTTCTGTACAATATATATCTTATATAAGCTATGACCGTATGATGGTTATTTGATACGTTTCAGGATGCCTTACAGCAAGGAGGAAGTTAGTGTAAGATGTCAGAAAATATAAACTCGTGTATATATACTTCACTTGTTTGTCGGTCACGTCATTTCTAAGTGAGTGGGCATGTTATTAAGATGTTGCATGTGCAGTGGATAACTTAAAATTGTATAGTTACAAGACGTATGTCAAGTTCAAAAGGGTCATCTTCTGGTTAATCAGCATTTGATAGAGATTTTATTATGTTCAGAGTGCTGGAATAGTGTACAGCATTTTCACAGGAGTCGTCAATCAGTCTGCAGTGACAGTAGTGATGATATACCATTATAGCCTATGTTTACTGGGATGTTTATGTAGTTGTTTTAGACTTTTAGTTGACTTTATGTTAAGAGGGCTTAGATTTAATGCGAAAATACTTTTATTATCAACTATTTGTTTCTGTTTCTGCACAAAAGTGACCAAAACATCTGTAGAAAGGTTGTTCTTATGCATAAAACTGCACGTCATAAGACAGGCTATGTAGAAGATCACAAAGACAAGAAATTGTTGTTTCATCCATTATAGATTTAAGATTTTCCAAAGTTTACCATTGTCTTTGTTACAGGATATTTGCTATGATATTAGCTATCATAGATTTCAGCTACCATTGAAAGCATTTCTGTTGTTAGTTCACCATGGCACATTATGACTAGTTGCTTGTATGTATAAACTCACTAAGTATATTTTTAAATTGGGGAATAAAATCAATTAATAGTAAGTTAATTTTGTGACATTAGGCATCTAAATGGATTAAATATAAATTGTATCACTAAATATTTATATTTCAATCTGTGGAA
>Ga0209780_1001360_pt1 | contig 15908 bp, 15 predicted proteins | sample WorMetexBAHAMAS2_FD_187384 | JGI IMG/M metagenome (GOLD analysis project Ga0209780, IMG submission 187384) | Marine gutless worms symbiont microbial communities from Max Planck institute for Marine Microbiology, Germany - Inanidrilus exumae... | ecosystem: Host-associated > Annelida > Digestive... | reverse complement strand
TTAAACGAAAGAATAATCGTTGTTTACAAACAAATAGGAAGGGTTTTGCACCTTCCATACGCAAACAACGGTATGGCATACAGCCACATGATTTGGTTGTTTGGCAAGGTAAGCAATATAGGGCTATTGGCATTCAAAACAAAGGTGCTTATTTAAAAATGACAGATGGTGTAAAAACAACAATCGTAAAAAGCGTGAAACAAATTCGTGTGATTTTCCACCAAAAGACTTTAGTTTCTGTATGAACGGACAATATAGAACTAAAAATAATTCAAAGTTCTTGGTCACATGCCACATCATTTTTGTTGTGAAATACAGGAATAATACCATATTTTAAAAAAATATGGAGATGAGATTAAGCAATTAATTTTTGAAATTGCCAAACGATCTGATTTCGACATTTCTGAAGTGGAGGTGGATAGGGATCATATTCATATTTCATGCTTGATAGTGTAGCAAAAATATCACCATTACAAATAGTTAGAAGGCTGAAATCGGAAAATACAGCGACAAGATGGAAACTACATCCTGAATTGTGTAAATATTTTTGGAAAGAATTTGAAAACTTTTTGGAGTGGAGCGATGGTTATTTTTGTTGTTCTATAGGTAATGCTTCCATTGAAACTGTAAGGAAGTGCATTGAGTCACAAGGTAAATTGAAGAGTGGCGATTCATCCCCTCAGCTAAAGACTGAGGGGTTTTCTCGCCACAATTTTATAAAACCGATAGCTGGTAACAAAAATTATAAACGATGAAATATATCAAGGTTTGCACCTCGAGCCTATTATTGTTTTTAACTGCCGTATCGTTAGCGTATGCGGCGGAACTGTCGCTAAACCAGTCGCGGTTTGCACCCGGCGATAACTTTGTTCTCACGCTGACTGAAAACTGGGCTGGTGAGGCGGATGTTTATGTCGCTGTTATCACACCAGTGGACGATACCTTGTTTTTTTTAACCCCCCAGGGTTTTGTGCTTGACTTTGTACCGTATATAGAGGCGGCGCCGGCAAGTGGCTCAAGAGAGATTTTGCGGGTGGTTTTACCGGCGTGGCTACCCATCGGGGAATATACCTTTTATGCTGCCGCTATGCGCTCAGGGTCATTTTTTGACATGGTGTTTGATGTCATCTCAATTTCATTGATTTTCGCTACTGAGGCTGAGCCAGTCGAGCTGATCTTTGATGAGACTCGCTTACCTGATGGGGTGATTGGACGCACTTACAGTTTTGCTGTAGAGCCTGAAAACGGTACGCCGCCCTATCGGTTTAGTTTGAGTTTGGGTGCGCTGCCAGAGGGATTGACGCTGGGTAGTGATAGCGGATTGATTCAAGGCGAGCCAACGGAACGCGGTATGGCGCGATTTACCGTGCGAGTGGTTGATGCTCGCGGCAATGTGGGTGAGATTGAAGGGGCTATCAAGGTTTTTGGAGTGTTGAGCTTTGGAGAACATGGTACTTTCAAGGGCTGTGATGGTTTGCAAATGGCTATCAATTCGGCTCAGGATTTGGATGAAATACGCATTGAGGTAGGGACTTATGAGTGTAATGGGCTGGAGATACCTAACAGCAAAAGCTTTGAGCATGGGATTAAGGTTTCTGGTGGATGGGATAGCAGTTTTGAGAGCCAAAATGATGATCCAGCAGTGACGGTTTTTGATGCTAAAGAGAAGGGAAGAATTTTGAGTGTATTTGATAATACTGTGGCGATAGAAGGGCTGTCTTTTCAAAATGGGAAAACTTCTGGTGACGGCGGCGCAATCAATGGTGGTGGTGTAGGGGTAAGTATCACCAACTGTGTATTTACCGATAACGGCGCTAATAATGGTGGAGCTGTTTATGGCTCTGGTGATATTACCAATAGCACATTTACCAATAATAGTGCTTCTTATGGTGGGGCTGTTTCTAATTCAGACAATATTACCAACAGTACTTTTAGCAATAATAGTGCTTATTATGATGGCGGGGCTGTTTATGACTCAGGTGATATTACCAACAACACTTTTACCAATAATAGTGCTTCTGACAATGGCGGGGCTGTTTCTTACTCAGGCAATATTACCAACAGCACTTTTACCAATAATAGTGCTTCTGACAATGGTGGGGCTGTTTATGGCTCAGGTAACATTACCAACGGCATTTTTGCCAATAATAGTGCTACTAATAGTGGTGGGGCTGTTTATTATCGTAATTCTTCTTCAAGCAATATTACCAACAGCATTTTCACCAATAATAGTGCTACTAATAGTGGTGGGGCTGTTTATTACCGTAATTCTTCTTCAGGCAATATTACCAACAGCATTTTCGCCAACAACAGCGCTAAACATGGTGGAGCTGTTTATAATGGCACACTCGTCAATTGTACCCTTGCCAAGAACAGCGCATCCTCTTCAGGCGGGGCATTTAGTGGCAATGGCACAATTCTAAACAGTATTTTTGCTCAAAATAAAGCAGCCGACAATCCCAACGACATAACCCCAAGAGGAAACTTGCATGTAGACTATACCCTTGCCAATGATATATCGGGTGCCGTTGACTTGGGTACTCACTTCATTATGGGCGAGCCTCGCTTCGTAGATGCTGAAAATGGCGATTTCCATTTACGCTCAGATTCTCCGGCAACTAATGTCGGCGACGACAGCGTGATTGAGTATTATCCATTTTTAAAAGATGACGCAGGATACCCGATTGATTTTGACGGTAATTCTCGTATTGTTGGCGAAGCCATTGATTTTGGGGCTTATGAGCTTCAGTAGGGATTTTAACATTTTATTGTCTGAATCAGAATTTGCAGAATTTGAGAATTTTCAGAATGGAATTTAAATATTTTTAGGTTTTATTCTGCAAATTACTTATGCCGGAGCCGGCTTGCAACCGGCTCCGTAACGTTTTTAGTTATAAAACGTTTCGGACTGGGTTTTAAACCCCGTCCAGCAGCGCTCATAAAACCTTAACTTAATGGCATTGAGCCGGCTTGTAACCGGCTCCGTAACGTTTTTAGCTAAGCATTTTTTGCGTCTGCTTTTAACTTGTTTAACATCTAGATAATCTAGGTAATATTCCAACTTTGATGCGTCAGATAACAAGCCTTTAAGCTGTAAATCTTCTTAATTACAGCAAATTTAGCTTCGCCGTTGTCGTTGAGAATTTGAACATTTTCTAACAAACATCACACTCCTCAACCACCTCCGCCCTCTCACCCACAAACACAACCACCCAACTCCTGAGATGCTCCAACTGCTTCACCTCCTCGAAGTCGAGATAAGCCCTAACCTGACTTTTCGCCTCCTTGCATCTCTGTTCCAACTTACTGCGCTCAGTTTTTTTCAAATATTTTAGCTCAAACAAAAACTGATAATTCGGAAAAAACGGCGGGCGATAAAGGAACATAATATCAGGATATTTTCGCTCAACCTCTGGCTCACTTCTGATAAAGTACAAATTAGACAAACTGGCAAAGCCTACAAACAACGCCTTGATGTATTTTTCATCAAACGACACAAAATCACGATTCGACAAAGTCTCTAACGCCTTTTCAATCAAACTGACAAAAGGAGCAACTTTATTGTATTGCGCCATCTGTTTCAGCTTCTTGCGAACATCAACAGTCTCAAACTCCAAATGATATCGTTCCTTATTGGAAGCTATAAAAAATTCCCAATATAATCCTTTAATCACATAATTAGGAACCGAAAATTCAAATAAAGAAATATCCGCCTTTTTAATCGTTACAAATCCCAAATAAAATAACAAGCTAATAAAATCATCCTCAGTAAATTCCTTTTCAAAACTAAATTGTTTTGTCAGTAAACCTTCAACCACGCCAGTTTCAATCAATTCCTCAAGAATGATATGATTGCGTTCGATTGTTCCTAAATTAAACAAACGGCGGATTTTTCCATAATCACTGGCGATATTGGTGTCAATTAAATCTCTTGGATATGTGTTTTTATAAGCAAATTCCTTCAAAAAATAGAGAACCATGTCAGGATTATACAAATGGGTTTCCACAGTTTCAGAAAAAATGTAACCATCGTACCATTTTCTCAAATTATTTATCACTTGCTTACTTTCTTTTTGATTCAATTTCTGCGCGACAACTGATTGTAGTTGTTTAACATCAGGTTCCGTAAATCCCATCATTTCGTGATAATAATGGTGAGTTGATAAGTCGGCGGCAATATTAAATCCACTTGTCAAACTATCCAGGGTAATCGGCGTGACACCGGTTGCAAAAAAACGGTCAACAATTCCACTGGCGGTGGCTTCTTTGATGGTTTCGTAAAATTTCCTAACGAAGCCGTTGCGACTGACAAAGTCAGAGAAATGATCGAAGTTAAATGCTAAAATTTCGTTGGCAAAATGGTCGTATTCGTCAATCAGGATATAGATATTCTTATTGTTATAAAGTTCAAACAACTTCACCAACATACTATCGGGTGAACGTTGTTGAAGTATATGATTTTTTTCAGTTTTTGAAAATGTTGTGTAAGTTTCTAAAAACCGATAAACGCCTTGGTGAACATTCCTTAAAAACCCTTCAAAGGTAGTTTTGGTGCTCGTGGTGTCAATCCTGCTGAATTCAAAGTATAAAATGGCAAAGCTGTTGGCTTTTGGTGTCGGGTTTTGACCAATGTAATATTTGCTAAATAATTCGGGAAATTGGTCTGCGAATTCTATGCCGTAGTAGTATCGGAGCATGGATATAAATAGGCTTTTGCCGAATCGTCTTGGGCGTAAGAAGAAGACGTAGGGTTCGTTGGCGAGTTCTAGTTTTTCTATGTAGGATGTTCTGTCTACGTAGTAGTTGTTTTCGGTGATCAGTTTTTTGAAGTTGCTGATTCCGTAGGGTAGTTTTGTAGGCATAGATTTTTCTCGTTTCCGCGTCTTTATCGAGACAGTAGTAGGTGGGGTGGGTGGGCGAGGCGTTTTTGTTGCCAGCCAGCCTCGACGACTATTATTGGAGCACCCGCCCTTTTTTCGGGCAGGCGGATTATCACTTACTTAAAAACGCCAAAACCACCAAATAGTGGTTCGGTTATGTTTTCGAGCCATCTCTCACCTTCTGAATTGACATCGGAATTGAACTTAAACCGATTTTGAGGCTAATCTGATATAAGTTCAATATTTTTATAAAAATACAAAATAATCATCGTATGTCAAGCTTTAAATTTTTTTATTGGCCTTAATTTGGTGGTTTTTGTGTTTAATGCTAACTGTTTTATTTGTGCGAACGGTCATATTCGCCTGATGAACGGTCCGTGACCACGCTTGAAACATCTTCACGCGCCTGGATTCTGGCGTTGCCTTGCAGCGAGCCCCCTGCAAAACGTGCTACCGGCAGCATCGCTTTGGGGGGGGCGGCAAGAATAAGTCACAAATCCTCGGTCAAACCAAGCTGAACTGCCGGCAATGGCTGTTACCGCTTCAGCTATCCAGCCGCCGGTACAGGATTCTGCCGTGTCTAAGTACCAACCATGCTCACTTAAACGTGCGCCAAGTTCGGTGGCTAGTTTTTCTAATTCTATAATATTCATGGCAAAAAATGGAATATGAAAAATATGGTGGGAAAACAACCTTGAATCGCGGATTTGACGGATTACTCCGATTACGCGGATTAAAAACCTAAAAACACCCATTAACCGAGGTTTTGACTTTGGTGGGTTTAAATCCGCGTAATTTGTGTAATCCGTAAAATCCGCGATTAAAGGGTTTGATTTTCTCGACACATACGAAAATAGGAGATAGTTATGCTTAGTAGAACTGAGCATGCATGCCGGTGATTGCTATTCTTTCCTCGTTCCCAGGCTACTTTTTTTGGGCACGATAGGGACGATAAAGTTATATTCTGAAATAAAATCCAAACCACTTAGTAGATAATTCAACAATCCTGGCGCTTCATCTTTGATAACTCCCTACTAGAATTGCTAGTCAAGATAAGCTATTCCTTATTGTTATATTGTTATTTGAGGATTTATCAGCATTTCCTTTTTTAAATAAAATTCAATAACGGTTTGTAATAGTTCACTCATGCTAGCTATTGATACCCACGTAACTGCAACGCCGCCCACAAATACATACGATACTATTTTTCTCCTTCAGGAATAGTGCCTAAAAAAGAAAGAATAATCACTTTGATACCGGCGACAATACCTGATGCGGCTAAAAATATTAATACTGCTTTTCCTAAATCAGGCATTTTACGTTGAAAAAGTTCAATACCCACATAAAGGCTTACCAGAAGTGAACCAAGCAATACTGCTGCAAGATGTATCCAACTCATTTTTCGTCTGCCTTTCCTTCTTCGACTATTCTCTGTGTTATCCACCAGCCGGCTATGGCTACCGCGACCATAATGGCAGAGGATATCCCCCACCATACGTTTAGCGTGTCAAAAATAGATAAAAGAATTAAAGCACCAGCTGCGGAAGTAATTGCAGAATCTATTGACATTCTCAATTTGTGAGACAAAAACTTTTTAATTTATTGCTTAATGGTTTCCATAATATCTCTCTCAACATCATATTAGAATTAGTTACCGATGTTACGCATCAGGATTCTGATCAATAGCATGACAGGCGGATTGCAAATCAGCTGCCTATCGGAAAATTGAAGTAATCCGCTCAAAACCAGCATCAGCTGTGGTTTGCGTTCCAGAGGGACACAAGTTTACTTAACACCCTACATTCTCTTTCGTAGGCGAAAGTTTACGAGTCGCAAACACTTTTTTTTTCCTACAAAAGCGCTTGCCGCCGCTCACAAATATTTGCTTGCTTAGAATGATGCGACAAGCCGCATGTTTTGAAAGCCACGTAGGGTGGATTAACCCTACATGTCTTGAATTACGCTGATCTAAAATGAAAGTCAAAAGCTCGGATAATGAGTTTTTAAGTTTTTAATCCGTGTAATCCGTGTCATCCGTCAAATCCGCGTTTCAAGGTTTTATTTAGGTTCCATCCATTCCTTTATCAGAGTAATTCTATTATTTTGCGTTGCTAAGGCATGTATTTCTTTATCACCGCGTAACATGCGCCAAACCTTGGCAGGATAGCGAATTAAGAGATATCCCAAGCGCACGAAATAGTAATAATAGACACGTAATGAATTGGCAGGGATATGATATATATCAGCCATCTCATCAGGTGGTGGAAATGTGTGTTTCAAAAATATCGACAGTTTCTCTCGAAACGGCTTTTTAGGTATCCATAACGCCGCTAAATTATAAGACAATAAGGCATGATTAATATCGACACTGAGCATTTCTTTGGCATTGGCAAGCACTTCCAAATTAAAATCATCTGGTTTAAATCGAGCCAATACCTTTTCCGGCACCTCAGCCGCTAACCAATCTTTAGCTAAATACAGCGCGAGATAAACCGGTTTTACAGCTTTCCATTGAGTGGCGCGATCAAATAATAATTCCCAATCGATTTGATTTTGGTAACAATGGATGGTGTTGTTAATATCATTTAAAAATCGTATGCCAAAAAGCGTGTTCATATAAGCCAGATGAAAACATAAATGGAATAACAAATCTTCAGGAGACAGGCTTAATACTTGGATATCAGCTACCGTAAATGGTCTGGCTTGTTCCCATAACATATCAACTGTGATATTGAAGGGGAAGGCTGGCGGTGATAAAGTCCAATGAATCTCTATGGAAATCGCGCCTTTTTTTTCAAAAATGATTAATTGATGATACTTTACACATTGTGCTTCGATACTGGGACGTTCTGTTGGACCATAACCCATCGAAAAAAGTATTTTCTCAGCTTGAGCCAAATCGGCCTTTTTCACCAGTAAATCGATATCACCAATCACTCTAAGTGCGTCGAATTGATAAACGGTTTTTGCCAAATACGCGCCCTTTAGCACAATAACATCCATACCAGCACGCTTTAATTGCTTTAAGACTTCAGACAATTCCCGATAATATTGTTCATTTCTGAACATATTAGAGTGATAGGCTTTGCGTAAACCTACCAGTACAGCTTCTGGCACTTGAGTGCTTGCATTGTTCAAGCGGTGGTAAAGCAAAGGCGCTACACCTTCTTGAGTCGCCAAGTGCAACAAGCCTTCCCATTCAGCGTCAGAAAGTTTACCTATCTTCGTGGCTTTGTCCGCACCGACATAAGTCAACAAATATTCTGTCAGTTTTTTTTTTGATACCATAAGCTGTCAGTTATCTGGTAATGATGTACCACCGCTATCAATTCGCATAGCGATTTCTCGTACCATGTCGTGTGGTACCGTCTTTTCTACTACAATCATTTTTAATATACGACTTTTGAATTTGTTCCGTTGTATAAAGTGTATATCAGAAAAGGTAAATCCATTCAGTGATGTCAGTATTTCAAGATTTTCTAGCCTTAAACGATTACTCATAAAAGCTTCGAGTGTTAATACTCTTTGGCTACCGTCGAGTACTTCGTACTGTTCATCATACGGATATTCACCGGTAAACAGCACAACTATGGAGTGGATTGGTAATCCCATCATCGCCGTTTCAATCAATCTCATTTGTTGTCCCTTGCTCCAAACCAAGGTGCGTTTGGATTTTGGGATACGGAGGATGTTGTCCCGAAATTCCTCAACAATAGAAGTAATCGAAGACAATGAAATATAATGCTTTATTTGACGCTGCATTTTCTCGATTTGAGCGATGATTTCGCGCTCTTGAGGTTCGCTCTGTGACATGGTATATTCCTCTAGGAGTTCACCAAAGGCATTAAGGCAGTTAATTCGCAGCCTCATACATACTTTTTATTATTAGCGTAATCCATCATGTTGGCAAGAATATCTCTCACGAATATCACAATTTCGTGTTTAATTTGTTCCAATTCGTCTACTTCAACTTTAAGACCACATTCAGAAAACGAAATATGTCCGTGAGCTAGAAAGTTCCGCTGATTTTTAACCCTCAGTAATTCTGTGCCGCCCTTGGCATCCGGGTGTGTCTGATATGAAATATCATGCGCTTGACAAATGAGGCGAATTTGCCGCGCATCCAAGTTGCCAGCGAGAGGAATGGCTTCTTCATCTAGTGATATAATGACATTATTAACGGCGTTTTCCACAAGACGTGCCGCCATTTTCCTAGCTGACTCCCAGTTGGCAGTGAGTTTAAAAATATTTCTGTAATGGTAGTTATGCCAAATGTCGCGTATTTCTTGTATAACCGTTGAATAGGTACACTTATGCGATTCTATTTCACGATAGATATCCAAAATGCCATAGCGAATGCTATATTCAACCATATTATACATTATCAAAAAGGCATTAGCCCTCAGTATATTTTTGAGATTGTCATCTATTTGACTGTATGTTCCCTGATGCGAAAAATGAAGTTCAACCTGCGGATCATGGACTTGTTTCAAAAACTGTAAATACTGCTCCACATCTTTGACACGCCGTTCAAACTCATTGATAACTTGTTGCATCATCGATCTCCGTTTAAGGACATATGACCACTATTAAATAGCCTAAACATTTGTTGCTGAATGTCGAGTGGTGCCGTCTTGTATAATATAAACACTGAAAGTTTACGATTTTTCAGTTGAACTTGTTGTGATAAGGATAGCTCCGAAAACCTAAGTCCATTCAATGAGGACAGTATTTCGAGATTTTCCAGCCTCAAATTGTTACTCAAAAAGTCATCAAGTGTTAGTAGTCTTTGACTACCATCGAGAATATCGAACTGTTCCTTATCATCGGTATACGCAATGAACATAAACGGAATTGGAAAACCCAATATCACCGATTCAATAAATCTCCTCTGTTGTCCATTATTCCAAACCAAGGGGCGGTGAAATGTTGGGATAAAAAAGTGCTTTTTGCGAATCTGCTCAACAAGATAATCAATCGAAAAGGATTGAATAGTATGGCCAAGTTTTTGCTGCATTTCTGCTATTTGATCGCAGGATTCGTTTAGCATTGACTCGCTAATGTCTAACATGGCAAATCACCTCTCTAAATAAGTATAGCCTATCAATCAATCCAGCCGCGATTAAAGGCGTTGCTCATACCTGCGGGGTATTGGTCTCCCCGCAGGTCTGAATCAGGCTTGAGCATTGGCTTCAGCTTTGACGACTTCCGCTAACTCATGAGCAACGGTTTCGACTTGTTGCAAGTCAACACCTTCAACCATCACTCGAATCAGCGGCTCCGTGCCACTGGGACGCAATAATATCCGTCCTTGACCATTCAATTTTTGTTCTGCTTCACGCACGGCTTCTTGCACAGAAGTTCGAGAGAGCATATCTAAACCGGGCGTAATCGGTACGCTAATCATGCGTTGTGGGCATTTTTGCATACCAGTTTTTAAGACGTGTAAAGGTAAACCGGTTTCGATACTCGTTATTAAAACTTGTAAAGCGGTAATAATGCCGTCTCCCGTTGTGCTGCGATCCAGACAAATAATATGCCCTGACGATTCTCCGCCTAAATTGCCGCCGTTTTTTTGTAGCATTTCTAAAACATGGCGGTCTCCCACTTTGGCTCTTGAAAATGAAATTCCTTGTTTTTCAAGTGCTTGTTCTAGTCCTAAATTGCTCATCACGGTGCCAACCACGGCGTTCCGTAATTTGCCCGCTTTATGACTGGCTTGGGCTAGTATGAATAATAGTTCATCACCATCAAGGATTTCGCCCTTGGCATCAACCATGAGTACGCGATCTCCATCGCCATCTAAAGCAATGCCTAAATCTGCATTTTGATATAAAACAGCGGTTTGCAGTGCTTGAGGTTGGGTGGCACCATAACCGGCATTGATGTTTAATCCATTGGGTTGTGTGCCAATGGTTTCAACGCTTGCACCCAATTCTTCAAAGACACTGGGCGCAATATGGTAAGTGGCACCGTGAGCGCAATCGACTACGATTTTTAAGCCTTTGAGGGTCCGATCGAAGGGAATTGTCCTTTTGCAAAATTCGATATAGCGACCGGCTGCATCTTCAATACGAACAGCTTTGCCTAACTTTTCAGGAGCGACCGTTTGCATTGCTTGTTCCATTTTTGCTTCAATAGCCAGTTCAACTTCATCGGGCAATTTAGTTCCTTTGCTGGAGAAAAATTTTATGCCATTGTCCTGAAATGGATTGTGCGATGCACTGATAACAATACCGGCGACGGCATGAAAAGTCCGTGTTAAGTAAGCAATCGCCGGTGTTGGCATGGGTCCAAGTAAACAAATGTCCATACCAGCCGCCGATAAACCGGCTTGCAGGGCGGATTCAAACATGTAGCCGGAAATACGGGTATCTTTACCTATCAGCACTTTATTTTTGTTAGAGCCATTTTTCAAAACTTGACCTACAGCCCAGCCTAGTTTTAAGACAAACTCGGGGGTAATCGGTGGTGTTCCGACAGTGCCCCGTATGCCATCTGTGCCAAAATATTTACGTTTTTGTTTCATAATCTTCTAAGAATGGTAAGTTCGTAGTAGGCGATTTATCGCCTCGGTGGGCAATAATAAGGCGATAAATCGCCTACTATTTCATAATCTTCTAAGAATGGTAAGTTCGTAGTAGGCGATTTATCGCCTCGGTGGGCAATAATAAGGCGATAAATCGCCTACTACGAACCGCCATGCTGTTACACTCTACTGTTGCAAAACCGCGTGAGTCATTTTCAGCGCATCAACGGTTGCCGCGACATCGTGGGTACGAATCACCTTAGCACCTTTGCTAACCGCTAAGACGGCTAAGGCTAAACCGCCATATAAACGCTCTGTCACGGTTTTGTTTAATATATGACCTATCAATGATTTACGAGATACACCCACTAAGACGGGATAATCCAGTTCAGTCAATACCTCTAGTCGCTGGATTAATCGCAAATTATGTTCCACAGTTTTACCAAAGCCAAAGCCTGGATCTATCAAAAGACGATTTGAGGCTATGCCAGCCTCTAAACAGGCTTGTACCCGCTCTAACAAAAACGTTTTGATGTCATTAACAACATTATTATAATGGGGATTATTTTGCATGGTGCGCGGTTCACCTTGCATGTGCATCAGGCAGACTTGCAGACTTTTTGAGGCGGCTACGGCTGCCAAGCTGCTTTCACCACGTAAAGCCATGACATCATTAATCATATCTGCGCCAACGGCAATGGCTTCACGCATGACTTCGGCTTTGCTGGTGTCAATTGATATTGAAATGGGAAATTCGGCGCGGATTTTTTCGACTACGGGGATGACTCGATCAAGTTCTTGTTGCACTGAGACAGGTTGTGCGCCGGGGCGGGTGGATTCTCCACCGATGTCGATAATCTCTGCCCCTTCTTCAAGCATTTTGCGTGCCTGTTTCAAGGCGGAGTCCATAGAAAAAAAATGACCCCCGTCCGAAAACGAATCGGGGGTCACATTGAGAATTCCCATGACTTGGGGAACATTAACTGCTGGCATGGTCGTTTATTTTATTAGACATTATCGGAAATAAGTTGATTGGCTCGTAGTAGTCGCTTTAGCGACTTATTTTTTACGCCACAACGTCGTGGTTGATGCAATACCGAAAATATCCCGACTTGGGTAGTCCGTTTTCTGTAAACTGATCAATTTACCATCCAATTTCCGCAATCGTTTAACGAGTTCATAATGCAAATCTTTAAAAGGTCTACTGTAGCTTCTTGCCAACGCGGCAACATATTCATTTTGGTGAGCGTGGGCAAGTTTCAAAAAAAACTCATGTGAGGTAAACTGCCGGTCCATCTTTTGGATGGTTTCCTCAAAAAATGTTTCGAGCTTGTCAACTTCAGACGCTTGGTTTGCCATTTTTAATTTTCTCCTGTTGATATGTAAAAATAAAAAAAACTGCGGGGATGTTATATAAGCAAGGATAAACCCCAAAGGCAAAATTTCTTACCGCTCATAAAGTGCTTCCCGTGTCCATAGTTGCCCGTTGCTTGCTGCGGTTGATTGTTTTGCTAATTCAAGAATACGGGCAGTGGCTTGACGATATTTCTCGGTACCGTCAGAGTAACTTTCTAAGAATCCACGTAAGACAGCGTTGAGGGATGCACCTTGTTTTAGGGCTCGTTTGTGAGCTTTTTGCAAAACTTGCTCATCAATAACAAGAGTCAAGGTTGCCATAATAATTTCCCATTTTTTATATTATATGGTTAATTTTTGTACTCTCTCTGGTATTAAAAAAATCCTATTTTTTCAAAAAATAGGATTTTTCAATCCTGCCCAAAAATAGGGTGAAAAGTCAAATCTTGGACTCCTAATCTACTGTAAACTAGCCTCCCCATTAATCGCATCATCCAACTGAGCTTCGAGACTCTGTTCTTCCGTATTGGCTTTCTTTGGAGGGTTGCCATTCTCGTCCCAGTCTTTTGGTGGCTTGGGCGTATTTCCAGCCATGATGTCGTCGATTTGTTCACTTTCTATGGTTTCATACTTGAGCAAGGATTCTGCCATTAAATGCAGAATATTAATATTCTCTTTGAGCAATTTTTCCGCACGGCTGTAATTGCGATCAATGAATAAACGTATTTCTTCGTCAATCACATGCGCTGTCTCATCAGAGACCACTTTATGTTGAGTAACGGAATGGCCTAAAAATACTTCGCTGTCGTCTTCACCATAAGTGAGCGGCCCTAAACGCTCTGATAAGCCCCATTTGGTGACCATATTGCGGGCAATTTCTGTCGCCCGTTGAATGTCATTACTGGCACCGGTTGTGACGGATTCGGCTCCAAAAATCAGTTCTTCAGCAATGCGCCCACCAAACATGCTGGAAATTTGGCTTTCTAAGTACACTTTGCTAAAACTAAGACGATCCGTTTCGGGTAAAAACATTGTCACGCCTAAAGCACGTCCCCTTGGAATAATGGTGACTTTGTACACGGGATCATGTTTAGGCATTAAGCGCCCAACAATGGCGTGTCCGGCTTCGTGATAAGCGGTGAGTTTTTTCTCTTCTTCAGTCATCACCATGGACTTGCGCTCGGCGCCCATCATAATTTTGTCCTTGGCTTTTTCAAATTCTTCCATTTCTACCAATCGCTTGTTGAAACGGGCAGCAAATAAGGCGGCTTCGTTGACAAGGTTAGCCAAATCGGCACCAGAAAAGCCGGGCGTACCGCGTGCAATCACGCCTGGTTTGACATTATCAGCAATAGGCACTTTTCGCATGTGGACTTTGAGGATTTGCTCACGCCCACGAATGTCAGGCAAGGGTACCACCACTTGACGGTCAAAACGACCCGGACGCAATAAGGCGGGATCTAAGACATCGGGGCGGTTAGTGGCAGCAATCACTATCACGCCTTCGCTGCCTTCAAAGCCATCCATTTCTACTAACAATTGGTTGAGCGTTTGTTCTCTTTCATCATGTCCACCGCCTAAGCCGGCACCACGATGGCGACCAACTGCATCAATTTCGTCAATAAAAATAATGCACGGCGCGTGCTTCTTCGCTTGGTCAAACATATCGCGCACCCTTGATGCACCCACGCCGACAAACATTTCTACGAAATCTGAGCCAGAAATGGCGAAAAAGGGTACTTTCGCTTCACCAGCAATGGCTTTTGCCAGCAAAGTTTTACCAGTGCCCGGTGAGCCTACCATTAATACGCCGCGTGGAATTTTACCCCCTAAATTTTGGAATTTGCCGGGATCGCGTAAAAAGTCAACTAATTCATTGACTTCTTCTTTGGCTTCATCGACACCGGCAACATCGTTAAAGGTGATTTTGACCTGATCTTCTTCAACCATGCGGGCACGGCTTCTACCGAATGATAAGGCACCACCGCGCCCTCCGCCTTGCATTTGGCGCATAAAGAAAATCAGTATCCCAAACAATAGCAGCATGGGAAACCAGGAGATGAATATCTGCATGAGCAGTGATTGTTGTTCTGGTGGACGTGAGATAATTGTCACGTTATGTTTCAATAAGTCGCCAATCAAGCCGGCATCACCGGGATTGTAGGTGACAAAATGTTCATTATTTTGTGTAGTGTACTTAATGGTGCGCCCTTCAATAGCTACCTCTCGCACAAAGCCTTGTTGAACTTCGCTAATAAATTTTGAGTATTCTATTGATTTGGGCGCTGGAACTCGGGGACCAAAATTATTGAATACCATCATTAAAACGATGGCGATTATAATCCATAGTAAAAGATTTTTTGCCATGTCATTCATGAATGTGTGCCTTTTTGTTAATTGAATACCATTTTATCAGTAGCAATCTAAAAATCCTATTTTTGTCTGTCTGAATCAGAATTATCATAATTTTAGAATTAGCAGAATCAAACCGAAAATAATCAGGTAATAATTCTGAAAATTCTACAATTCTGCAAATTATTATTCAGACATCAAGAGGATTTTTAAAATCGCGTTTCAATTCAGAATTGGTATTATAACATTGGGGGAATTAGGGCGGGATTTTTTTTAGCCAGCACATAATCGTTTAAGCTTTTAACCCTTCCCTTTAATATAAGCACCAAAACCTTCCCCCTGAAGAAATATTTTGATTAAAAGCCAGCACCTCAAGTGCTAAATCTCTGGCTAATTCAGCCAATAATTTTATACTGCTGATATTGGGAGCCATGTCGGGCATTACAAGATCGGCTTGGTGCTCACCTAATTGATTTATCAATTCATCTAGCACAGTTTGCTCTCGAAAATCGCCCTGAATAAAGGTAACGCTAGGCAAGGGCTCCATAGGTAAAATGTCCAGGGCAAACAATCGGACTTGTTGACTCAAGCGCTGTGTAACCCATTGCGACCATCCACCTGGAGCCGCGCCCAAATCAATAACAGTCATGTTGGGGCGAAATAAGTGATCACGGGCATCAATTTGTGCGAGTTTATAAACAGCCCGTGATCGATAACCGGCAAGATTGGCTTGTTTGACATAGACATCTGAGCCATGCTCTTTGAGCCAGCGTTGACTGTTTTTACGATTC
>Ga0209780_1001359_pt1 | contig 15911 bp, 14 predicted proteins | sample WorMetexBAHAMAS2_FD_187384 | JGI IMG/M metagenome (GOLD analysis project Ga0209780, IMG submission 187384) | Marine gutless worms symbiont microbial communities from Max Planck institute for Marine Microbiology, Germany - Inanidrilus exumae... | ecosystem: Host-associated > Annelida > Digestive... | reverse complement strand
GCACTTTATTTCTGTATGTAACCAACCACCCAGGTCGACTCAGCCTTCTACCCTCCGTGGGACGGTAAAATGAGTACCAGCTAAAGGGCGGTGATGCTCTGCGGCTGGGGAGTAAAGGCAGGTATGGTGTAATTTGCAGGTAAAACTGTGTGATCCATGTCTGAGCGGATTAGAGGTAGTTACGACGATGCGCTATACAAATCGACGTATACTACTTTATAAAATAAATATTCCATATCGCATCATATGGTAATTAAACTACTTCTTCTACTCGGCCCAGTTGCTGAATGCAGATCTGGACCGCGGATGTGATCAACAGTTTTCCGACGACCATCAAATCAGAAGTTTATGATACTCACCGGCAAACTAAGTTGACAGCGCCTGAGACGATCAGCCGTTCCAGAGATATGGTTGGTGCCCACCAAAATTCAAATGGTTCACGTGACTTAACCACGCCCTTTCATGGAAGGTTTGCCATCCGTGGGCTAGCACTTGCTATCGTCAACCTACCTACTAAATTTGTAATGTAACTGTCTGACATCCGTCCGTCCGTCCGTCCGTCCGTCTAGCTGTCTGTCTGTCTGTCCGGTCGACATACTCACCGCGACTCACCAGGGGGCAGCATGCGACGCGGCTACCGTATTGGCCCGACAATAAGGAGGACCGAAATACTTGTTTATTTTAAAGTGGTCGGTTACTCCGTCAGGGTTTTTCTAGCGTACAAATGAAACAGACGTCCGTAAATAAGTAAAAAACAGTCGCCGTTCGCCGGTTAAGCTAGATCGAATGTATCCTTCAATAATTCCTCGATATGTAATTACCTCGAAAAAGTCAATGTATTCAGCCACTATGTATTCCGATTTCGGCTTGTTCTCGCAGTACTTCACGTACATTAACAGACGTCGTTCCTACAACATGTACAATAAGTACAGTTGTTGATGCGATGTACGACAGAGTCATCTAAAAAGAGACCTATGAGAGCACTATTGGCTGGAGCGAGTTTATAAAGGCTGGATGCCACCATGGTAGCTCCAGGGAAGAGTGTTTCAACTGGTATTTAAATTAAACAATTGGTCAAAGAATTTTGACGACAGGCCTCATTGCAGGGGGTGGATTTTTCATGGGAGACAATGTAATGTGACATGGAGCTGCAACAGTTGCGCTGCCGTGACGTTATAGAGGATTGAGTGATCCCTTTTGCTGTATACACCGCAGCAGAGACTCCAGATGCTTTTCGACGAGCAGGATAACCCCAAATTGCCACTTCCCGTGGCGGGATATTGACCGCCATCTAACACATGGTTCCCTGAACCCACACGAGCAAGCCAACCCAAACGGCATCTCGATCGGTTCAACAGTTCTTGCACCCGCTCATCCGTGTGCCCAACACACACAGACACACAGACCACGCTACGTGCGACAGCTGTAGCAAAAGGCTGCATCCATGCAATGCATGCGATGCGACCTAAAACAGTTACATTGCTGTAGCATACAAGCGTACACATAGTGATTTCCTTCTTTCTTGCGCCGTATACAAATATTCTTATTTACTTACTTACAAATACAGTACGTATCGGACGAATACTCACATATCGAGTAAATAGTGATCCGAGCCTTTCCGGTTCTTCGGCGCATCGGTTTAGTTCAGGCTGAAACGTTCTAAACACGTACAATTTGTCGCAATCATCGTCAGCATCATCGTCGGACTTTTGATTACTTCTCATTACTATTAGCCTTGTATGGTATGTGTTTTTGGGTTTTATCAATTTGTTTTTTTTCTTTCAGTGCAGGGCACCAGTAAGAAAAGAGTTAGATCTTCCTTGGTGTCCTGTCGTGTATTATACTTATTGTCGTAATTCCTTTATTTTTGATTCACTGATTGACAAATAAATTGAGTGAACTGAACTGATTGATTAATATTGCTGGTTTTTCGAAAGCGTCTTTCGTTAAATTTTCAGCATCTGCATACTACTTTCGCAACGTTTTCGAAAATAAAAGTTGGCAAAATAAAAAGTTACAAACGTAAAAAGGCGACGTAAATAAAAAGTTTTAAAAATTATACGTGTATGATCGTCAGTTATCGGTCTAATGTTCAAATTTACATGCAGAGAGGCGGGTTTCTTAAACTCAGAAAAACAACTCCGACTGAAATATGAGAAACAGAGTCGGATTAAGGTTTTTGGGGTCCTAAGCCCCACAGTTCTGGGGGCCCTCCCAGTCGTCAAAATTTTGGGTAGCGACGGAGCCAATAGTGTGGTTACGTGCTACAGAAATAAGAAACCCACTTGCTTACTTGCTTAGTTACTTACTTACAAGTCGCATGTCTCAATATCTCGTGCAACAACAACGTGATAACATTACAAGCCGGTTGCACCAACCACGTACATTTCGTCACTTCATCTAATGGCCAATTAGCTTTAAGCTTTCATTTTAATCTTCACTCAAATCAGAACAGTTACATGATTAAACATCGTTTAACATCGTATCGGCAAAAGCACGCTAAAATTTACAACAACGGCACAAACAGTCGCCCCGATCGGCCGAGAGGAAACGGTAGGCCGTTCGACTTACTCTCGATGCCAGTCGAAGATCTGGTGAATGTTGCCAAACGCGATCTTGTCCTTGCCTTCCATCCCGGCCGGCATCGACACTTCACCTTCGTTGATCGACTTCATGTAGCCCTACATTCAACGCTATCGCTTGTAAATTTCTGTTCATCCATAACTCCCTGTGTCTTTCACTCTCGGCTTAAAACCTACCCGTTTCACAGATTCTTCCCCCGTAGTTTCACTTCTTCCCCGGACTGCCTTCGCGGACTATCGTCCAGACCGTTTCTTCTAAGCTACTCGGTTTTTGGTTTTAGTTTTTCCTTATTTTTTCGTTTTGGTGCCGTGCGCTAGATTAAGCTGGCACTCCCGTCAGATTTTAGCGCAAGTAGATATATCGTATCGTACGTATCGTATCGTATCGTATCGTCATATTGGGTCAATGGCGGATCAGGATTACTTCAGGGGCCCTGAAGAGGGTGCAACCACGGTGCAAAGGTCGGAGGGGATCGAGAAGCCAAGATCAGAGACATCGTAGGCGTCGATAAGGTAGGAAATGGTAAGAAATGTCCCCATTTTCAGTCGCCTACGGGTATGGGAGGGTCGTAAGCTTCCTCTCACTCAGATGGTTCGGGGCATAGCCGCGACCGAAAAAGAAGTTGTCCCGTTTTTGAGTAATGACTGTGTTTAATATGAGACGTGAATTACACGAAAAAAGTCAGTCAATCAAATCAATCAACATTGCTGCTTATCACTTTCAAAATATATCTTAGAACTAGATGGCTGTATTGCGTGGAATGCTCACAATGCAGTATTCGGCTCGAAGTGCTCGGCTATTTGTGCACAGGCATTCCTGCATTTGACGAGGCTTATTGTAACGTGACTCAATAGTCGATGGTGATTGGCTGCCTGCAACTGAGTGATGTCAGCGTTATCTGCCGTATTTTCAACACGCGTCGGACGTCGCCGAAAATTTGGGGAGTTTTCTTGTACAGAGTGTACAGGCTAGAAGAATGACTTTGAATTGATTCCAACGGTAAAAATGGAAACTAAAAAAATCTTGTGGAGGGTTATTTTAGTAGTGAATTTCCAGCAATCTGTAATCATTGCGGAGTTATGGCGGCCTAAATTTGAGCCGTGAAACATTTTTGATAAATTTTCGCTTTTTTGGATAAACGTCCCCTTACAGTAAAATTTTCAAAATTCTGTTCTAAACGCTTACATCGTGACATCGATCGACGTGTTGTGTTCAAATGTCGTGAAATTTGGCCGACGGGAAATCGGTGAAATCGTGCATTGCTTACCGGACAAAAAAAACAAAGTTTCGCCCGGCTCTCCAGCTGTCACTACTGCGCAGATCGCGCCCAAAATCTGCCGTGGCCAGCCCTCGACAATGTGCTCAGTGTGTACCAGATTTCATCCTAATCGGTTCACTTTCGATGGACTTATAGCCGAACGCGTGAACACCGCCAAAACGCGCCGCAAAGTGAATCCAATATTCGGCTGAAGCCAATCTTCGAGACCAATAATAAAAGTACTGAAAGAAAAACTGCATGGAGCTTATAACACTGTCTAAATGAGTACAGTCTTTACATGGCGCAGTGCCAGGTGCAAAATACCTCTACAGACAATAACGGGGCGGTACGTACCTCAACCATCATTCCAAGGTCTTTGACGTAGTCTTTCTCAGTTTCAATCAACTCGGCAATAACATACCTGTCAAAGAACCAATTAACGCATCATGTACCTGCAGCTTACCTGTCACAAGGTAATACAAAACCTAACACATTATCTAATACAAATGTAGGTTGAGTGAGTTACTGAGTTAAAGTTTTATGTCCCACTCGACACAGAATAGGTCGTTTTTGAGACGTTCTTCCAAGCCAATGCCTTGGCTTGGTACTGAAGAAACTAAACAAAAGAGAACAACAGCGAGCAATACTGGAATAAGATGACCTAAGCTAACACAAAAACACACGTAATGTTAACTTAAACAAACACACAAAAACAAAATCTAAATCGAAACCAACATGCAAATTTAAGAACTGTTCACACGTGTGTGCGTATCATTGTGCACAACTAAAGTACACAACACACCACTAAACAGTTATGCTTGTTTTCCCTTCTAACCTCCAGACAATTATCATAGCTCAGATGCTGTCTGTTGGTTGGTTGGTGGGCTGGAAGATTAACGTACCCTTTCGGCACAAAAATAGGCTATATCAGAGACAAAATCATTTAGTTTCGCCAGGTTAAGGATGGCCAACGATACAGTAACCTCCCGGCCTCGTTGCCTTTTTGTTCAGCGACGACCCAAAATGGAAAAGGATAGGGCAGGCTCATTTAAGTTATTATGCTAGTGCCTACAACACGGTGAAAACTAACCAACCACCATAAGGCCTATTTATCGATTCAATATATTATCTTGTTTAATTGCTGTTGATCAGTTCCTATAACATATCAGTGCCTAACGACTCTCACTGTATAATCCATCTTTGCTGTGTTGGTCTGGCTTTGGAATGATTCTCTGAGAAAAAAATCCAAATGAATAATCCGGTTGATGTCTGTCGAAACTAGTCACTCACCCTCTCTTCTCGATGTATTTGGCCGCTTCGTTTCCTTGGTCGGCTTTTCCGTCGGTCGTGTCGGTCGCGTCGCCGGCTGCCGACACGTTGTCGTCCTCTGATCGTCCGTCAACGGTAGCCACGGTCTCAGTACCGAGCATTGGCTCCGTGGAACTCCGGCGTCCAATCATCTCGGGCTCGGCCGGCACACCTGCTAACTCTTTGACATCCGCAGGACTCGCCGCCCTCTGAAACGCACAGGTATGACAAAAACACTTTGAAATAGTGAAAATGTAAACTAGAAATGCGTGGCAAAGCCCAGCGTGTTGCCCGCCCGGCGCAAACGCGCCTGCAAAACTCGGGGGCCACTGTACCAAAGATCACCAAATTTCTATCAGACGTAGAGGGGTCATCGGCAATGTTAACGCCCGCATCCGTGTTGCGATCTTCCCATCCGTTGTGGAATACCAACGCACAAAATGAATGTGGGGTATGCAAATTTTCGTCGATTTGCGCCAAAAAGTCTGCCACCACAGCAATATCCCGTGAGCGATCGCGAACAGAAGGTCAGTTTGATTACGCCCACCCATAAGCGTATCTATCCTGAGATATGGTAAAGATCGGTCTAGTATATTAAGAGATAACTGATCACCAATGGGACCGCTAAAAATAGACATTGACGTTATTACGTTATTTTTCTTTTCTTTTTTTCTTTTTATTTATTGTATTTATTCTTTTCTTTTTTGCTGCCAATTAACTTGGTGAATAAAGTTGACTAATTTATATAGCCCTCCTCTGCTGGGCGGGCTAAAAACGTTAAAAACGCAAAACGTGATATTTTTAAAGTTGGTCGACGTGGCAAAAATCGTTTCCACTATTGTAATCAACTCACATGCTACTTCGACAACGTTCGTTTTAGAATAAAAACGTTGGCAAAAATAAAAAAGCGTTAGAAACATTCTACGTCTACGTTGAAGCGCACAAACCTGTCCACTCGCAGTGAGAACGCACCTTAACTTGCCCCACGTTCATCACTGAACTGCCTGCGAGTTGCGACATAACGGCGCTAAATTTCTTTGATCAGGGAATGAATATAAGAGGGGTAAACAATAGAATAAGTCCAGTAGCCGAAGGCCACAAGTAGGCAGGGGAGTGGAAAAAGGAATGAAATCGGGGAGGGGGCTGTATCCACTTCCCAGAAAAATGAATTAAACTCGAGCTTGTGCATTTTCGTCCATTTCGAGCGGTATTAATCGTACTTTCGAGCGCCTGCATTAGTCTCAGGGTCATTCTCTGCAGGCTCCGGGGCAGTAATCCCCCCGATTCATTTGATGATTCAGGCATTTACTTATTTACCTACTTCTTTACCTAATTTATTATTATTGTTTTTATTTTTATGAAAATCGTACATCAGTACACATGAACTAAGAAACATTAAAAAGTTACTTAGTACAAAAAACGCAATAAAAGCACCCAGAACCGAATTACTAAACAAATCTAACTCCATATCACCGTGCTTCACTGCCAGAAGCTCACAAATAACATTGATGTCATCTTTGTAATTCCTTAAGAATAAGCCCGTTCCGTTTCCATGCCGGAGATCGTAGAAGGCGACCAAAACACGGCTTTGGTTTTTGTGTTTATTTGGTGTTGTTGTAATATTTTGTTACGGATGCATGTCTGCTGTTGTTGTGTTGGATTTAGATTTCAGTACTAAGCCAAGAGATCGGCTGGGAAGAACGTCTCCAAAATGAACGACCTATTTTGTGTCGGGTGGAACGTCAAACCTCAACTCAATTAATTCAGTGAAAAAAGTGGCGTGGACAATGGCGTTTCTATGAGGAAGGTATGGAGGCATGCCCCCGCTTCATGATTTTAAACTTGCCACCGGGTTGCGCCCCACTTTTCATATGCTCGGCCTACAACGTGTCATTTGCTCCACACGTCGTGTAAATTAACTACTGTAAAACTGCTACTTACTTACCTCCCCCGCATTTATGTTGGCCCCAAAATACCCCCACTTTTTAAGTTATATAGAAACGCCACTGGTCCGAAAAGACGTCTCTGGTAATGACTGACTGAGTGGTGATAGAACTGACCGCGTAAAGATCAGACGCTGCCGGTGAGAAGATAACTTCATCCGGTGAAGTTCTTATCCGTTCAGACGTCTACAGACACCGCATCCACACGCACACGCCACGTACAGTAGTTATCTGCCAATCTGATTTCGAGAATATATCACAAAACTGGGTCAGTTCATAGCAAAGTTAACGGGACGTTTGTATAGCGTTATGTAATGAGAATTAAAGCTAATCTCTAAAGCGTCCAGGTATGGCACGTGTTAACGAGAGATCACACAGTTTTACTTGCCTAACACACATGCATGCCTTTATTCCCCAGCCGCAGAGCATAACCGCACTTTGGCCGGTACTCATTTGCAGTCCCACTGAGGGTAGGAGGCTGAGTTGGCATGGGCGGATGGTTACATAACAAGATGGTTTTACCGCTCGAAGGCGGTCACCCATCCATGTACTAACCGGGCTTGACGTACAGCAACTTCGTTGATGCGCCCAATGACGTTATCGCCGAACCGGACCGGAAACGGCATAGAATATTTAATTTCGTTTTAATTTCTAATTCTGTCGTTTTAGATAGTATACCCGGTCACGTGACATTTCTACTTCCGGTCGGGAACGCTTGGTTATATACTACTACTGTCACTTTCTCGTGTTCCTTTTGAAAATACTGTTTACTGCTAAGTATTGCAATCAGCGTGCATGTATGTCTGTCTGTTTGTCTGTTCATTTGTTTGTCTGTTTGTTTGTCCGCACGGCAGCAGTTGGACATCAGACGACGTTGTTTGGTCGAGTGAGTCAGGTGGCAGCACTGGGGGCAAAGACTGCCTTCGACGACTGTGCTTGGTTTAATACCTGCTATTTGTATTATTTGATGTGCTCTTTTAACCCCGCTTACGCTACATCTCATAACCAATTACGCCTCTCTCAATCGGAGAGGCCCCAATCAAAATACTGGCTACTCCCCTGTTCCGCTAGTAGATTATCTTGGTATATTGCCGGACATACGAAACTGCCTCAGAATTTTGTGTAAGTGATTATTACCCCCAATGTAACAGTAATCACTATAAGAAATGCAGCAGTTGACAAAATTTCAACTGACGTAGTGCGTCGCGCGGTCTCTCTGTGCGATAGCTGAGCTTCTTGTTGTCTCTGGTGTCGCGGCCTCGGATGTCGGAGACCCGTAGACCTATCGTTGTCACCGGCTGTAATCTGAATCTCCACGCGATCATCGCAATACTATTCCCGCTAAATTAATGCGCACCTGCGTCCGAAATAAACACAATTTTGAGTTTCGATGCATTTGCGTCATCGACATACACTGCTAATCTGCTGGTCACTATGTAAAGTACAGATTCGCTTTTCACCGATCATCGTGTGGTTCAGGTAGTGCATGCACTTTTTCAAGTGTGTGTGTGTCTGTCTGTCTGCCCGGACAATAACTTTCCGCTTTCGAATGAAATAAACTCTTACCTAGACATTTTAAATGCTGGTTCAATTCGTGGGCGTAAATCACGATGTGGGACAGAACGGACGAGTCCCCCATAATTTGGAGTGAGGGACGCCAATGCAAATTGTCCCCCAGATTTTGTCAAGGTGTCGACCTAACGGGACATAACACTATTCGCCCGCCGTCGCGTGCTGCCCCCTGGTGAGTTACGTTGCATATGCGAGTGTTACAGACGACGACAGACGACGACGGACGATGACGACGACAGACGCCAGCGACCGTTACTAGTCTCAGTAGTCTGCCCCCTACACTATGTGTAGGCGGGCCAGTAAAACGGACGTCCAGGAAAAAACGATGCATACATTGGTAGGGTTGACGCTTTTCCCGCTCGACGCTTTGCTAGTGCGGTATACACTGTGGCCTGTGCTCTGTCCGTCTGTCCCGGACTGTCCGACACAAGCGGGTGTTGCACCAACGTGGCTGAACGTAGGATCACGACACAAGACCGCACAATAGCTCCCGGACTATACACTGTGGGTCAAAAAATCCGGACCCCTACGACATTCTGGCTAGCTTGGTCAAAAAAGCATCAATGTCGGTAATTTTTGACAGAGACGATAGCACGTCATCAGTTGATCTGCAATTGCAAATGACAAATTGAATGATGTTGAGACACGAGACCTGGATCATCTGAAGGAGCTACTGTGGTAACGGTGTGGGCGGACTTTAAACAGGCGATTGTCGACAAAGCGATCTATCCGTGGAGAAAACGACCCCGGTCCTGTGTGAAGGTCGAAGGAGAACACTTCGAACACTTGCTGTGATTGGCTGTAGCCTACTGTGTGCTGCTTAGACGCATTGTTTCAAACAACTTAAATGTTTCAGTTATTTTCGACAACACAGCATTTTACGAATGGCACGTGATAGATAGCGTAAGTGTGCCGATAGTAACATTATGTCTACTGGTAGTCTGCTATACATCTGTTATGTGCAACTTCAATAGCACGTCAAGAACTAACTATGCATTATGTGTACAATGTACATACAAAAATATCGCCATTAAAGCAGTGTTTATGACGTCGTGCCACAAAGTTACAGGGGTCCGCGTTTTTCTGACTAACAGTGTAGTATTATGATGCAAAAGAACTCTACGAATTTCCAAAGGGATAACCCCAATAGGGGTGCCAAATGTAAGTGCGGTAGGTAAAAATTGCGTTTTTCGACTGACCGAGAAGTTCCCGGCTGAGACGCTTTACCGCCGAAAATTTGTGTCCACCCGACCCGTTACGGTGATCAGCGCCCACGATGGTACGCTGGCGGAGGGATACGCTGTGTCATCAACGACGTTGGTCATCGACGAAGTTTGTTTTAACACGTATACGGCTCACTTCAGCGTTACATGCATGTGACACGGAGCATCCTCGCTGTGCGATAGCTGAGCCATATTTTACTGCAACGATGCGTGTACAAAACTATGCGGGTAGACGAATAAAAAGCGACTGTTGCTGAAAGTGCTCCTCAGGCTGACACGCGATCTTTTTGCGTTATTCCTCACAGAGCGTCGAGCGGGTCTTTCGGCGACAGCTGAGCGTCTTGTTTACAGACAGTTAGCTATAAATATCGCCATTAAAGCAGTGTTTATGACGTTCTGCCACAAAGTTACAGGGTTTTTTCACTCACAGTACAGTATTATGATGCATTCTGGTACCAGTTCTTCCATTTCTGACCCACCTATTCCTTCAGTCATCACTTCTTCCTCTTCTGATTCACCACTCTGTACATCCATAACTCCCTCTCTCTTTCGCTCCCGGCTTAAAACCTACATCTTTCACTAATCCTATCCCCGTAGTTTCACTTTTTCTCCCGGACTGACTTCGCGGACTATTGCCTGGACCGTTTCTTCTAAGCTACTCGGTTTTTGTTTTTATTTTTTTTTATTTTTTCGTTTCTGGGCGATTAGCAGGTCACGGGGTTGTTTACACCTTTGTCGCAAGACGCAAGCAATGTGCGATTGAAAGCCACTGACGTCGGCTACCACTACGCAATAACGCCAAGTTTAGCTCTCGCGATTCAGTAGCCAAGACGATATTCGATAGAGATTTTTACCGACTAACCACTGTAACAGTGCATTGTTGCAATGCATTAAGTCTGTTTCCCAATGAAAAGTTGTTTAGAGTAGATATTTGGCACTCTGGTTCGTCTTCACCCTATCAGTGGCGGCGCCAGGCATGGGCTAGGGGAGCTTAATAGGGGGAGCTAAGCTCCCCAAAATGTCGCTTAGTCGCCCCCGTGGAACAAAGGAACAGACTGTTCACGAATCACGGGTCAATTAACATCACTGTTTCGTGCAAAAATCATGCATGCCCAGTATTTAACGCCACTTTATTAATTTGTCGTTAAAATTCTTGCTGTTGCCCAAAGTGATGACAAATTTGACGAAACCATTTGCACTTGCACTGTTGACGAGCTGATATAATTTGCTTAGATCGCCACTTTGTTACCTACTTAACTTTTATTCTAGTTTTACATCGCGTCTAGTTTATACCCCACAAAATAGACACAAAGGGACCAGTGGCGACGCCAGACACCGGCTAGGTCACTGACCAACTGTGCTAGTGCACTGCCTAATTCACTGCTTTTCGATTTGCAGCATAATGTTCTGTGCAAGAATTTTCACATTTTTATCGTTTCTGCAGTCACAATTCGTAAACCACGTATTCAAACTGCTTCAGCGTCTGGGGGACGGAGTCCCCAGACCCACTATAGGGGCTTTGCCCCTGGACCCCACTGAGGACTTCCGTCCCCCTACCCTTTGACTATATCCCCAATGAAAATTCCTGGCGCCGCCACTGCACACTATCTATGTCAAATTGGTAGGTAAAGGTCAAGGGTCAAAGTTCAAAGTAACATAGAAGAAGCCAGCACTCATAAGAGTGAAGAGACCCTCGCCTGCAATGTTTTATTGTGAGTCCTGACATCGACCTTTGACCTTTTGATCCCAAAATAAATGACTTCCAGAACTCACCGTGGAACATTTCTACGTTACGTTTGGTGATCCTAGCTGCATCGGTTATTTACCGTGTGACGCTATGCTAGCGCGGTATATGCTGTCATCGTGTGTCTGTCTGTCCGTCCGTCCGTCTGTCTGTCTGTCACAAGTCGGAGCCCCACAAAGACGGCTAAACCTAGGTTCACACAAACAACGCCATACGATAGCCCTGGGACTCTAGTTTTCCGCCGCCAAAAATCTCGGCGAAATTCCAACGATATTACCCCCCACTGGGGACGCCAAATAGAGGTAGGGTAGGTTAAAATCGGCGATTTTCGACCACTATCTCGCTATGTCTCAGAAACAGTGCACGATAGAGACATAGTTACTATGGTAGGCCAATAGGAACTCCTATGCGCTCTATCAAATGACGCTATTTTCAATGACCTTGGGTAACCCCTAACTACCTGTAACCACCCCATTTTTGACATTTTGTATCCCTTTTCATATCGTGGTAGTGGGTGGAGATAGAGACTTCAAATTTAGTAAGCAAGTTTATAGTAGCAAGTCCTAGCAGGCTATGTCAAGTCACAGCATACGGCGGACGAATCACCCTTAAAAGGGGCATGGTCAGGGTCACGTGACCCGTTAATTTTTAAATTTTGCCCCAATCATATTTTTGGAAGTGGTGAAGCGCGGCACTCTAAATTTCGTTTGTTGATTGATACACAGGAGTACTAGCGCATGCATGATATATTACCCCCGGAAGGGATGTGTGATATGTCACGTGACCTTTGTAAATTTTAGGAAATAAATAACAATATCTCTTTAACGGTGCAAGTGCAAGATAGAGACATAGTTGCTATGGAACACAAATAAGAAATCGTATGTGGCCTATCGAATGGCACTATTGCCAATGCCTTTGAATGACCTTGAAGGTCACTTTTGCTGTTTGAAACCTTTCTAATTCCCTGAAACATAGCACGAATTTACTAATTACTAACAGCGCGTCGCGCGCTTCCTCTGCGGTAGCTGAGCTTCTTGATGAGATACAGATAGATATTGGTCGTAACCGTTTCGCCGTTTGCGGTGACCCCGTTGGAATTTCGCCGGGATCTTTTGCCTCAAAACTAGAGTCCCTTGGCTATCTATCGTAAGGCGTTGTTTGCGTGATCCTATGTTTAGCTGTCTTGGTATAATACCGGCTTGCGACAGACGGACGGAGGGACACATGACGCCAGCATATACCGCGCTAGCTTAGCGTAGCGCGGTAAAAACTGGAAATAAGTAAAATGTGATGACCTATAATATAACACAGACTATAGTTTATAACATGGAAGTTACTGTTTGGCACTGAAAGGTTTGTGTAGTAATGCTATGAAAAAGTAATCTAATATATTCCAAGTTGTTTTGTATTCAGTTAAAAAGTTTAATTCAGTTCTTTTCCCTTCTATGTTTTTGTATTTTATTTATTATCGTTCGTGTTTTTACCATTATGGTAAATAAAGGTTTACATGAAACCCTCACTTGGGGTCCCACCGACCACTTTAGCAAGTTTTTTCCTCCTGCGACCTTAAACTTTGACCAGTGAACTTCACGTTCGAACTTGACATACGTAGTGTCAGGCCATGCTGGATATATAGGTCAAAAGTTGTCCAGTTAAAGTAAAGTAAAGTATACATCGATTTGTATAGTGCATCATCGTAACTACCTCTATTGCGCTCAGACATGGATCACACAGTTTTACCTGCAAATTACACCATGCCTGCCTTTACTCCCCAGCCGCAGAGCATCACTGCTCTTTGGCTGATACTCATTTTATACCGTCCCTCGGAGGGTAGAAGGCTGAGTCAACCTGGGTGGCTGGTTACATACCGAAATACAATGCCGCCTCCCGCAGTCGAACCCGGACACGGTCACCCATCCCAGTACTAACCGGACTCGGCGTAGGTTAACTTCGTTATTATTATCATTATTATTATTATTATTATTATTATTATTATTATCAATATCAATGCAAAGATTAAAGTGGCGTTGATCGAGACCAACGCGTTACCACTACGCCAAACCGCCACAGTTCAACGGATACGCAGGCAGGCAGACACACATCGGGTCCGACTGTTCCGCCTGGACCACTAAAGTGCTCAGTAATTACCATGCACGTTGAATGCGAGCGCTACGCTTATATACCGCTCAATCTGCGCACACACCGCATTCGGAGGCGATGAACAGTCCTACGCCATGAAATCGGCGACGCACGGGCCGCCGTCCGTCCGGCACTCGCAAATCAATACCTTCCTTCCGAGAATAGCAACAGCCGTATGGCGCCGGAAGAAGATAAGGTGCTCGAACGCGAGGGGATGCGATGGGGGAGGGGCGGTGCGGAAGAGGAACGATGCGGCGACAGCCTTGACCTTCGCCGATGGAGTCCCGGGCGCGTGCCGTCTGGGCACTATATAGCGGCCATCGCAGGAGGTGTTCGGGACTGCCGGCAGAAACGGACGCAGATCCGCATCAAGTTCCTGGAGAGCGGTCTGCATCGAGAAAGAACGTGTGGACACGCACAAAGAGGATGATATACTCCACAGCATTGGCGTCGCCAATTATGGGGCACTGGGGCACGTGCCCCCCCTCGACTTACAACAATTTAATTTTTTTCAGTGCACTTTGACCTATACAAAGTGTGACTGACTAAGTGACTATGTCACTATAATGTCGCCAGTCACCTGGTGTAAACATCCACTAACTTTTGTGCCCCTCCTGGCACCAAATCCTGGCGACGCCACTGCTCCACATTCCATCTGGGCGTTTGTTGTCATCGTGCATCAGGCTCACTGTTTCTTCAACTGCTGGCGTCTGAGCTCGCTTAATGACTCTCCATAAGATGCCATTCAGATGACTATGACGCTGTTGTCTGGGAGCGCTTCTGCGGCAGGATCGCCCATGAAGTCCACGTGCGTCCACTGCTTTACCACAGGCGCACATGTGTGGTTCACAGGCTTTGCAACCTGACCTGCGTGCCACTGCTACCCTGATAGCCTCGTCTGACAGCCTCAGTCCAACTGCAGTTATTGGTGGTGGGTGTAGCCAGTCGCCAGAGTGCGGGGATGCCGCAGCAAAAAGTCTGGCTTTGTCCACATCACACTGAGCTCTGGAAAGGACAAGGTTTCTGTGATTTGCTGCAATACTGTATATTTTATGGCCACACATTGACCTCAGTGAGCGCCGGGGCGTATGACAAACTACGCGTATGCAGGGGTGTACCGGTGGGGGAGCGCGGGGGAGCGACGCCCCCCGTAAATAAAGTAAACGTGCTGCATGTCCGATTAACTGACTTGCATGCAGCACACCAAAACCTGCCTTTCCCACCAAATCGAACCCTCCCTCTAAAGCAATATCAATACCAGGGCAGGCAGTGACACATCACTCACATCAGTGTGACAAATTTCGTCGAAATCGCTCGAACCGCGGCCGAGATATGTGAGTTTCAATATTATGCCATTTAGCTTGAAAATGCCTATTCACGCCCCTTTTGGGGGATTTTGGGGGTTTTAAATATGGTCCATCCCATGCTTTCTGGATGTGTTGTGTATGCTGAGCAGGTTTTGACGAGTCGGCCATATTATTAAATTTATTATTAAAACACCGTTCTGATTATAGTGACGCTGACGCAGAAACACTGCAGGGGGCACGTAGTGTTGACGCGCTGCCTTGATGGCAGCGGATCTTCAAAGTGACGGCGGTCTCTCGCCTTGCGAACATGTCGGCGGGTTTGGGGACGGCTGATAGCGGATTGAAACAATCGGCATCCGTACACCGCCGGTCCTGAAACTCTTAGAGCGACTCCAAGACCGCGCGATAGGTTAACCCGTTCTTGTTGTTGTGAAATCCGACGACTGACTACGGTATAGCATAGGCCTAGCCGCTGTATATTTTATAGCCTCACATTGACCTCAGTGAGCGCCGCGGCGGCGTATGATAAACTACGTGTATGCACGGGTGTACCGTACCGCGCGGGTCTGTCTGCGGAAGCTGGGACTTGTCATGAACAGTGACAGTTCTAGTCGCCGCATTTTGGACAGCGAAGGGTTAACAGAGTCTGGGTCAAACTGACGCCGAAATGTGCCAAACGTACGAGGAGGAGGCTCAGATGCAAACGAACGTTTCCTTGAAGAGCCAACACGGCGCGTAATGACCACTCTGGGAACTTCAATTAAGTGCGCGCGCCGTGATGCGATGTAACGTAGCGACATGCATAGACGTACGTGTGGCGCACAGGGGCAAGGG
>Ga0209780_1001358_pt1 | contig 15922 bp, 15 predicted proteins | sample WorMetexBAHAMAS2_FD_187384 | JGI IMG/M metagenome (GOLD analysis project Ga0209780, IMG submission 187384) | Marine gutless worms symbiont microbial communities from Max Planck institute for Marine Microbiology, Germany - Inanidrilus exumae... | ecosystem: Host-associated > Annelida > Digestive... | reverse complement strand
TATATATATATACATTTTTCTTATTTTTTTTTACAATTATCTTTCCTCAAGAATTAATACTCATTAAATGTTAATATTTCTAATACAATCTTACCTTAAAGGCACGATATGACCTACATTGTGTTGAAAGCGTCGTTAAACTCCAACCAACCCTGCACACCTGGCTGTGGTTACCTGGCTGTGATCTGTTTGTGTATGTAATAACCTAACTGCAGAGCATCAGTCAGTAGATCTGACGAGCCTTAGTGCATTGCTACTTTTGACGATGATTATGCACTCTTGTCCATTCAGTTCTAATACCAGATGGCAAGCCAATCCTGTATTATTGCACTTGGCTCTTTCTTCTGGAGCTGCCTGCATGCTTGCAAAGTCAGATGCTGCTTTGAAGTCAACATAGAGTGAATGGTTAAACTCTAGGTGCATTACTGACATAGATCTGCCTCCGGTAAAGACAGATTATTCTGGTATATTTCTGGAGCAGCAGTAATTGGCTGCTACCCAGTTGACCTGTTAGTTTGCATATTGTTGTTATTAAAGTTACTTTATTAAAATAAGAACAATACATATCTAAAAACATTTTACTCGACACTATGTGCTGACATGCTGTTCAAGTGTTTGAGCTATCCTCAGTTCAGTGTTTGAGCTATCCTCTGTATGTGTCAATTAATGTGTAAGCTCGCTGATGTGTTCTGCTGGTAGGTTATGACATGTCAACATACATCCGACGTTATGCAAAGTATTTGAATGAGAAGGCTTTCTCTTATAGACAGATGGCCTTCGACTTCTGTAAAGTGAAACGAGGGTTAGTTGAATTACTTAAGTCTGTTTTGTTTGTAATTTTAGAACTTTTGCAGCTATGTTTGAGTACTACTAATAGGGACGATGTGTTAGTGACAAGTGAGTTGTTTTGGTGACTTTTCTGGAGCTTGTTCACAAGATTATTATTTGTATTCGTGACTCAGTATTTCATTGTTGGATCATTTTGCCATTATTGGATCATTTTGCCAAAGCAAATTATGTTGATTTTGATGTTAATCTTCCATCTGATTCCACTTGATGAATAACTGGTACAAATTCAATAATTTGGCCTTGGAAAAACTCTCATGCTGAGACACCTGATATGAACACATACCTGTGATAAATGTATTACTATGTTGCATTTCATTTGTCATATTCCGTCTGTCCATATTTCAATCATGATGTATGAACATTGTGTTTGACAGGAAAGAAGATGGAATGTTGCGAACTATGAATGTGGATAAGGTATTGTTATAGCTGTTGGTGTTCTCATCTTTTAAAGTTAGAACTACTTATTGAGGGTTTTGAATTAGTTTGCAGTTATGCTGTTGAAAGTATAACATTACGACCCGCAGCCACTCTGCAATGTGCTTTTGATTGAGTCATGGAGTCGTGTTTTAGATAGCTCTTTGCATATAGCTGTTTAGTTGCTATTGAATTCTTATAAATATATCGTAATATTACACGATATTGTTTGATTACAGTTGTTGAAGACATTGCCCGTCCTGCAGTCACATCTGGATACACTGCTTGAGTTTGATGTAAGTATTTGTAACTTACTGTTAATCCAGTAAATGTATCGAGCATGATTTTCTTTTGTGCTTTGTTTATATTAACAGCATTTTTACTGTGCAATATTATACTGGCATGGTATATGCCAGTGCCTATTTGATATGCTGTCATCATGTGTCCATCCATCTGTCCATCTGTCAGACAATCCATCATAAGCCCGTATTGTATCAAAACAGCTAAATGTAGGATCTCGAAAACAACACCACACAATAGTACAGTGGATCTAGTTTTATGATGCAAAAGATCTCCACGAAATTCTGGGGTTCCAAATGCAGGTGGGGTAGGTAAAAATGCGTTTTTAACTGATCCAGACGTCCGTGGCTTAAACGCCTTACCGCCAAAAATTTGTGTTAATTCACCATATTGATCTGTATCTGCGATGTGTGCTGGCAGAGGAATATGCGGTGTTATCAACAACATTGGTGGTAGTCAGGTTTGTCGATAACACGATGTCAACAATGTTGGTTGTCATAGAAGTTTGTTACACATACAGCTCACTACAGTATTTCATGTTCATGTACAAAACTATGCAGGTAGCCAGATAAAAAGTGGCAGTTGCTGAAAGTGCAAGCTGCATGTCATTGTGTGCAAAATTGAATGGTCTTTTGATATTGTTTGATATGCTTAGTAATTTTTGTCTGTGAGTAATAATAATATGTGGTGTTGTTACGGTGGCAGGAATTTGCAACTCGGTCGTTGGCGGTGTTTTTTTGACATGCCACTGCGGTGACAGTGCCGGTGGCAGTGGCAAATATGGGTCCAGTGTCAAGGCTAGGGTTGTTAATTGGAAACAGGTGGATTTCGCGGTTGAAGATCATTCCGGTTGTCCTGGAATGTGCTAATTGCTCACTGCACGAGATGGTGGGGCTGCACTAAGTGAGACCGTTGCGACGGTCTCACTTAGTGCAGTGCCTAGACTGTCCCTGCTGTCCCGGCAGTTCTATCGTTTGCTATTGGGGAAGCGGACGTGCGGGGGAGGGTGGGCGGTATGGCTGACTGATCTCGCCATGCGTTCACGCAGGGATCAAATGACGCTGCGGAAGTGATGGACAGTTTTCAAGAAACAGCGATTTTCAGGAAACAGCGATCAGAAAGATCGCCGAGAGCAGTAAAGAACCGCCATGGCGGGGTTGGTTTGGTGGTAGCTAACCACCGTGAAAGTTCAGTGGTCATAACAACACTAATAATATGTAATTGAGGTGTAAACTTTTGGTCCACTGCAAACTATGTAGTCTTTATTGATGTTGGTGTTGTGTTGCCATAATGAAGTGGTTGTTATGTTGTGTCATGTTGGTTTGTATTGTATTGAGCTGCTGTTGTCACAGGTTACAGCAAACGAGTTGACAAACGGAGTCATCAATGCAGCCTTTATGCTTCTGTTTAAAGACCTTATTCGACTGTTTGCTTGCTACAATGACGGCATCATTAATCTTCTTGGTAAACTAATTTTATTGTAGTTGGATTAAAGATGTGTCTCGAGGTGAAAGAGATTTTGAAAACTATTTCACCTTGAGACTCGGCATAAAATTTGCAGCACACCTTTTGTGTGTTGCTACACTGCCTTGTAAAATATTTGATACCTTTTTGACTTACAGTGGCCAACTGCCTTGTTTTTTGTGCTACCATGTAGGTAATTAGTACTTACACCGTGTCTTAAAAAACAGGACATTTGACTTTTGATCATAATTTAGGCAGCTGTAGACTGATTGAACATTTGATTGCCTGTGTTAACACTGATGGCTGGCCTTATGGCCCATTCTCATTGCAGATACTGAACTGAACTGAACTGGCAGGTAATTTTCACCGTGTTCTTAACTAGTGAATTCAGTTCAGTTCAACGTGGCAGTGTGAACGGCCGTTGAAGTGAGCCATCAGTGTTACATGTATTACACTTGGAACATTGTATGGTTGTTGTGTGATAGTTGAGCCTCATGTAACGATTGTGTACAAATTTGTGCAAGTAGCCGAATAAAAAGTGATTGTTGCAGAAAGTGCTGCTGAGGCTGACACGTGATGTGTCTTTGTTAGTCGTACTGCAGTTGACACGATTTTAACTGACAGAGCATTGCACAGGTCTCTCAGCAATAGCCAAGCACCTTGTTTAGTCGTGTGATTTGTTTTATAATGTTATAGTCCTGCAGTTTTTCTTCTCTGTTCTGAGCATCCACATGCCGGCAATTTGATCGAGATGTGCATGAAAACCTGTTATGGTGTTATGCTGTTTAGAAAAGTATTTTGAGATGAACAAGAAAAACTGTCGAGAGGCACTGGATGTCTACAAAAAGTTCCTTGCAAGAATGGATCGTGTCTGTGGCTTCCTTAAAGTAGCAGAAGTATGTATTTACTTTCTGTAATATGTTAAATGGTTCTTAACCATTTCAAAAGTCCTGGAAAATACCCGAATTAGGTTTTAAAATTTAGATCTCTTGAAAGTTCTATTAATACGCAGAATGTTGTAGAAAATCATGGAAATGTCCTCGAATTTAAGTGGTTAAATCACTGAGAAAAAATTTCTAGATAATTTTGTTTCAAGTCACAGGTCACAGTTCCTTAACTGTTGGTAGCATGCAGTGATAATTATATAAAGTTACAATTAGTCTGTGCAATTCTGTAGCTGGTTTTGGTGGTAAATACGACACATGATTGCAGTTTTTAGTTCACTATTTGATTTATCAGTCATCCCCCTCGAGTAACATCCTGCAAATGAGGTTAAAGGGCAGATTGTGGAAACTGTTCCGTTCTGTATAATAGCATGTATTGTATATAACAGTTGTGAACGGTGATAAGCATGCAAACGTGAGCAGTTCTTACAAGTGACTGTTGGTTTAGCTTTTAATTTAACTTCTTATGTTTTCTGCTGTTTTAATTACAGCCAGTTTGTTTTTGTTAGGGTTAGTTTTATGTTGTCGCCACCCAACAGTGTTTGCAAAAGCTTTATGTTTTGGTGCTGTATGTCCGCCGCGTTCGTCTGTTTGTTGGTCGGAATAGATCTTGGTACCACGATATATTGTGAATGGCTTGAGCAATCTCGATGAAACTTACAGTGAATATTCATTAGCTGTTATGGATGCCTTCATTAGATTTTGGAGGTCAAGGTTACAGCAGGTTGTCATATTGGTGAAGGCATCCACGTCAACACTGGTCAAAGTCCCATGTTTTAGTTCTGTGTTTTTTAAAGATTTTGTTTAGTTTGTTGTTAGTGATTGTCAGCACCCATGTACTGGCACCGGTTTGCCTGCAAATACTTTTCTCCAAAATGATATACTATGTATTGAGTGGGACATTAAAGCCCTGGTGGCTTGGTCATTTATTAACTCAGTCTGCAATCAGATCATTCAGCAATTTTGGTTTATACTGTAGCATATACTGTAGCCTGATTACTGCTGCTGACATAGCCAAGTGGCACGAACATGTTTTTTTATTGTATGACCACGTCACAAATGATTTCAACAGTCTCAGTTTGAAATGTGTTTTTGTGTCCAGAATGTTGGTATTGACAAAGGCGACATTCCAGATTTGGCCAAGGTGATTACCGGGCTGTGTGTTATATAAACATATTCATTATATGTGACGTGATTCCTTATTCATTTAGATATCGGTGTTGAATCCCCGCAGAATCAACACTGATTATTTCTGATGGAACTAACTATTGGATTTCTGTGTATACTACACTCAGCACTGCTCCAAATTGTTGACAGTCTTTCAGCAAGTCACTCTATCTTGTCACTTGCACAGGGTGGCACTTGCCAGGGGTGGCAAAATTGTGAAAACGACTGACAACTATGAAGAAAACTACGTGCAAATTTAGATTATTTCGCTTGCTGCTTGCCTGGTCTTGGTCTTGATCAGTCACTACATGCAGTTGAGTCACTACACAACGTTTCTAACAGATTGTGTTTTCATCAGAGCACTGGATATGGCCATGCATAGCCTACTTGTGCTGCAATGGACATTTCAGTTGTGGGTCACATATGCAAGAGGCCCCAAATGGATGGCAAACAGGCTAATGACACTAGACTGTCATTTCAAGGTGAAATTAGGCGAGAAATGATGGAGACAGTGGACTGGCCGAAATGTGAGATACACACTCGATTTGAGCTTTTAGAGTCTGTAACCGAGAAGTTCGGATTGTTGCAGCTTAACATACTGTTATATGCAGGAAAAGACACTTTGTTTGAGATGCAAATAAAACAACTTTACAGCACTGTATGACAAGATGAGCAGTGACGATGCACTGAAGCTTGAGATGGAACTACTGTCATTTGATACAGCTTTTGCCTCCAGACTCCTGAGTCAGAACAAAGCAACAAGGACTCCGACATTGTGGCCTTGTCATTCTAAACTGTATCTCAGAAAAGTATCCCGTCATTTTTAGCCGTAACTCATGCAAGCGTTGTGCAGTTTTAATAAGTTTGGCAAATATATTAGAAAGTGTTATTTTTCCAACTGTTCCTCACTGTTGCCTCTGTTTCTAGCTGTTTAGCCAGAGGGACTGTTCATGGTGATCTGAAGTCACATAAGCTCATAATTCATAAGCATGTGGTAATACCTGTATAGCAGTGCAAGATAGAGACAGTTTATAATATAAGACTAATAGTAAGTCAGATGTAATTCATTGAATACTGTCATAAACACTGCTCTGAAGTGACCTTGCAGATTTTGTCAACTATCTTAAATCTTTCTGCATCCAGTTTATTAAAAACTTAGCTTGTATTAGTTAGATGCACTTACTGTTAAATAAGAAATTGTACGTTGGCTATAAGTTTAAAAGCTCAAATCGAGTGTGTATCTCACATTTCGGCCAGTCCACTGTCTCCATCATTTCTCGCCTAATTTCACCTTGAAATGACAGTCTAGTGTCATTAGCCTGTTTGTCATCCAAATTGCATGACTGTTCTTGGTCATACGCAGTCTTGTACTCTAAATGAGTTATCTCTTAAACAGTGCAAAATAGAGACATAGATTTTTATAGGTAATTAACTGGTAGCAATATACCATTGCTGATGACTTTAAGTCACTTTTAAGGTTAATAATGCTATTGTAGTCTTTTCTGACTAGTAACTGGTATTATAGAATCTACAAATTTAGTAACATGTACTTTGCTGTATGTTGCTAATTAATTTTTACAACACGTGCAAGTGTGGTAAAAGCGACAGTGATTCTGTTTGTCTGAGTTCATCTGTCAATGATGGACAGGACTGGTTTGCGGAAGGTGCACAGTTTGGATTCCTGAAAAATAATGTAAAAAGAGATGTGTGGTTAGAGCTGAGTTGTGTGAAACGAGTGTGAGAGCATTCGGAACTGTAGTGTTATGTTGCTAACTACAGGCTCCAGCCAGCCTACTGGAAGCACTAGAACAACATCTTAATTCTCTCGAGAGTTGCAAGAAAAGCGGCAGCACTGTTCCTCCAAGGTTTGTACCAGTTTTCTGTACATTTATATACTGCAATATCCATTGTTGTCCATTGTCTGTCTGTACACACGACCATCCATATGGCCCAGTGTCTGACATCAGTTTGCATATAATCTACAATCAAGGAAAAGGTTATGGTATTTTAATAAGTACCAAAAATGTTGTGCATGATAGCTTTATTAAGGTATTTAGATATGGCGCTAAACAGTCAGTGTCATACTTGAATTGTGTGGATGTCTGGGTGCCCATGGGTCCTGACAAGTGCCTGAAATTTATCTTATGATTTTTCAGGCCCTGACAATTCCTGAAGTCTGATGCTGCTGCCACAAAATTATGAACAAGTCCTGTATTGTGTTTAATGTGGTCCTGAAAAATCAAGTCACAAGCAAGGTAGGCATGTTATCACTGCCATTTTTTGTCTGTCTGTTTTTCCGCACGATATCTTAAGAACCGATGCAGCTCGGATTACCAAAAGTGACATATAAATGTTCCCACAATGAGTCCTGGAAACCCATTTACTTTATGGTCATGGTCACGAGTCAGAGGAAGTGCCATAATGGGTCATTGTGTTCTTATGAGTGCTGGCTTGCTGAATTCTGGGATGCTGATTGTCACAGTACATGTCAAGAAGACTGTCTTGTTGTCTAGGCCGTCATCTGGTGTGTCAACTGTAATCAGTAACTATGCAGCAGCAGCGCAGATAGGTGCAGCACCGGGTGCTGGCTCCGGTATAACACAGATCACGGAAGAGGAGAGGCGTCGGATTCTTGAAGAGGAACAGCGACAGCTTGACCAGATGAAGGTCAGTAGATCACAAGTTGATTTATGTCGGAACCATATTAATGTAGTCGTTGATTAAAGCACTCCTTGTTTATTGTTGTAGTATAGTATTGTTTAGATTACTTTAACTTTGTGTTGTATCTGTTGTAGTACACTTGTGAGCTTAAATCATGAAGCATGTTTTGTAGCGCTGTACTCATTCTGTAATATTTGCAGTAGAAAATGAATTGTGCAGGTTTAACCGCATGATGCTACGCTAGCGCGGCATATGCTGTCATCGTGTGTCTAGTCTGTCTGTCCGTCACTAGCCAGCATTGTACTAAAATGGCTAAACATAGCATCACACAAACAGTGCCAAATGATAGCCCCCAGGATTATAGTTTTTTGATGCCAAAGATCTCGGCGAAATTCCAACAGGGTCACCCCAACGAGGGGGTGCCAAATAGAGGTGGGTTACTTTTAAATCAGCGATTTTCTACTAATATCTCACTATATCTCAAAAATGGTGCAAGATAGGGACATAGTTACTATGGAACGCAAATAGGAACTCGTATGCACTCTGTCGAATGGCGCTATTTTCAGTGACCTTGAGTGACCCCAAACCATCACATTTTTGACATGTTGTATCGCCTTTCATATCTTCATAGTGGGTGGAGATAGAGAGTTCAATTTGGTAGGTAGGTTGATCGTAGCAAGTGCTAGCCCCGGATGACATAGCATCCCCAACAGGGGCGTGGTCAGGTCACGTGAACCATTTAAATTTTGGTGGGCACGAACCATATCTGGAATGGCTGAAGCTATAATGGTCAAATTTTGTACACGGGTAGGCTATGTCAAGTCCCAGCATACTTGTGACAAATGACCCTTAAAAGGGGTGTGGTCAGGGTAACATGACCCACTTTAAATTTCGGGGCCCCAGTAATATCTCTGGAACCATTTAAGCTAGTCGTAAAATTTTGCACACGGGTAGAATGTATCAAATCCTAGCCTATAGATGACAAACCACTTCTAAGAGGGTCGTGGCCAGCATCACGTAAACGATTTTCAGTTTTGATGCCCCCAGTCATATCTTCTGAACAGCTGAAGAGGGAGTTGCCAAATTTTGTATGCAAGTATGATATATCGAATGCTAGACTTGGGATGACAGACAATCCCCAATGGGCGTGGTCGTGGTCACGTGACCCGTTTACTTAAATTTTGCCACCAGTCATTTCTTAGGATTCGGTGATCAAATGTCATGTGCTGATTGACACAGAGATGTAATAGTGCATGAGTGATAGATTACTGCAGAAAGGGATGTGTTCAGGGTCACGTGACCTCTTTACTTTCTGGGAAATAAGTGATAATATCTCACAGAAATGGTGCAAGATACTTGGTTGCAGTGGACGTCTAATAGGAAATCGTGTGTGGCCGATCGAATGGCACCATTGCCGATGCCCTTGAATGACCTTGAAGGTCACTTTTGCTGTTTGAAAATCTTACTAGCTCCCATACCTTGTGAAACAGCACGAATTTACTAACATCACATCACGCAGTGCCTCTGTGGTAGCTGAGCTTTGTGTTGTATTTGATTTTGGTTTTTGTTAGTTATTTACCCCTGTCTGTTAGCATTTCATTGATGATTTTTAATTTTCATTTTTAGTTTTTGAAATTACTTTGTTTTTTAAATTTAAATTCGTTTTTGTTGACAGTACACTTACTGTTTATTGGTGTTATTGATTTTGATTGACATCAGCTGCGAAATCTGCATTAAATAAAACAATCTTTCGAATACGTATTCCATGTATAGATTTAAAACCTATTATTAACCGATATATCCATAATAAATGGCAACAAGATTGGAACTTACACAAAATAAACTCTACGAAATGTTTCCTATAATTCCTCCCCAATCTACCATTCCTCCCGTGTTTCAACAAAGAGATCATATCTTGTACAACAGCCTTCATATCAGCCATACTCGTGTAACCCATTCTTATCTCATTGATCACATAGATCCTCCAGAATGCACTAACTGTCATCAGTCGCTTACAGTGAAACACATTAATTTGCACCTTTTATACTAACTCGACCACAGCGCTGTTCACATACTAATGTTAAAGATATTTTTAACTGTTCTTTGAACAAACATTATAAATTTGATTTAAAATGTGAATTCATATGACAAATAGTAATTCTTATATGTAAACTATAAATTAATCAAGAATGTTACTTTACAGTCATTCAGTTTTTTCATCACTGTATGTTTCAGTTATATGCACACTAAATAGATGTCGTGGCTACTTCGTTATTTTCCAGAATTAGCTTATTCGAAAATTACATTTATTAAATTGAATTCTTAACTCTTTATTATTACTCTGAAGGTGTGATATGACCTAGATTGTGTTGACAGCACCATTAAACCTCAACCAACCAGCCTATCAACCTTGAGATCTTGTCTGTTATTATGTAATGTAGTTTATACATACCATTAGCATATTATTATACACAGTTTGTGTCGCCATGAATATACTTAATTTCTCCTCGTTTATTATATGTGCAGTTGTTTGTTAACAGCAAGATGTTTGCTAAGGACATTATTTGACTAGTATTAATGTGTTAAATGCTGATTCTAGCGTAGCGCTTCGGCACCTGAGTATGCTGTACTTGAGGTAGGTCTTATGGTTAGGGTTGCTAATTTTCACACCATGTATCTTGCACAGTTCACTGAGAATATGTTTGCTTCAGTGCTTTGCTGACACCGGTTGGGAATACGTTGTGTGTACCATATGTATGTCGTTTGATTATTTTGCACAGAGGTGCAGTTTGATGGTATCAACTGCAATATATTCATAACCGAGATAAAACGTTGCAGTGTCACTGTGGACAGTAGTGACGTGTATCTTGTTTATGTTAGATAGTAGGCATTATATGGAGCAAACCTGTGATTACTTAGACATTGGTGGCTTTGGTGAATTGTGTGAAATTTTGTCATACCACAAACTACAGCAAAGCTTTACTGCTACTACTGTGCACTAATTACCCACGCCGGCATAGCCGCTGGCGTGGGTAGGGCGTTCAGTTGCGTCTATCTGTTTGTCCGTGCTCTAACAGGAAAATGGCTTGAGCTATCAACACCTAACTTGGTACACGTGTACTCTATAGCAGTTACTTGGCATGCATTGACCCACAGGTCAAAAGATCAAGAATCAAGATCACACGGTTACGAAAACTGTCATTGTCGTATGCTTGCTAGTGACCATGTCCCACATTTCACATACCAGTACGCCGCCGTTGCCGGCGTGGGTCTGCATGTCTATACAACTGCCTATGTTTTCTGGTTTACCATTGTCTTCATGTAGACAGTTTGGTCTGTCAGTAGCAGATTGGCTGTATCTGACAAGGATATAACAGTAAGATTTTCTAGCATCATATTCGTATGCGGACTATAGCGGGTCAGTATTTTTACCGACCATTTTAATGGTCTACATAGAGCAGTCGATCCATGTGTGTTTGTCCACGCAATAACTTCTGAACCAAATGACATTCAATCTAGATATTTGGCGTGCTGGTTCACCTCGACACTGTATAGGTCATATTCGACAATCAAGGTCATACGTCAAAGTTCAAGATCACAGGAGGAACAAAAACACAGCAACTGCTGGGAGGTCCAACCGTAGCATAGCAGTTGTGAACATGAAAACAGAAACTAGGATGCAGTAAAAGCAGGCTGCTAGTCAAAATTTGAAATAAGTAAATATTGTATGTAATCTCCAAAAATAAATGCTTGGCTAAAAAGTTGCTACAGAGGTTAGTGTGATTTCTATGCAGTCTCTAGTGATGGCTTTCTAGTTGAATAAACATACTGACTAAGAACTGCTTATTAACATACTGGTACATACAGTTTCTCTTCTGCTAACATCATGTCTAAATAGGCTATATGTCAATCAGGAATGAACTGCTTTGTCACTCACTTAGTTTTCCAGTAACATTGTGAACAAAAGATTTCATTGTCATTTTGGTAATAAACAATTTTTACTACTGGTCAGCATTGGACTTCATTGACACATTTTAACCTTACCTTATATTTACCCACGCCGGCAGCTATGCCGGCGTGGGTAGGGCGTTCAGTCGCGTATGTATGTCTGTCTGTTTGTCCACACTGTAATAGGAAAACAGCTTTGAGGTATCAACACCAAACTTGGTACACGTATACTCTATAGCAGTCGCTCGGCATGCATTGACCCAGAGGTCAAAAGGTCAAAGGTCAAGATCACATGGTTACATAAACCGTCACGGCACACAGTTGCTAGTGACTATAGCCGACAGCCGACATCCCGTAACCCTGTGCTGTGCTCCTTGCATCAGTTTGCATGTCAATACGACTGCCTATGTTTAGGTCGACTTTTCGACAGAGTTGACCTAATAAAGCCGGTCTCAATTGTCCGCCCGCCCGTCCATACGTCCACAAAAAATTTCTTCGATTTCAATGAAATTTGGCATGTAGGCCGAGGTCTATGAGTGATGCACGACGGTATGCAGTATGACCTGATCAAGGTCAAGGTCACGAGCCCTTCAAAGTTGGAAATCCGGCCATTTTCACAAGTGATCTCCTCTGCCATTTACAATGGGAGCTGGCAACTGACCACACATTCTTAAACTAGGGCACAATATCTAAATTTGATTGGTACGGATTTTTAATATTTGTCCTGGTTTCTGTGTCACGTGACTTTGAACTTGGCAGCTACGTCAGTTGTGAAGAGTCGACCGTCACGGGGCTAATTTATTTCTAGTTATATTTGGTTATATATTGTGAGTAGTCGTCAGTCACATATAGTTAAGGGTATTTTGTTCATTTTTTAATTGAATATGCTGATCTTGTTCTTTGATTAGTTATAAGGTGATGATCATTTCTCAGACAAATATCATGACGTTTGCGTATACAAGTTAATTGTTACAAACTGAGAATTTTACTGCATGACGCTGTGTTAGCGTAGTATGTGCTGAGGCCCTGTGACTGTGTATGTCAGTCTGTTGTCGCAAGCTGGTGTTCTGTCAAAATGGCTAAACATAGGATCATGCAAACGACGCTGTATGGGACTCTAGTTTTCTGAAACCAAAGATCTTGGCGAATTTCCAGTGGGGTTACTGTTAATGGGAGTGCCAAATGCAGGTTGGCACAGGTTAAAGTTCACGATTTTTTTACCAATATTTCACTATATCTCGGTAACAGTACAAGATTTGGACTGCAGAAGGTAGACTGTAGAAGGCTGATAGGAAGTCTTTTGCCACCTATCAAATAGTGTTAATTCCAGTGACCTTGAATGACCCCTGTCTACCCCAAACCACACAATATTCTACATTTTGTTTCACCTTTTCTGTATTTGTAACGGGTTTAGATAGAAACTTCAAATTTGGTACATAGGTTGACCGTAGCAAGTCCTAGCCCGGGGCTAACAAACTACCCCTACAGGGGCTTGGTCAGCGACACGTGACTTTAAATTTTGGGGCCCCTCTTCTATCTTCAGAATTGGTGAAGCTATGCACTACAAATTTGGAAATGGATCAAGCCAGGTAAGTGCCAGTTCAACCATGACAAATTTACCCACAAAAGAGGCACAACTAGGATCATGTGAGCTGTGTTCAAAAAATAGGGCAGGGCCCTACTTTTTGAACAGATGAGGCTGGACACTTCAGATTTGGTCTGTAATTTTAATGGTTATGTCAAACATGAAGGACTTTTAAGGTCATGGGCAGTCAGATACACTACAAAAGTGGTAGTGTATCAGAAGCCATGGCAAGATAGTGGCATAGTTACAATGAAACATGAATGGGTCTATCGAAAGGTGCCAGTATGAATGACCTTGAAGGTCACCTCAGCTGTTTGAAACCTTTCTAAACCTTATACATCGGAAAAGATGGCACTTATTGTGTAGTATTTGTTCATACACGGATTGGAAGGTGTGCATACCTATAATGTTAATGGCCATATTGAAAGTGAAGGATTTCTTAAAGTCACTGGCAGTCACATACAGTATAAAAGTGGTGATATCTGGGAAATGGTGCAAGATGGAGACATGTTATTTCAGACCAGTAATAGGTAATGATGTATCGCCTGTACAATAACGTCATTTCTGACGACCTTAAGTGACCTTCAAGGTCATTCACTTGTTGCAAGCTTTTTCAAATGTGATTTTTATTTTTATACTGTTGTGCAGCAGTTATGAAGATTGCAACTGACTTAGAACATTACGTGGTCCATCTGCAATAGCTGAGCTACTTGTTTTAACAGTGTCTGGGTTTTTGGCATCCATGCAAAAAAGATAACACAGTGTTACTTGTTCATCTCTGTAATGAATGTAGAAGAGACACTCATGGCTTCTCCTTTAGTAGTTACTTAAACACAGTAATACTGTTCGATTAACTAGACACAAACAGTTGTAGTGACTATTTAATTTGAGACATTTTGACATTTTTACTCCCCAGTTTGAGGATTCAGATGTGCCCAAGTGTCTCTTTTAGCACATAATTGCATCTCATGAATGTAGAAATTACAAAGAAATGAAGCTGTAACTACAGACTACATCTTCATATATGCTCGCGGTTGTGACGCATTGTTTTTCGTAATTTTCAAGTTAATTGGGTGAGTTAAATATGTCCTGTTTTTGACACTTGATCGTGTGCTGTAGAACATTTGATTGTATCATCAAAAGCTAAATAGTGCAGTAAGTTTTTCGTCTTATTCTTAGACTTTCATAAGAACTACCATTGTCCCTTTTTCCAGACAAGGTGCATAACTATTAGCTGTTGGATGTTTGTGGTGGTGATAAGATCTCCAAACTTGTGACTAGAACTGTGCAGTTTGATATGCTTGTTTTGCAGCAACAAAGGCTGAAACAGATGGCATCAAGTTCTCCGCCAGTGACTAGTAACTCGAATGAAACGGCTGTCAAGTCGTTTGCGTCAACGTTGACATCTCCAACACGACCGTCTGACCAGCTAGCGGCCAGTGTCAGTGGCAGCCTGCATTCTTCGCCACTCAGCGACGATCCATTTTCCGTAGCAGCGTCGCAGCAAACGTTTGGCGCTACTGCCAATGCTCACACAGCATTCAACAGCAACTCCGCTTCACTGGAGCCACTGTTTGGTGCGAGCACAGCAGCGCCGACAACGTTTGGTTCGACTTCAACGGGAGATGCAATGTTTGGCTCTAACACATTTGCACCATCATTTGGTGCTAGCCCCGCCTTGTTTGCACCGGCTCCTGTCTCAAATCCATTTGTTGCCCCACCTCAGCCAGTTATGGTGTTGCCACAGTCAGCGTGGACTGGTCCTGTGGTTAGCCAGGGTTTGTAATTACTTTTTATATATGGTGAAACTGTATATAATGCTATTAAACATCAGTTTCTTCATAGTTGCATACAAAATTTTTTAATGTAGAACTACGTTTCATTAATATTTGAAGCATTTGTTGCATCATTCTCATTTGCTTTAGAATTGAATTGCTAAGCATTGTCTCTGACAACCAAGTTCTTATTGAAAGTGGTGATGGTAAGTCAATGAATTAGAGATAGGTCGGAGAAACTCTGGGATTTGATGATAGTCAGGGAAAGGTTAGAGAATGTATGATTCCTGTTGAAGTTCAGTACTTGTACCAGAGAGACGAGCTAAACTGAATGATGCACAGTGTTCTGCTAGTCATTGTAAGCATGTGAGTAACAGTGACATGCGGGATAATCTTGTTCAAATTGCAGTGGCACTTGCATAATCTGAGGTGACGGTCAGTATTAGCGTGTCTGTGTTCCTGGTGATGACTGAATAAGTCAGAAGTATTTGTGCTGTCAGCAAAGTGGCCACCCTGTATTGAACGTCGTAGTTGCACTTAGTAAATCACTGGTTAATGGTGTTGGTGGTATAAGCACAGTAGTTAATGTTGTGACAACGTATAAGTCTGTTAATATTAGGGATGGACGGATATTGATTTTTAGCCGGATACCGGATTCGGATACCCGGCACCTAATATCCGGCCGGAGCCGGATTTTTGATGTCACTACTGTTAGTCTATACCTACAACAAAATACAGGAAATCGCATCCAATTATTGTTTTCTGTAATCCATAACGTCACTCACGTTACATAATCAACAGTCGAAGTCCATCAA
>Ga0209780_1001357_pt1 | contig 15922 bp, 9 predicted proteins | sample WorMetexBAHAMAS2_FD_187384 | JGI IMG/M metagenome (GOLD analysis project Ga0209780, IMG submission 187384) | Marine gutless worms symbiont microbial communities from Max Planck institute for Marine Microbiology, Germany - Inanidrilus exumae... | ecosystem: Host-associated > Annelida > Digestive... | reverse complement strand
CATATAGTCATGTTAACTGGGAAACAACGTTTGCCCAACGTGAAAACGTTATCACTCTACCAAATGCGGATAATGCATGTTTTAAAACACGCAAGTAACGAGAATGACAACAGAGCAGTTGTAGAGCTATTGCCTATTGATTAACTTTAAGTTTTTCATATATTTCGGGGAGTTATTAGGCGCATTACAACCAACAAACTGCCAACCATTTGCCAACCCGTTTTCCGACATTGAACCAATGTTGAGCCAATGTTCACCTGCCAACGCCGACGTTTGACGTGCCGGTAATAACGTTGGCCCAATGTCAGCATGCTGGCTGGGAAAGGTCACCTTTCTTACTCCCATACCTCTGGAAATATAGCATGTTTTAAATTTAAATACGTTATATTTACACATCAATTGGAAAAGCGCACGCGGCTTGTAATAATAAATTTCAATTGTCTCAAGTTATCGAAACTGAAGGACTTCTCAAGGTCACAGGCAGTCACGTACACTGTACTGTACATAAACATGAAGTAACATCTCGGAAATGGTTCAAAGATAGACACGTTAGGCCTGCAGACATAATGGCCTATCAAATAGCCTAGTGGCAATTACGATGACGTGTGGTGACTTTCCACGAAATCATTTATCTACTGCAAGTCTTCTCAAATGGGATTATCGTACAGTTGTGCAACATGTGCAGCAGTATTGACAAGATTGTAACTGACAGCGCGTCGCGCGGTCCCTCGATCCGCGATAACTGAGCTTCTTTGTTCATATACACAGCCTTCGCGGTCCTTCAAACGTTGATTCAACGCACTCATTATAGTGCCGTAGTTCAGCAAACTTTGAAGCGTAGGCATCGCACAGTTTCGGTCAGACTACAATGACGCAATTCGTTTGCTGAGACTGGATCATCTCGCTAACTACTACAAAAACGACGGAACTAATAAAGATCTGGTGTACGTACAACTTCATCATCATCACTTACCGCATTTCAAGGCCTGTCTGTATGGTTTGTTTGGTGAGCTACGGGCACGTGAACGTGATGTAGCCTATCGGCGCGTGAGCGTTGATGTAGCCTGCCTACTGAACCGACACATTGTCAGCCAATTGGCACAGCGTGCTGTGCGGCACGCCATCGCGTAAGTATGTGCGACGAAGTTCATTTGTGTGGAAGCTGTGTTGTCGTAGATTGTCGTTGATTCTCATTTTTGGCCACAAATCCGTTCAGCGGTCGTGCCAAAGCCTCGCCAAATGTGTGGTCGCCTGTTGGAATGGCGGACACTATGGATCGCAACATATGGGATATTATGGGCGATGTTAAGCCGTCGGTGAATCCCGGCCTGCATACGTCAGGTGCGGTAGAGTCCGCCGATCAGAAGTCTTCGTCAACGAAAAATTCTACGTAAGTTTAGCATTAGGTAGGCTGTTTCGGGATGATTTCTGATAAGTTAATGGTCGGCATATTTGGCCGCAGACTGGATTTTTTAATTTTGAGTAAGTCATCTAGGCATCTACTCATCTGAGCGCTGTATATAGGCCTACGATGCTCTTTATACAATGTACGCCTATAATAGGCCTACAACGCCTGAATCATTCTGTGTAACAGAGGAAGCCGTCTGATAAGTCTACCGTCTAAGTATGTTGATAGTTTGTCATTCGCATAATATGTTCTGTGCAAGTTTGCCGAGCTGTTCTGGATGTATTTTCATTGTGTGACATGAACGTCAGATAATTACAACTGTAACTGTAGTTTTAATTAACGCTACAAAAACTATCATGATTAGTTCATCAAACGTGCATTCATGTAGATTTACCTACAACAGACAGCGATAAGCCTGTGTAGTGTGTACATGCTATTTTTCATAGGAATGCAAACAGTGTATCAAAATAATGTATTTGCTATACAGTTTCTAGTTAGAAATATATTGTTACGAGCATTCCTGTAATTCTTAAAGAAACTTGTTTCTGAATATTGATTTAATTAGGAGACTTTGGCGACACTGAACAATTTAATAACCAGTACCACTAACGGTACCAAGTACCATTTATAGTCCTAATGCAGTGTTTCATGCTAACTTAACACAGTTTTAGAATCATGGAGCCTACTAGGGATCATATGTTAAGGATATCTTAGAACTGCACGTCTCATATTATGACCGTATGACGGTATGAGTCTACATTGTCTCAAAATCTATCCCTGACGTTTGTAGATGTGACTTCAATAAATATTCTCTGATTTTAATAATTTTGGGCACAAATAATATTAAGAAAGTAAATACTAAGAAAGTAGGCAATCAAAACCTAGTTATTTTCACACCACCTGATTGCTTCTGCGCCAGCTGGGAGAAACACAAGAAGCACAAAAATATCGTCGGTTTTCATCTGGCACCACGTGAGACTTGGTGCACGTTGAGCCTGTGCATAACAGCTGGATGATACGCTCCCGCCCTTCCTCTTTGATGCATGAATGCAGTCTGATAGCTCTGCAAGTGAAGGGTGGTTCAGCTTTGAACAGGCAGTAATTTAAAGTTTTGTGCTTATTTTGGCAAAGTAGCATTTGAATGAAAGAAATGCAATTTCCATGTTCTGATGTTTTGTAAGGCAGTGCATAAACAGTAATTGTGTGAGGTGGGAATATAAACCTGCTTTTGATTGCCCATAATCTTTACGTAATAACTTTGCCAAAAATTGTGAAATTGGACAGTGCTTGCTTGAGTTGCAGCTCAAAATGTTGGGCGATGGTTTTTACTGAGACGCAGTGTACACTTGCAGTCTGGCCATGAAACAGCAATGTACTGATTTTGTCCACGTGAATACGCGCATTTCTGCGTGTAAATAAGTGCAAAATGCAGCGTGATTTTCCTGTACAATGGGCATGCGTCAACATAGCTGGGTCGTACGTACGGTTCGTACTATATTTTTTTGAAACGTAGGGCTACGTACGTACTTAACGCGTATTTTATGTAACGTACGCGTACGCAAATCGCTACGTGTCTCACGATCTCACCGTCTCACACCGCACACTCATTTCTGAAGGCCGTCGGCTTAGTTCCATGTATGTAATAAAAATTCTTTCATGCTGAAATGAAATTCAGCTGGAAGAAATATTATTTCACGCGCATGTATAATGTGACCAGTTCTGGAATAAGACGGAGAATTTTAGATGCTGAAAGATTTTTCAGTTTTCATCGAATTATCACGAGTTGACGAGCTGATGCTGTTAATTAAGCGAATGACGTAACATCGTCTGTTGTTGCGCGCTTTTCAGTCAGGACCATAATGGTCATGAACTGAATTCAGAATAAATGATGATTGACAGGCAGCTCAAAAAAACTCAAAATTGCTGTTGCGAGATACGTACACATCGCAGTATCTGAGTACATTCAAGCCGTTTCTTACAATTTATCTAGGTTTTATTCTGTGATATAAATGATGGAAACACGTATGTGACATGAAATTGTTTCCCATCCCGCGCGGACGACGGGTGCGCACGGCCGCTAAGACATATGAAAGTATTTTTACCGCACGACGACGTGCTAGCGGAGTATGGCCCTGTGTCGTCTGTACGCCTTTCAAATCAAATCAAATACAAATTTGTAGATAGCGCCATACGTCGCTATAGCGTCGATCACAAGCCAGTGTTCTGTCAGAACGGCTAAACATGTTATCACGTAAACAACGCCATATGGTAGCGTAGAATCTATTCTGATGCCAAAGATCTTGGCTGAAGCTTCAATGGACTCATCCCCAACGGGATCACCAAATGCACTTGGGGTAGGAAAAATTTGCGACTTTCGACAAATATCTCAGAAAAGGTAATGATAGGGCTATAGAGTAGACTCATCATTATGTGGTTTCTGATTTTTATGAAAGGTCAAATTAAATTGGACATCATGTATATTCTACTCATCCTCGTTACGTAAATTTGGCATCTGTACTGTTGCGGTTGCGTTTAAATTGGCGAATCGCTATATGCTATCGTCCGTCCGTCTGTCGTCTGTCTGTAACGTTCGTGCGCCTATAATCAGCCGGTTGAAATTTTCGGCAATGTTTCTTCGCCATTAGATTAGGTACCTTGGCCATCCGTTGACTTCCACGGAAAATTTTACGGAGATCGTCCTAGGGTAACCCCTCCGTCGGGTGTCTAAACGCAAGAGAGTAGCCAAATATAGCGATTTTGTACGCTATCGAAGGCCATATCTTAGAAACGGTGCAAGATAGAAGGTAAGTTAGTATCAATCACTAATAGGAAGTCGCATATGAGCTTTCGATTGGTACCAAAATCGGTGACCTTGAATGACCGTGAACGGCGAAATGGCTCTTATTTTGCGTTATTTTACCAAGTTTGGTAGTTTCTGGGGCGCATTGCATTGAAGTGGTTGACAAAGCCATAACTGTGGACAATTTGCGATTACTATGTCTAGTAGTAAACGTCTGCAGAGGGACCGCGCGACGCCCGCGGTATAAATATTCTAACTGCAACTTTGCAAGGTGCAACTTCTGTAGCAGATTCATAAATTCAAGACATAATGCGCATTACTTGCCTAGCTATCGTCTAATTTGTTCAACGAAGTAAGTTCTCTTTTTTTATTTTGAAGTACGTGTGCGATATCGTCGTAAAAAGGTTCGCGTTCGCTATCTCATCTCCTGATGAATTGTTTCAGCAAGACAACCAGAAAGCAAATGTTATATCATTGGCATAAAAGAGAATAAAGAGATAATTTGCGTATACACATACAGGTTGACGCAAAACGACCGGGCCGTTGATTGGTTTTGACGTTTTACGCCTTCAGCACCCGACATTGTTGGCGAAGACATTATGTTTCGCGTTGTACGTCCTCTGCGTTCGTCCGTCTGTCCGTCCGTTCGTTCGTCCATGCAGACAGATCTTTTTACAACCATGTCTCGTGAACAGCTTGAGCCGTCTCGATGAAACTTACAATGAATAACCACTAGGCCATATACTGATGACCTCATTACATTCTGGAGGTCAAAGGTTAGTGTCATAGCAGGCCGTGGCGAAGGAATCCACGTCGACGCTGTGGCATCGAGGTCCATCTTCTATAGTTCTGGATTGCAATCATGCATGCAGGAACGTTGTTGACATTATACAGACATCAAGGACTGAATCACTTCTGAGTAAGAAACCCAGTTCTGAGTACGAGACGCAATCTTCCTTAGAAGAAATCAATTTTTAGCCACAATCGCACTTCCGCTAACGAAACTCCTTAATTCTCTGAAGGCGAAACTGTATATATTATATAATCTGTATAGCCGTTGTTACTGTCGGTTGCAACCGTATATAACGACGGGAAGAACAACTACGGGTTATGCCGTATGGGCTACTGTAATTGTATACACAGCTTCGCCTTGAGAAAATTACGTTCTTACTCAGTTATGCGTTTCGTAATTAGGATACTTTTCGTTTCTTCTCCGTGTTATATGGCCTCTAAGCCCGCCTCTTTCTATATGTGCGGCCCACCGTATGAAAACATATAACTATTAATGCTTTTACAATAATTGTTACTGGCCCGCATACACATAATGTAGGAGGGCCAGTATTGTTTTGCTGTATGACGTCTGTCGTCGTCTGTAACACTCCGTGGCGGCGCATATGCAGCGTAACTCACCAGGGGTTAGCATGCGACGGCGGGCCAGTAGTGTTACGTCCCGTTATGGCGGCACTTTGTTTGAAATTATTCATGACGTCGTCGTTGACATAGAAGACAAACGTGATGAAACATAGGCCTATACCGCGGACGTTAACGTGCGACGACAAGTTAAAAGTTGGTATTTGTTCTGCAGCGATGCAGTTAAAATTAGTTGCATATTCAGCGCACAGACGCTGTAATTAGCTATCACGTATACGGTATCAGTCACATTCATGAGCGGCCTGTCGTAAATGTAAAGCTAATTGTGTGATTTTTAGAATTTACGGACTACATTTTGATAGGCTAGTTGCTCTTTCTACAATTCAAGAAACAGAATCCAGCTTTGTTTAGAAATATAATTCTGCGGTTTTCATTTTGTCTTTGATTCGGAAAATGGCTCTGTTGCACAACTGAAAAACCGACAGCGGACAGTTTAATTTGCTTTCAAAATCTAGACTTGAGTTGACAAGGTTTCAACTGACATAGTGTGTTACGCGGTCCCTCTGGGATAGCTGAGCTTCTTGTTATGTGCATGACGTATAGTTAAAACGCGTTGGCAAAATAGAAAAACGTTTACGTTACCCCGGTATGTCTGCATCTAACTATAGGCCTAGGCCTACCATTAAAAGCCTATTTTTAATAATGTAATTGCATATTTTTGTCAAATATTAAAATTGCCAGACGAAGTCGGCATTTCTGTGTAGATGTGAACTCCAAATATGCTTGTAAACGACAGTTGAGTCGCAACAGCATTTGCCGCACGTCTAGGCATGAGTTACTCTGTAAATAATTCAGTCTCTTTACCTGATTTACGACATACTTGCGGTGCAATAGATAGTCCTGTCAGTCTGTTAAACAGAGTATCGTAGTATAGCGCAAAAGCTGAGTGTATAGCCTACCTCTGAGCGCTTATGTGACTGTTGTTTTATGTGGCAGGCAAGCTTCGCAGTGTCGGATAACGGACAGTAAGACGCCGGTGAAGAGTTCTGAGGTAACTGACGTGAAACATGTCTGTATTTGTATTAGACTATAAATGTATATTTAAAAATCGTAATAATAATAATGTTACTTGTAAAGCGCGAAATTTGCAATACGTAGCAAATGCGCTACGTGTTAGTGTCCAGTGAACAGAAAGTGTCCAGTGATATAATTTGCAGACCGCAGGTCGACTGGAAGACTGTTCCACACACGAAGACCATGAACAGAGAATCTACGATCTCCGTAGTTGATCCTGGTGCGTGGGTTGACGAGCTGACTGCAGTGTTGGCGGATCGCAGGTGACGACCAGCATCAGATGACGGCTGCAGTATGCTGCCAGATTACAGTGTGTTATACATAATGGGATGGCCATGTGGGAGAGCAGTGCTTAACGTTCCAGACATACTGACAACCAGACACATAGAAAAATACAGAAACACGAAATACTCAGATACCAGAAAACAAACCATAACACAAATAAACCGGCCCTATTATGCGCTTAGTTATGAAATCATTAAATCAGTCCTATATGATGCGATACGGTATATTTACGTGCGCTATAAAGCTGACGGTATAGGCCAGCGTAATCTAGCGCACGGCACCAAAAACTAAAAAAAATAAGGAAAATAAAACAAAAACAACCAAAATTTGGTCTAGTAGGTAGCACAACTGCCACAGTTGACGCTTGACGATCAATTCACCTGTGCGTATATATAGGCCTGACCCGCGGTATGCAGTTGTCCTTATCGTCCATAGTTGTTGAAAACGTTTTCTATGTTGTTTTGTTATTCGGCTCGAAGCTAGGCTTTAGCCGAATATTGGGGTCACTTTACGGCGCGTTTTGGCGGTGTTCACGCGTTCCGCTATAACTCCGCTGAATGTGAACCAATTTGGATGAAATCTGGAGCACTCTGAGTACATTGTCGAGGGCTGGCCCTGACGGATTTTGGGAGCGATCCGCCCAGTAACGACAGGTGGAGAGTCAGGCGAAATTTTTTGTCAGGTAAAGCAACGTACGATTTCCCGTCGGCCAAATTTCACGAAATTTGAACACTACACGTCGATTGGTGTCGCGATGAAAACTTTAGGAAAATTTTACCGTAAGGGGTCGTTTGCGCGGTATATGCTGTCGTCATGTGTATGTCTTTCTGTCTGTCTGTCTGTCACAAGTCGGTGTTCTGTCAAAGCACTGTAGGGTCAAGCAAACAACACCACACGATACTCTAATTTTTACGTTTTTTGATCTTGCTTTATATCTCTCGAACAGCTGAATCAACAGATGTCACGTAGATCTAAGAAGTGTTAGCCAAATTACCCCTGAAATAGGGAATTTAGGAGCCACGCCCACTCCAAATCTGCGCCACTTGTTGCGCAACAAATCCACAACAAATCGCACAAGTGGAGTTTGACTATATAGGCACCGCACAAGGTTTTACGTCCCACCCGACACAAAATTGGTCATTTCGGAGACATTATTCCCAGCCAATATCTTGGCTTAGTACTGAAAAACTACATCAAGCAACATAAGGTAACATGCATGCATCCGTAACAAAATATAGTACAACATAAAATTAACACGAAAAACTAAAGCCAGGTTTAGTCGCCTCCTATACGAGTATATATACGACCTCTGGCCTGGAAACGGACCGTTACGAAACGGGTCTATTCTGGAAGAAGTAGACAGATAAGTCAGGAAGTAAATCAGTAAGGAAGTAAACAAGTAAGGAAGAAAGCATAAGGAAGGAAGGAAGTAAGGAAGGGAGGTAAGTAAACTAATACATAATTCATACAGTGCCGAAATCAACAAATAAAACAGGGCGCATTACCGCCCCGCGGAGCCCGTACAGGGCGACGCTGATATGTGATTATGGCTCCAAAATGCAGAGCGAAATACGAAGATGGCGAGTTCTGTGGGCCACTTTCACAGTGTATTTGTACCAGTTAATTTGCCAACAAAATACATGCAAAACAAATGCGACCATTGATCCACAGAGGCCCGGCAATATGGCAACAATGGCTGTCCCCAATATTTAGGACCTCTTGTTTTTCAGTCTTCCTTACATGAGCTCCTTGCAGGTTTTGGGCCCCCAACATTCGGAGTGGAATAACGAAACTGAATGCGACCATAGGCCTATGCACTGAGTGCATCGCACTCTATAGTGTCGTTATAATGTCCGCTATACCGTACTGAGTACTCAAGAGACTTGTAAACGAGTCCAACAACAGCATCTGCCGAGTCCTAGTCTAGTTCAAGTCCGATATTGAGCCATCTTAACGTAACAACAAGTTCAACGTCTAATGTGCTATCAAGTGCATGACTACGTTGCATCCTTACAGTTTAAATACTGTTGCATTTCAGAAATACCACTATTATACCAGCGATAAAATTGTAAAATGTCACCGTGGCTAGGCCTAAATACGCGCTCAGCTGGTACACTTAACGCTGCAGGAACAGGCAATGCACGGTCTTGAAGCAGACATGCCCTCAAGAAAACTGGCGTAGCCTATATAGTGGCGTTCAACTGTGGACTCAGCTACGCTTAAGAACAGTAGGCCTAACTCATAGTGTCTATTCATTCAGGTCCATCAGGTGTAGAAAATGTATCAATACTACAATATTTTCGGTGAACATCATGCACCCACAAAGCGGTCAACTGGTCGATGACCTTCAACATGCACGCGTCTGATCACGTGATGACAACAGCGCTATCGCTATCGGCATGGTCGTTATCAGCATTGTTATCACAGCTAGGCTGCAGGCTACAGGCTACAACATCATCAGTTAAGAAGCGACCGACTGCCGGATGACGGACGAAACAAGATAACTGAACGACCTCATTAGGCTGCCGACCATGCACTGCGTGGTCAGGGTATATACAGCAGTTAGTCCACTCCACGGCGTGAGTCTGTTTGCTTGTTCTCGGATGAAACGAGTTTTGACCTAGACATTCAACAAAGTGGTTCAATTTTATACACCCAGTATTCGAAGGTGAAGGTCATACGACAAAGTTCAAGGTCACAGGAGGAAAATGTTGCACAAGTGTTCGGTGCGACCTCGAGTGAGGGAAAATTCTCCTTCAACATGTAACCTTGGTCAGGTTTCCTGCTCCACGTTGATGACTATTTTCCTAACATTCGTCAACGTGATCTTGCTTCGTTCTCTTTTAACCAAAATACGTAGGAATGACCGTTTTAGGCTTAATACTGGATCAGAACGGTCGGGCTTCACCCGGACCGCCAGGTAGAGCTTACAGGGAATGTCCCTTCAATGCTACTAGACGCGCCTACGCCACTGTATCAGACGAGACGACTCGGTCAGGAAACTCGACGTGACGCAGCGCCATCTCGGCGCGCCAGCCGATGTACGTGTTCCAGAAGAGACAGACAACGTTGATGACGAAGACGCGATGTCGCGACGGCACGAACTGGAAGTTGGCCAGCTGGACGGCCGGCCAGACGCTGTAGCTCACCTTCATCATCGGCGCCATGTCCCGCTTCAGCTTTGACCCGATGTCCACCAGCCGGTCCCCGCGCAGCGCGCCCATCACCCCGACGAACACGACCAGGTAGACGGGCATGAAGAAGCCCTGGTCGGCGCACATCTTCCGCAGCGCGGTCGCGACGCCGCGCCCCTTGACGACGCGGTCGAGCGCGCTGTACCAGACGTGCATCGTCGGCCCGGCCAGCAGCAGGCCGACGCCGAAGAACCGCAGCGTCCGGAACGCGTCGAACTCGCGCGTTCGATGGCGCTTTTCGAGGACGAGCTGCGCGATGAGGTCACCGGAGGTCATGAGTACGGCCGTGTTGATGGAGACGGTGCGTGCCGGGTATCGGTCGAGGATCGATAGGTACGACTGCCAGCAGCGAGCGACGGCGCCTGCGAATGATCGCACCATCACTAGTGTCATCGTTCGTCTTGTGTCCCTACTATTATTATTATTTATCTCCTCCGGTGAGACGCGCTTTCATAACTGCAGGCGATGTTCAAAGACGTCAGCGCTTGTCGGGTCACATCTCCTGCAACCAAATTAGGCTACCAATAAAAATTCAACGACCACAGTAATGGTCCAGGGAGAGCATCGGTCTGATGTGTGTGCGTGTGTCTGTGTGTCCGGGACGGGAAAATGACCTTTAACCTAGATATTCGGCACTGGTTCAATTTCACACTATACAGGTCGTTTGACGGTCAATATCGTACAGGTTAAAGTTTATGATCACATAAGAAAAATGTTGCTAGTATGGTCGGTGCGACCTGACCTCAAGTGACCTCATCGCGCAGGCTCAGTGCTTTCGTTTCATCGACAGTGCTTTGACATTGCTGGTTGGGGTTGGGTGGCAGGTTCGGCCCGTAAAAACTTGTACCATTTGTCCCCAGAGGTTCTCCTCCGGAACAGAAGTTTCCGAGGTGGAGGAAGCGATAAAAAATCGGCTGATCCAGGTTCAAATGGAGGCAGCCATTTAAACGACGGTGATAATGATGGATACATGCGTAGCACGCGTGAAGAGGGACAGTAGGATGGTTCATCCCATTCGTAGTTAAACGTGTGGGTGGCAGGCAAAACTGTATGATCCCTCTAACACGTGCCATTCCTGAGCACATTAGAGGTGGTTAACAAATCGACGTTTGCTTTAGGCCTACTTTTACTTTACAGCAGAGTGGCAGGCCTAAAGTAGTAAAGTTTTCGGACTGCACCGCAAAGAACGTGGTGGTGAAATCGCTGTTGGACAGTCGTGGTGTTCGTAAATATTTACTTCATATAGATTTTACCGTCGTGTTAAAGTATGCGTAGTTGCGTACCGCACTACCGCTGTTGTTATTAAAAGTATCGGCAAACATGGCGTTTGTTAGCAGCATTACATGACATGAATACATGTATACGTTTGGTTGCAATTTGCATGCAAGTCAAGTCCATAAGTCCTGCAGTCTGCTGAATCTGGTTCTTTGTGTATAGTGTCTGTCCTGCATTCATGCTAGACTGTTGCTCAGCTCCGAGTGCCCATTACTCTTGCCTGTTATTATTATTATTATCAGAGACCTCAAGGCTCAACTTCCCTGAAGCTGGTACTCTCTGCACCACACCTACAGTCAAGATCTGGATATATAGGCCTGGAGGCCTTCGTCCAGTAACCTTCCTGTGTTCCTGTGTAAAGTTGCAGGGAGGTATAGGCCTAAACAGGTACACCGCCTAACGCATAACCCTGCATCGTGGTAACACAGCCGTCCTCGAACGACGTAAACATTTATCAAATCAACATGTATACAAAATACGGTATATTATTAAGTCAATACTGCTTGTGTAAAGTCATCGAGAATGAGTGAACGAGCATTACCACAGAACGTTGATGTCTGGGGTGTTACAAACGACTAGTAAAAGAAGGTATATGCAATAGAACGTTAGGCCTAACGGAAACACGCCGCTTCGTACTACATCGTTGAGACTTTGACATGAATCAGCCGCCTGGTGGTGCGGGGTTGGTTAGATCGTGACGAAGCGCGTGAGGCGCGGGCTAAGGGGTGCGGGAGTTTTCCGTTCAGTGTTGCTTTGGTTCACCACGCCTCCTCGCCAGTCGCCGCCTGCACGTTCGCGCCTATCTGGCCTATAGCTCGAACACGTGCTCACTGACGCTTTGTAGTCTTGAACGTCCGCGACAAGAGAACTTAGCAGATCCAGTTTCCAGATGCTGTCTGACAGTCTGAGCGCTGTCTAAACTGTTATTTTTTCTGCACGTTCGTACCTGATCGACGACTACATCGCAGTTTCGTTCGTGGCCAACAGATGACAGTTGAAATCTGCTGATACGCATGCGCTAGTTGGTTTTCAGGTAGCGAGGTACTACAAGTAGTTGAACTTGACGGTTGGCGGAACGCAGGTACCGCCGAGTGTCAGCACTCAGCACCGGCGGACGGAACGCAGTAGTCCGACAAGTACGGCGGTGCGTAGTCGTTCAGACACTGGTGAACTGTCACTGCCAGCTTGAAACGATAATACTAAAGACATCAGGCGATACGGGCGAGACTCCTCGGGCAATGCTTTGTAGGCGGGCAACGCCGTGCGGTCATAGCTTAATATTCGAAGAAATTGGCGCTTTCTCAGATGTCTGACGCCTTTCAGGCCTATGCGTGAAATTTGCTGCAACCTGCATCCAACCTTAACTTGTTTCTAACACTGCCAGAGGTCAGTAGTGTCATCAAACTGGTTGCGTCGTTTAGTCGTTTACTTCAAACTTACTTACTTTAAATTGAGCTTCCACAGTCGCATGTTTATAGTCAAACGATTTTTGCACATTTAGAACTCCCTTGCACGCGCAGTTGTCAAAGCTCCCGCCTCCAAAGTCCAAAGCATTCCCCGAGTCTCGCCCGCGTCGACTGATGTCTTTAGCATGACCCGCTCGAAAAACACCCGGTCGGGGACGTCGAGCCAGTGAAGTTCGTCGTCAAACTAGAACAAGAACAGTACTGGGCGCCAGAGACTTCGATGCAGTGCAGTGCAGTCGTCGGGAACTCTGCCTGCAGCCCTCCGAATCGTGTCGCTGTGACAGTTTTTTGCAGACACTTTAATTAAAGCTTACTTGTTTTTCTTCCTACCCGGACTAGCGCACCGACGACATTTTATTTATTCGTATATTTTCTTCGTTTTCAGTGGGACAATTAGCCATCAGTATATCATCCTGCCGTGTAATTCCTTGGTGTGGTCACGCCAACCCTCGGATCGAGGACGGCTAAAGATTGTTGTTTCGCGTACTGTTCTGTTCTTTACTAAAGAGCAGAACAATCCGCAAAATAACACTTGTTTTGTTTGTTTACATTGAAGTGTGACTAGGACTTAGCCGACTTCAGGTATTGCCAAGCTGGTTGTCGGCAGTTTCGACCGTAATGTTTCAGCATCATTTAAACGAGCACAAATATTTGTCTTTATATTTTCCCGAATCACCGAGGCATAAGCGTATCCCTTGATGCGCTTTGTTGTGAAAAGTGGAAATTCGTTCAATCCTGTCTTTAAAGGGTTAATTGAATGACAGTCGACGAGTGCAGCCAAGTAGTATATCATCATTGCGCGGCCCAGTATGGTGGCGGGTACGAGTTCACGTGGCCGACATAGGTTACTGCAGAATGCGCCCGTGAGCTCTCGAATGTCTGATCGATAATAATTGATTCACGACATGTGACTCCATAATATTAACGAGGAAAATCGAAAACCACTGTTGAAACTAGATGGCTGTATTGTGTGGAACGCCCACGATACAACATTCGGCTAGAAGCGGTCCACTATCTGTGCACAAGCTGTTTACTTCCTGCATTCGACGATGCCTAGTGTCCCGTGCCTGCGACTGAGTGATGTGAGCGTTATCTGCCATGCTACTTATTTCCATTTTCCAGTCTACTTTTCTTTCTTCAATGTTGGTTGTCAGCCAGGCAGCACAGCGGCGTTACTTTTACTGGTTTACCCAATATCGCACATCGGACGTTTCCGAAAATTTGGGTCGGTTTCTTGTACGGAGCGTGCATCCCAGGGGAATGATATTGAATTGATTCTAATGGTAAAAATAGAAACTAGACATCCTGTAGGCCTAGATGGATCATTTGGTAGTGAATTTCCGGCATAAGTCGCTCGATCATCTGCTGCTCGACACAACAAAATTCTTTACCCAAATTAGCGCGCCACTGATTGACATTAGTGTTTGCGATTTTCCATACCCGTGGAATTAGAGCGAATATTGTGGTGAGGCTTAACCAGCACGAAAATTGGTGAAATCTGCGGTTGGGGGGTTTGCCCCTCATTTATTTTACATTTACGGGCACTTTAATGAATCTGCACGAAAAAATTCGACACTGTCGCGTGACACGTCAGAAAAACGTGCACTGGAAAAAAGACAATAGGCCCGTTAAAAATACAACTCAAATAATTACTTGGTAATCGTAATTTGGAGTTAGCTGGAACCATCTACTCGTCACACCAATAGTCAACTTTAAAAGGTCAAGTCGTCACATGTGAGTGACGAGTTGGTCCTGTGCCGAGTTGACCGTCATCCCCGTTAGGCCTATCATGAGTGAAACACACCTGTAGGCTGTCTGTAATAGTGGAATATGCTCGCTATGCGACCTGTCTAGAGCAGCGACATAACAAACAGAAAACAATAGCGTAGCGTACTTACGTTCTAAGTATGTAGTTCGACGTGCTCTGATCAAGTTTGTCGCTGCAAAATAAGTAGGCCCAACCCCGCCCAAGCCTATTGGCACAGTCCTACTATCTACTACGCACAGGCCTATGATAGCCTACCACAGCGTTGAATTAGGCCTAACAAGCAATTAAAACAGTTCAAGGTAAACACAGTTGTGTACAGCAAACCGCGCACGACATGTAGGCCTATATAAGCTATGACTGGTAGGTAATGTACCTGACTGCATACGTAGGCTACCTCGGGGCGCTTATCTCCCAGTCATGTACAGCAGGTACCGGCTGAATGCAGCAATATTGGACAGGGATTTCCCAAAAAGGTCCGAAAAAGACTACAGGTCGACACCTCCATAAGAAGCTAGACGCACATAAACTTCAAACGTCACGCAAATATGCTCACCTTGTACTGTAGCCTAGCATAAAAGCAGAATGTTTTTTTTAATTCTTAGAAGCTAAGACTATGATTACACACAGCTTTGTCCATTATCCTTGTAAGTGCAAATTAACGATCACCTGCCTCTACAACCAACAGCAACAACAACAATAATAATAATAATAATAACAATAATAATAAATTAATAATAATCTTGTCTATAACCATGTCGATACGATACTGTGCTGGCTGTCGATGCAACTAACAGTATTTTTCTATTTATTTCTACAAAAATACTTATTAGATGGCCTAGATGTCGTCTTTAAGAATAACTGTGTTTTCATGGCTTTTTCCCCTGAAGCTGACTTGGAAGCCTGTGCCCGGGCATGGACTGGTATGCCGCGTACCACGGAGCTGTTCATCGGCCTCGCGAACGAACACGCGCTATAATTAAACATGCACTGACAGACGATAATATAGTCGGCCAACAAGCATACAGTCCTGAAAACCGAGCCCAATGGCTGGGACAGGTCAGGGTTAACCAAGCAGTGGGACTCAGCATAGCTTTGGGATTTAGGATTAACAAAAGTCGGTCAAATCGGGTGGACTGAAAACGCAGGAGTGGAAAGCGCGGAAGGAGACTGCAAGTGTGGAAATATACTGCATTGCAATCACAGTCTGCACGGTAGTGCAGGACTGTTGTAAGGGTCGTTCCGATAAGTATAGGAAATGGCACTTTTGGGGTCCTGCCGCCC
>Ga0209780_1001356_pt1 | contig 15926 bp, 10 predicted proteins | sample WorMetexBAHAMAS2_FD_187384 | JGI IMG/M metagenome (GOLD analysis project Ga0209780, IMG submission 187384) | Marine gutless worms symbiont microbial communities from Max Planck institute for Marine Microbiology, Germany - Inanidrilus exumae... | ecosystem: Host-associated > Annelida > Digestive... | reverse complement strand
AGGGAAACGAACAAGGGAACAGGCTATTGGAGTGTTGAGTGAGACATTACACAACATATAGGCATAACGACGTAGAAATAGGTTCTTGAAACATAAAATGGTATAATAAATAACTTCTTATCTAATTTCAAACGCATAACAACGCAAACGAAACAAGCGTATCCTGGCATGACGTCACACATGACTAAACAGCCAAAGAATAACTATACCAAAAAGACCAATAAACGTGTACTTTTTTAGCATTTTACGGCGTAATTTATCAAAATTTGTTACACAGACTGGTTTATATTGCAGTAAGCAGCTAGAAACTACTTTAGATCAATTTGGTAAAAAAATCGTTGCATATTATCTTTAAAAGCAGATTTTAAAATGTCTAAGCTAGCAGAGGCCGCAGGCATGTTGTTTCAGACTGCTGGAGCCGAGACCGCAAACGAATGTTTGTGAAAGTCCAATGAAACGTGTGGACGATGTAGTACGATTGTGTTGCCAGAGCACAGCGGCTGATGGTGCTGAATATCACTGGCCAAATAGCTCGGCACGCCAGTGTGGATGGCTCTGAATGGTGATAAAGCCGAGCTTGAAATCAACACATTGGCGGATCGGCAGCCAGTGCATCTGCCGCCGAAGCTCAGTGGCACTGACCGCACGAGCGAGTGAGTTCTGCACACTTTGGAGACGATCAAGGTGGCGCTGAAGTGTTTCGCATAGCATGTTGTTGCAATAATCAAGATGTGAGCCAATGATACTGACGGCAACAGATACAGCAGCAGCGAGTGTCAAACCTGGACGGATAAGGTGTAATGTACGGATGTGGAAGTAACAGGAACTGACAACACTGGATACATGCCGATGCATGGACAGCACTTGGTCGAGCTCGACACCAAGCAGCTTGATACTACATTACAATTGAAGGGTGGAGCCCGCCATTGTAATGCATCCAGAAGTGTCAATGCTTCTCAGTCTGGACGCAGTTCCAAATACGACAGCCTCTGTCTTGGATGGATTCAGCAGTAGACCGTTTTCAAAGAAGGAACCAGCGGGAAGCATCATCAGTGCAGGTACGAAATATTTAGGCAGTAAATAAGTTTTATGGCAATGCTTGTGTAAGCAACATTCTGTGTGTTTTCTGACTGTAGGCACGACTGAAGGGAAACATACGAGATCCCAATGCACCAGAACTGGTGCATTTTCTTTTCGTACCTTTGTCGTTGATCATTGATGCAAGCCGCAGTGATGTGGAGCCTGGCGGGTCATCAGGCGGGCTGGCCTCAAGAGTGATTGCTCCGCTGCCGACGACGGAGGCCCATGACCTGCTGGACAACTGTCTGACGTCTAAAGAAAGTGAAGTGTTAAGAAGCCTCGGCCCAGCATGGACAACGAGCATGTTTGTGGAGTTCTCTGTGTTTTGTTGTCAGATCGTAGCAAGTGTTGGGGGCAGGTCTGGTACTATGGATGGTATTTCCCCTGGATGCTTCTTTTGGGTTTTACCTAAGAGAAGCATTTCAAAGCCAGATCAACACAGAAAATCTATTATACAACAAGAGTCGTTAGGCACTTATATGTTATAGGAACTGATAAACAGCAATTACACGTGATATCACATCGAACTGATAGGTAGGTCTTGTGGTGGTTGGTTAGTTTCTATCCTGTTGTAGCGCTAGCATAATAACTTAAATGAGCTTCCCTTATCCATTCCCATTTGTCACTGAACAAAAAGGCAATGAGGTCTGGAAGTTACTATATCGTTGGCCATCTTAAACCTGGCAGCACTAAGTCTCCACCTGAGATCTTGTCCCCGATTTAGCCTATGTTTGTGCTGAAAGAGGACGTTAATCTCCCACCCAACCAGCAACTGTTGGTCGTACAAGGCATTTAATAAAGTACATTAAGGATCTTAAGAGACTGACCGAAATTCGATTTTGGTTTTTTGGCGCCAAAACTGACCAATAATGTAGGTGCAGTTTTGGTTCCAGTGACGAGGCACCAGTGAACTTTTTGTTTTGGCCAAAACTGTTCGGCTGACGACCGAAAGTGGACACGGGCAAACCATGGCCGTCTCCATTGATTACAATCATGACAGCCATGTGCAGGCGCAGTCACTGATGGCCCACAGTTCCCCGAACAGCATGAGCAGTGGGAAGCCAGATCATGCAAAGCACGGCAACAGTCTATTTACATTAAGTCGATTGTTTAATCATATCTATAGGCATGGTGATTAGAGTATTGACGTCTATTTACTGATATTGTGTCGTTGCTGCTATATAGGAATAAGAATTAATCTAAATTGCTTTTTGCTGCTACTTTGTCATTCAGCAGTTAACGTCACTTAAACAGTTTGTTGCAGTTGTTAAGTGATACCAAACGTACCGCAACTCGGTTTCGGTTTTGATCGTGAGAAAATGACTTTCGGCACAGTTTTGTTTGTGGCCGAAACTGGTTGTTCACTTACGGTGCCACATTTTTAATCGGAAAAACACTTTCGGTTGGTCTCTAGATCTTAAGTAGAACTTAACTTAAACTGGCTAGTTAGTATTTGTTTTACAAAGAATGTTATTTAACAGTTGTAATAATCGGTTATGAATTGCACACATTTGTCTGACTCATCTTATAGATCACAAAGACACTCCAGAATGTATAAAATGTAACAAGTAAGTTACAGTAAGTTGAACTCTCTGATAGAATGTAGTGTACCCGGTACTTAAATTAATGGTCTATTCTCACACTAACATTGAACTTCTTAGTCACTTGGCTTGCAAAAAATTTGTAGATTTCATCAAGACATCAGTTTGTATGAGAAATAGTTTAGTATTTCTACTGTAAATATAACAAGATTCGAATTTAGGACCCAGAACTATCTTAAAACAGTTCCATGACAAATTCTACTGTAAAATGTCTAGCTAAATATTGGTATACCCAAAATGGCTCCTGACTATAATCCTAAAAAACTGTCAGCTAGAATTTCACGGCACTTTCGACACAAATAAGGATCACAACCAACCATTAACCAACCATTTGCCAGTTATATATTTTATTTTTATTTGGATCATTTTAGTATGATGAATAGTTTTATTCATGCATTATCAAACATACCGTTTTATTAAGTCTACTCCTTTAAGTTGACCTAATAGTGGTCGACCTAATAGTGGGTCTCAAATGTCCGTCTGCCCATCCGTACGTCCGTCCGGCCGTATGTCCGTCCATCCACAAAAAGTTTCTTCGATTTCAATAAAATTTGGCACGTAGGTAGAGGTCGACGAGTGATGCATGACAGTATGCAGTATGACCCGATCCAAGGTCAAGGTCACGAGCCCTTGAAAATCAGAAATTCGGCCATTTTCAAATGTTATCTGCTCCCCCATTTTTAATGGAGCTGGCAAATGACCACGGATTCTTAAATTAGGGGGCACTAGCTAAAGCTTATCGGGGCCGGATTTTTGATTTTTTGTCGTAGTTTTTGTGTCACGTGACTTTGAAGTTGGCAGTAAATAGGGAGTCGACCGGCAGTCCCGTACGGGCCTAATTTTTATCCTTAGCTTTTATGTGATTGTAAGAAATGGCCTGGCATAATTTGCATTGCTAATTAAAACATTTAGACTAATTTACAGATTTTATAAAGGACTGTCTGTGTACAGTGACAGGTGGCAAGGCGAAATTCCTGCATACATTCCAAGGTTCTGTGATGGATGGCAACCTCCAGCATTCTGGCTACAAGAGATTGGCATTCCGACAGCTGCTTCAGCTCTTCCGCATCAACCGCAGGCTCGGCACTGGAGGAATGGAACTCCCGAAATGGTAGTGTATTTGTGCACTGTTTAATGAGCACTCTTAAACAAAAATAAATGATTTACTTTTGGTATGTTATCATCCGTGATTTGTATTTTCATTATTTTGTAATACAAGAAGCTTTTAACCATCACAAGAGGAACACACACAACACTGTGTTAATTGAAGATTAGGTTAATCAGTTCTAAGCTATAGGATGCTTGATGATGATTCTACTTTCCGTTGTTGCATATGATTCAAAATATTCGGAAAGCTGTTCGTCTTACAGTATTTTCTATTGGATGCCATTTTGTCGCCTGTGGTATGGAATTTTTGTTGAATCTGTTCTGTTCTTTAGCAGTCCTTTATCAGAGGTTTGGCCACACCATGGTCGTCTTTCGCCATTTATCTCTGTCCTCCGTCATTCTGATTGACTCTTCCACGGGGAGTCCTGTCCACGTATTGACGTTGTCCATCCAGGCCGTGCATGGTCTCCTCGCCTGCGTGCACCTGGCATTGTTTTTTGCATTATCTCTTTCTCCAGGCAACTCCCTTGTTTCCTCATGGTGTGACCATAGTATGCTAGCTTCCTTGCTTTGTCTAACAGTTCCCTCTTTACTGCAGCTTTGTTAAAGAACCCACTCATTTGTTTTCTTTGCTGTCCACGAAACCCGCAGAATCTTTCTCGGCCTATTTGTCACATGTCAGGATGTGTTAATTCATTCTTTCAGAATGTCTATCTTTCACTGCCATTCGTTGCTACAGGCCACACTAGTGCTTTCATTAATTGTATCTCCGTTGAAATCGATATGCTGTGACTTTTCCGTATTTTCTGTAGTGATGCCCCGATCACCTGCCCCCTTTTTAACCTGGTATGGAATTCCATTGTACATTTACTATCTTCTGTAATCAGGGACCCAAGGTATGGGAACATACTAATTTTGTTTGTTTTGTATGGTTTATTTGGCGTCGTTGTGTGGTGAATTCGCTACTTCTTCACTCCACTTAACATTTAATGCTGGCATTGTGAGGGATCTGCTAAAGATGACTAACCTATAGTCTCCAGAATGCAATCTTACATCAATTGATTGATAGGTTCAGTCATTTTGCTACTATGGACCATTGTATCATATGGGTAGAAAGACACATTGTAACAATATGTACCAGTCTGTGTGCATAATGATAACTGTGATTATGTTTATGGTGCTGTCATATTGCAAAGAGGCAGAGAGGCTGTTATCGTACCAAAGCAAATTCAGTTGATGAATGCATACTGAGTGCCTCATGGCTGACGTTCCTCAAACCAAGCCAACCAATTTGGCTCTGATTTCGTCAGTAGGCTGCTACCATCCGCAATCACTATTGCCATACATTGTGGCTTCGCCCAAAAGCTGACTTATTTTATCATCCTATGGAAGTAAGAAACCGTGCCCAAAGCTGTATATTGCCACAGATTTTATGATAAACTCAGCTGCCCACTGTGAGATTTGAACCTGGGTCCTCTCACACCGCAGTCAAGCATGTTACCAGCAGACCAGTACAACTTGGACTATGTGTGCATCATGTAGTAAAAACTGTCAAATAAACAACTGCGTCTAATGAAAGTTGTTCTCTTCAGGTTTCAGATGCTAGAACTGGATATGCAAGAAGTCAAGTGTCAAGTGAATATTCACAAAATGCCGGTCATGATATAAGGTTGTAAATTGTTTTGTTTGATTTAAGAACGGAATTCAATTATAGTCCATTGTTTTCTGTTAGATGATGTACATAACTTGGTAGGGGTGCAAAGTATTGCGATGAATGTGTCTGTTTGCTTTGTCTGTTTGTTTGTCTGTCCACTTGCATATATCAAAAAAAGTCAAAATTGCACAATTTTCTGTACATGTTACTGTGGCTCTGGCTCGTTCCGCTGATGGCAATTGATGCGTTATGTAATTCCTGTTTTGTGGATGACATTTTTATATAATGCAGAAACAAGGCTTGAATCAATTTCAATGCATATGTTTTATCCAGTTTGCCAGGTGGCTGCACCGGGAGCGAAGTCTGCCGCCGACTGCAACCTTTTCTGTCAACATTTTGCAGCCGATATTGATTTTATTATATTATGTTTTTGCATCATAGATATTTGCAACAATACATCAATCAGTCTGGCTTTTATCAGATACAAAGCAGTGCAGTTCATTGTGCCCCAAATTGTCATTGGCAGTAAGTGAACTGAGGCTTTTTATTGTCGTCCTTTCATCAGTAACTTAACACAGCATGCATAAACGATCTGTGAAGTATCTTGCCAGATGCTATTCACAGGAACCAACTTCAGTTCTCAGAATTGTCCTCATGAAGAAGTATGAGACAGTTCAGTAGTAGTGAAGTAAACATTCATAGTGAAGTACTTTATACTAACTGATGTTGTAGACGTGTGAAATTGCTGTTAATAAAAAATAATACTGAATTTGATGAATTTAATGGTTATAATAGTGACCAGTTTCTGATAATTGCTTGTGCAGAATGATCGAACTACAAAGGCGACTGGCCCAAGATTATCAGCAACAGAGAGAGTTTGAACTGAGTCAGCAAATGGCACAGACTGGTATGCAGGATCGTGCACATAATGACCAGACAGTGCTTGCTCCTCGCGTTGATGTGGAAAGATTTAGCAGTGGATCCTCACAGGCAGCAGATCATGCTCATGCGGTGGCTCAGTTTGCCGGCACAGACCAGAGGCTTCCAAGATCAGCAATAATGGACCAGCAGATGGCCACCGGTTGGCCACAGTCAGACATTGCTGGCGTTAGACAGTATGGTGATATGCATGATGGACGGCAGCCAGATCACATCAGACCGATGCCAGTTGGTAAGAATGCAACCAACGGATCTGCCTCAATGGACGACTTTGTTCAGCATCTGAAGTCTCGCAATGCCAAGTAAATTATTACCTAGACCAGTTATTATTACTTGGGTTAAATCATGCTGATCATAGTTATTTGTGTATTTAGCAGTGATGGATAATTAACAATTATCAGGTAATCAGTTAGTTGGAATTTGTTTAGTAAACGTAATTTGATGTGTAGTTAGAATTAGCTGTTTCTGTATAAATGATTAATTTGAATTAGAATTATGTTATTTAATCAGTTAGAATTAGAAGATAGTTTTGAATTGACAAAATCTGACTAATGGTATAAAATGTCCAAATCATTAAGTTATTTATGAACTAGCAGCTGGTAATAAATCGTACATATGGATAATAAAAGCAAATTACCTTTGATGTTAGAACACTCGGAATGTTTGGAGCTATAAAAGCTGATGTTAAATAAGTAAACAGCCAAGTTGTCTTAATTATACATCTAATTGTATTGATTCAGTTAGAATTAGTTAATCGTCATTTAGAATTAGAATTAAGACAGAAGATTAGAACTGACTGATTACAGTTACTGTTAGCAGTCATTCTAATCAATTCGCTGATCTATTAGTTGCTAATTGATTAGTTACACCCTTCACTAGTATTTAGTCTCAGTCATATCAAGGCACTGATAAGAATTTAATCAGAGGTGTGAACGTTACAAATTAAAAGATGTCTTCTGAAACATTGTCATATATTCTACAGATTAGATGTGATAGCATTCATTAATGCAATGTAAGTGAAGCATGCTTTAGATGTAAATTGTGTTGTTGAGCAGAATTTTCTGTGTCGTTCATGCACGGGAGTCGAAAAACCCTAAAGAACTGACAGTAAGATTTGGTGAAGTACTGGAGGTATTATTTTCCAATTGTCTCGTTTTTTCTTATGTTTATATATTATAATTGTGTTATGTCAAAGCATATAAAACAAATATAATAACGCTTCAGTAAGTAAGTAAGTAAGTTTATTGGTGTATTTGGTAAGTTCATTGGTAACAGTGTCGGTAAGCAATGTAGGTGATATCTATGAATCTCCAACTAAATTAGCAGGATGATCATCCACACACACAGTTTGAAAATAAAATGTTTTTTGCTGCTACTGGCTAACAATATAACACTTTAAGGGCCAGTTTTTCAACCGCAAATTAATCTTCCATTAACGTTAATTGGAGATTAATTTGAGGTGGAAAAACCGACCTTAAGTCGTATAGTTGACCATTGTAATTTGATTAAACCAACTATTGAAGTGTAATGGCAGTTGTCAACAGCGAGTGCTGTAACTTTAATTCCGTGCAAACCATAAGCTGTAAGGAGTTAGGAGGATGCGTTTCCAACATATTGGGTGGCACATAAACACGTTCCCGACTTTTGTGCCAAACAAACTAAAGATTAACCAGAAATTTTTACCCAACAACTACTGAAAATTTTGAATAAAAAGACAAATTTGTTGAAGCCACAGCTGTTTAAACAAATTCATCAAACAAATGGGTGAAGCAGTATGCTATAGTGTTCCATTTTGCACAGTGTTAAGGTAAGTGACACACAAATTCAATTAACTATACGTATGAGGAAAAGTAATGTTGAATAGTTACTGATTTTTTGATGCATAGTATAGTTGGCATACCTACTGTGCAATTAGTTTGTGAATCATGTCTGTCTTTATGGATCTCCATTTTGTCTTGACAGCATTTTTAAAGCGTTAGAGGATCTCATAATTGCCACATTTACCTAAAACACTGCTACCACCGTTCAATGTTCCATCCCTTCTCAACACATTCTTTTATCAATCTATCCTTTTCCTGGTAATGTGCAGAATTGGCTGGTCTTGTTAAGAAAACTCAATTGTCAGTGAAATGAATTTTCATTAAACAAACTGTAACGTAATTTTACGATTTCAAACGCTGCACTGTATGAGTAATGGCGTCACCATTTATGCCATTTCAAGCATGCACTTATGCATGTTGGCATAAAGTTACTTAGTGGTATTGAAAACCATGTTTTAGTTATTGAGCCATAATTGTTTGAATTGGGGACGTTTTTGTGCACCATCTGGTATTACCTGAGGTATATCAATTTGGATATGATATATCTAAATCAGTATGGGCAAGATATGCAGGAATGACGGTTTCAGTGCTTCATGAATAATAATGCTTTAAAACATTTAGCGGATCCTCCGGACCATCTGGGAGAGCTGACAGGGAAATGTTATCCAACGTTATTGATGCGTTGGCGTCACTACTGTAAACCAATGTGAAAATTGTCAAGTCATAACAGAAATGACTGTGGTTTATTAGTTGACTACTTCGGATATTGCATTATTTTCTGTGTTCTAGGTTTTAGACGACCAGAAAAACTGGTGGAAAGTTCGCAACAGCGGAGGTGATATTGGATATGTTCCAAAGACGATCATAGAGCCATATAATGGCTAGCATATATAGTAACAACATTCTGTGTGTTTTTCACTTGTTTGATTTAGCCAGCGTTACTGCTGCTGCTGTTGCTGCTGCTGACAGCTTATTTATGTTTCATTGTTCTACCTATGAAGGTCTATCATGGATGCACAAATGCACTGTAATTTTCATTACTTCATTAATTATTGTTTGTAAACATTGAATTTAATTTGTGACATGTGTGCCGCATTTAAAGGCAGCTGTTTTCCTTTGTAATAACTTGTCAACCACATTAGTGTGTACTCTGCTGAATTAGTTCTACACTATGGTTCAAAAACCTAGACCCCTGTTATATTTTCAAATAACTTCACAAATACTGATCCATATCCACAATTTTTGATACAGAGAATACACTATGAGTTTTCCGTGTTCACATATGTAACTTGCGAGTTTTGATAAAACGGGGTACAAGTTAATCTCATAGGAAACATTTACAAAAACCGGACACCTGCATTTCCTGGAACAAGGAACAACAACAGTCGTGACATGTTTATCCATTCGACGTGAAAATGTCACAGAAGACATGCTACAGTCGATATTAGAACAAAAATGACGTCCCTCTGCACGAACACAGGCCCGGAGACGGCATCTCCATTGTCTCCATTCATCATTCGCCTCATTGACAACAGTCTGCTGTACGCCAGACCAGATCTCAGTCAGACTGCTTCAGTTGATCAACATCGTTAACCAGCTTCTGGCATAGCCTACACGCTGCTGTACACATCCCAGATGCTGTAGTCGACAGGGTTGAGGTCAGGGCTGTTAGCTGGCCAGAGGTTGGGCAGAATTATAATGCTGGTGTCTCTTGGCACAGTAACTCGACCGTGTCACGAGCCCGATGAGCAGCAAGAGCAAGTGCGTTATCTTGCTAAAGAACGTGCATTGCTCTTTTGAGTGTTTCAAAAATCATTTAAAGTAGTCCTCTTCCATAATTTGTTGGTAATTCATTCATCAGTCTCTTAGCTCCATAATCTTTGAACTTCAGATTTTTTACATTAAAATATGAATCCTTTTCTCACATACGCATTTTAACGTCTGCTGCAGATTATTGCCACGGAAATCAAGCTGGTACCCAGTTTCATCAAAAATCGCCAGTTACTTACTTGGAAGGCTGATGAGTATTCGACGATTCTCTAAACCAAAAATTATTGATATTGGGTCATATTGTGTGCAGCTGTTTGAAGACGTAACAGGAGTCCGGTTTTTTTGAACCACAGTGTATATTTGTTTACGTGTAGTGTGATATTGCTCGTCATTGATTCGGAACCTTCGTTGAAAAAAGATGACATGGCACACACTGTAACACACACACAAACACATATGTTGCTGAGCCAGCATAGAGATAGTTCAGCATCTCTATCCCTCGGGTTATGGATCAAAATGGATGAGGCCACTGGGCGAGTTTCACTGAATGGTGTCAGTGCTTCATTTCGTTCAGTGCTTTCATGCTGACTGTTTAGTGACTGGAAGGTGATCGAGCCTATAAAAATGCGTGCCAGAGGTTCTTTTGTTGGAACAGTGGGAAGAAAATCGAAAGGACAACCAGCTAATCCAGGTTCGCCCAGAAAATGGTCGTAGATTAAATTGGTGTGCGTATGTGGCATATCAGTTTTTACTGAAACTAGTTTGTCGTATTTGTTATCCCGCAAAAGCGAGGGAATATGTTTTCACCCGCGTTGGTTTGTGTGTCTGTGTGTGTGTGTGTCTGTCTTTGACCGCGATAACTGAAAACATTGTGGACGGATTTGCACCAAATTTTATGGGAAGGTTCCTATGGGAAAAGGGAAGACCAAGTTAGTGTTTCGTTACGATCGGTAGAGGGATGTGGAAGTAATGGCCTGAGAGAGTTATGACATGTGGAGACCCGGAGACCAGTGAGTTTACGCTTGGTCAAACAAGATAGGTGGGTGGCGAACGGAAGAGCTTTTCAGTCTCGCTGGCGGTCGCGGCTGCCATAGGCCGTGGGCTGAAGATAACGTGATTGGTCGACCAACACGGCGGCAATGGTTGTTCCATTAACCGCACACCCCTCATTGTGGTGGCAATCCGCAATAGCTTTCGCGGGGATTTGTACTGTCTCGGAGTACTTTCCATCTAGTTTATTCTATCTTTATTCTTGTGTTAGTTTGTAGCATGCTGCTAAATGTAGCCACACGCATGTGGTCTGCTGTTATTGATGATTGCTGCTTCTAGTTGTTTTTGTTTAACCCACCTTTTTTGAGTTACTCCAGGGGGTAGAGGGGAAGGTCTCATATGTGGGTGGGAGGTCCCCCGGATGCTTCTCTTGGGTTTTATCTAAGAAAAGCATTCTTGTGGTGGTTTGTTAGTTTTAATGGAAACTAACAAACCACCACAAGACCTATTTATCAGTTCAGTGTGACATCTTGTGTAAACTAATTGCTGTTCTTCAGTTCCTATAACATATCACTTGTTGTATCATCCTGATAGGTGCTAGCATAATAACTTGAATGAGCCTCCCCTATCCTTTCCCATTTTGGGTCATCGCTAAACAAAATGGCAACGAGGTTGGGAGGTTACCGTATCGTTGGCCATCCTTAACCTGGCGGAACTAAATCGCCACCCAAGACCTTATCCCTGATATAGCCTATTTTTGTGCTGAAAGAGTACGTTAATCTCCGAACCAACCTTAGAGTTATTCCAGATAGGCCGGGTTCCCCAAAAGACAACCTTTGTGAATAACTGAAGCATGTTTTACAGGCCAGATGCCCGTTTTGTTGTAGTGAAGGTACAAAGCTAATGTGCCAGTATTGATTATGCAATGCCAATTAAACAGCGCTGTTTTGTGTGATGCTGTTTCGTTTGTGTGTGCATCTTATTTATTATGTTAGAATTGAGCTGTATTTGAAAATATATAAGAAAGGCGATGTAGTAGATGTTTAAAGTTTGATTTCCTCAAGGTCTCGTTGTATGTTATTATTTTTGCACAATTATACTGTTATATTTGCGAGTGTTCATGTTTACTCACGCAACGTGTAACAACGCGTACGTGATTTAGTCAGTGTTTGCTGCTGTTAGCTATGAATGTCTTTTTGAAATGATTTTCCAGTAATTTAACTGAATGCCTACTTCTCCCAAGTTACTGCAGGTGAGTTACTGCAGTAGGGCCATGACCGCCAAATTGAGCATCTCTGTGTACATAAATGTAGGCAGTTTGAGGCAGTAATAGTGCTTTACTGCTACAGGTTTGTGATCTGTAAGTACAGTTGTTTTTTTACATTGTAAGAATTCATACAGGACTATGCATACGGTGTAACCACTAAACATGATAGTGATTCTGCCGTATGCTAAAAAAATTCTAAGAACCAATCATGCATGTTTCCATCTTCAATTTGAAGTTGCTAGTGATTTGTGATTATGTAGGTTAGAATTGAATTAAGAAAGTTATCAGTGTGTTGTTTGGTACGTGAAGGCTTGATGTAACCTACAGTATGTTGAAAGTACTGTTAAACCCACCCAGCCAGTCATTAGCCTACATCCACGCTAGAGCATGCTGGTCTCATTCTGCTGTTTTTTGGTTGTATTTTTTTAGCCTAATGGGCAGTTATTCTGCATCTTGAACAGCTGACGTTGCTTTGTCTTGAATCTCGATCGCGGATATTTGCAGAGTTATACTATATGATTAGCCAGCTAGTCCTCCAGTAATGTATCATTTAATGTTGTTTACATTCTGTGTTACTTTTTCACATCCATGCTTAATGTTCGTTTGTGCTTTTTTGTATGTCATTTCGATCACTTAGTGTTCCCAGTTCAGCAAATCTCGTGTGGTGCTCGAAAGCTGCTGTCATCTGCGACTAAGTGGGATTTTTCAGCGGGATTTTTCAGCTGTTTATTAAATGCTCCTGACAAGATGTAAATGTTTATTTCTTGTTTACAATGTGTAGAGCGCGTACGTGTTGTGTCTTAAGAGCAGTTTCGTATATAGTGTACAGTGTTTTTATTTTCTTCTAACATTTTCATCTGCAGGTAACCAACCAACCGTCAAATTTTTGCAGATCCCCGAATTTCCTTAAGACAGTGTAGAATGTAAAACCAAAGACTAGCTCGAACGGTTTGGCTGTTTTGAACAGACGGAACTGCCATATCAATATCGCTCTGTAGCTCTGCTGTCTTTACGCATGATAAAAACAAAGTGTCGCCCTAACGGGACGTAACACTACTGGCCCGCCGTCGCGTGCTGCCCCTGGTGAGTTACGTTGCATAGTGGAATGTTACAGACGACGACAACAGACGCCAGCGAGCAACACAATACTGGCCCTCTACACTGTGTAGGCGGGCCAGTAATAATATTGTTAGTTTACGAAAGTGCAAACTATCAGTGTTCTGCAGTTTTCACAACAACATAACCAGAGTTTTTCATAACATGATGACTATGAGACATTAGTCGCATGCCTATTACAGAATATTTCATAAAATTTCACTCATTTATTGGCTCCGCTGAAAAATAGTTAAAATGAAACACGACATGTAGGCCTACAGTATCACTGACTGCTTTTCACTTCTTTGAAATTTGTATTTCAGGTTGGTTGGGGTTTAATGGCGCTTTCAACACAGATCAGGCAATGTCGTGCATTTAAGGTAGAATTATATTATAAATATTAAAATTTAATAGGGATTAATTCTTTCAGCATAAGAGATCAATATCCAGTGAGTTCCGAAAAAAGGTACACACCAAACGTATGACAGTAACGCTGTCATTTCTTAAACGATTTTCAAAAATTCTTTTAACTTGCAGACTTGGCGGTAAATTTGGAGAAAAATCATGATTAAAAATCCCACCACATCTTAAACTTGTCGTGACACTACCTTGTAAAATATTAACATCAGATTTTTAACGAGCGACAGTCTGAAACAGATGTGATTTATGACAAATCACAGGACAGTACAGCTATAGATGATGTGGTGGGATTTTCAGTGTTCACTTTATTACAAGTTTACTGAAGAGTCTGCCTGCTATTCAGAGTATTGTAAAATTTATAAAAGTTTGGCAAAGTTAAGGGCAAGACTGTCTCGCGTGCTTTGTGCAGCGGGGCACCATTCTGCTGAAAGAAAAATTTGCCAGCCATCTTGAGTATAGCGAGCAACAGCTGTTAATAACTGTTGTTATGTTGATTTTGACTTGGCCTAGACAATTACCAGACTGGTATTTCAACCAACTATTCTGAGTGGCTGAATCTTGCACTGCAGTTTTTGACGTACGCAATAACTCTGGATATTTCACAAGGTAGTGTGTCAACTGGTTTAAGGTGTGGTGGGATCTTTAGTATAATCACTTTAAATTTACCGGTGATGTGCCAGCAAAAGAATTTTGGAAATCTGCTGATATTTCATGGTGTTACTGCCATCTGAAATTTGTGACAAATGGCAACAAACTAGTAACCCACAAACACAAAATAAATTCTACCAGATTTATCCAACAATGCCTTCTTACTTCAGTCTTCCTTCTTCATGTCAATGAAAAGAACCACATTTTACGTAATAACTGATTACGTAGTGGAAATACTCGTTTCAGGGTGGAGAGGGCAGTTCTGGTACCATGGGTGGGAGATCCCCCGGATGCTTCTCTTTGATTTTACCTAAGAGAAGCATTCCAAAGCCAGACAACACAGAAAAGATATTATACCAGTACTACAAGAGTCGCTAGGTACTGATATGTTATACGAAGTGAAGAACAGCAATTACACAATATAATACATTGAACTGAGAAATTGTTTTTGTGGTGGTTGGTTAGTTTCCACCCTGTTGTAAGCGCTAGCGTAATACCTTCCTTTTCAATTTGGGTCGTCGCTGAACAAAAAAGCAGTGAGGTCGGGGAGGTTACTGTATTGTTGGCCATCCTTAAACTGGCGGAACTAAATCTCCACCCAAGACCTTGTCCCCAATACAGCCTATTTTTGTGCTGAAATCCAATCCAATGTGATTTGATGGGTGCAGGAAATCCTGTCTGCCTGCATCTCAAATTATACTACATACAAACTGGTAAATCGGGGACGTTGATCTCCCAACCAACCAGTTGTTTAACACATTCTTATGTTATTGAACACGCATATCCTCCAAAATGTATAGACTGTAATAAACCACTCTGTCAAACACACACTAACAGAATGTACTTCTTATGATTAAACACGACATAAATACTATTCCTTTACTGACCCTAAAGAGATATTCAATCATATATCCAGCCAAAATATACTGAATTTTATTTTTAAAATTCCGTCATACACTCGCGTCACATCACATGTCAATATGTGCATTACTTGGAACATAGTATGAACTGTCTGCTTGTTCAATATTTGTTTAATATTTTGTTTGCTTTTCTTCAGTCAGAAAACTTGTACTGTACGTATGTAGAGAAATGAAAACTGAAAATTTGCTACAGAACATTACACTATACACATAAAAAGCATGGAAGCAATGTGCCATCAGCAGTGAAAACGTAAATATGCACGGCAGCCCATGAAATAACTGCATGTGAGGCTGAGAAAGATATCATTTGTAGTCAGTTTATCAGGCAGGGTTTAGTTTTAGACAGTGCCATATAAAGCTATGCAAAACTCAACTCATGGATCTGCAATAGAATGTACCTTTGTCTGTCCAAGTGGCAACGTGAAAAATTCAATAGGGAGTACAGGATTGGATGGGGAGGGTAGGGCATGGACAGGCAAGGGATGATATAGGATGCAGCATGGATTGAAAAAAAGAGAAGGGACATGGAAGATAGGATAGGAGGACAGAGTTCGTCATTACGGGTTGCCACTTATGTAGCAATGCCTATATATATATATACATACATACATATAT
>Ga0209780_1001355_pt1 | contig 15935 bp, 18 predicted proteins | sample WorMetexBAHAMAS2_FD_187384 | JGI IMG/M metagenome (GOLD analysis project Ga0209780, IMG submission 187384) | Marine gutless worms symbiont microbial communities from Max Planck institute for Marine Microbiology, Germany - Inanidrilus exumae... | ecosystem: Host-associated > Annelida > Digestive... | reverse complement strand
TTAAATGTCGTTGCACGCTGCTTACTATATTTTACAAAATCGATATTGGCGATTTGCCGACGCCGTGAGACCCGTACGTTAGCTTAGCCTACTCACCGTAAGTGCGTCTGTTTCGGCCCTTTCGGGTCCCGGTCGGGACCCGGGATTGATGGTTCGGGTCTCGGGATTCAACATACCCGGGTATTAACATCCCTATTTGTGAGGAATACTGGTAACTTCACATGTTTTCAGTACCATCCTAAGTCATTGGCAACGAAGAAGGTCTAACAAATGATCTGTCTATTGGGGCTTGATACTCAGTAAATCAATCTACAGGTCTCACAGTAGAGTATGCGGACTTCCTTGTCAGCAGCTGTGCAAGTTGCTAACCTGTTGTATGCTCAAGCTACTCAACCTCCAGCCATCAGCAAGATGAGAAATGATTAGTATGCCTGGTGTGAACTTCAGATGTGGCTGATTGGATGGAATGTCTGCATTCTGCTGTCTGTACACATAGTGTCCATTACCACAGACAAGGATAGCCGTATAATGCATTGTGGTGTCTCTTTGGCCGTGCCACTGACCTGCCACAAACAAAATTGTAAAGTGCAGCTGGTCGTGAGCCATCAGTTATATAAATGTTGCTGTAGCCAGTATTCAGACCTTTGTCTTGTTATTTGATCATTTGCTTTACCTTTGTTCACGGTATGGAGATGGCGTAGGTGACATCATTGAGGAGAACTCTAGCATCTTCTCCCTAACTAACTGAGCTAGTTGCTGTCAGCACGGGCATGGGGGCAGTAAAGCTTTGTGGCTACAAAATCCTCCGGTTCTTAACTAAGGATGTCAGCTAACACGTATAATGGTCATAAACAGTTTTTGTTGCTTTACTTTATTGCAGTATGAGTTTGATATTGAAATATTGCTGTACTGGATGACATTGAAACATTTTGAGTTTTTTTGCAGTGGTCTGTACAGTGCTTATTACCATAGTGTGTATAAGTTATGGGGAGTAACATGCACTATGGGACTGGTGCTGTAGTCACATATAAGCATGTTGACGTGTTCCAAGTTTTTTTGTCAAAGATGCAGCTATGTCATTTGTTCATTACCATGTTGCCTGTCGCAGCAACCCAGGCCGATAATGCCCCGTTTGTTCTTCTGAGAAAATGGCACTGGTATAATGCTTTATCATATGCATGAGATCAACTTACAAATTAGAATGTATGTGTATGCACTATGCTGTGTGTACATATTGGGATGTGAGAGAGCTTTTTCCATAGTGGAATGACGCGTATAGGCTCCTGGGCCGTAGGTAATGCGCCCTGGTTCATTTGTTAATTTGTTTGTTTGTTTTGTCACCTTCCTTACTTCCTCCTTTCCTTACTTTGTTTCTTCCTTATACTTTCTTCATTACTTATCTACTTCGTTAGCTTTACTCATTTACTTCCTGACTTATCTACTCCTTCCAGAATAGACCCGTTCCATTTCCAGGCCAGAGGTCATAGAAGGCGACCAAACCTGGTTTTAGTTTTTGTGTTAATTTTATGTTGCATTGTATTTTGTAACGTATGCATGTTTGCTTTTGTTTTGTTTGATTTAGTTTTTCAGTACAAAGCTAAGAGATTGGCTGGGAAGAATTTCTCTGAAATGACCTGTTTTGTCAACACAAAATAGGTCATTTTGTGATGTAAAACCTTAATTCAGTCAGTCCACAGTGGAATATGCACTCTGTGTGTGAATAATTATCATTTTTGTTGGCCATGATTCTTTGATTACTATCAAGATATGTTATAAAAGGACAAAGGAACTGGCACTCATCTGCATTGAAATGATGATAAATGGCTGATCTGTATGGTTTATGTAACTTGATAGGTATTAGTGAACAGTTTTGACTGTTTTTTTGGTTTATTTGCAGGATTTTAAAGAAGTGGAGAAGATACGCAACATTGGTATTTCAGCACATATTGACTCTGGCAAAACCACTCTGACTGAACGAGTATTGTTCTACAGCGGACGTTTGGCTGAAATGCACGAGGTATTGCATTCTTTAGAATATGTGCATTTACCATTTCATAGTGGGTTGATAACTGCTGTAGCATTCAGCTGGCCTGTTTGTTTTATTGTTGAAATGAAACGGGTTTATAACAGTAGATCTGTTGATTTTTGGACATATTGCTTTCTGTTGTAAGTAACCTGGAATAACATGGTGTTTATTTAGATTTTTTAGGCTGCATTGCAGCGATAGCTAGCACATGAAATCCATTGTTGCTCCAACTCCATCTTTACCTGTGGCCTGTTGCTAAAGACGGAGTAGCATGGTCAGTCTGTATGTCTGTGTGTCTGCTGTTCACTTTGTGTGCCCTGCAGAAACATATGATGCTGTTTAGGGGTTGATTTGGGTGGGCTCAAGGAGCCATGTGTTAGATAGGGGTCCAAATCCCTCAATTGGAAGGAGCAATTTTGGGGGGTTGTTCGGCCCATTGAGAAGCATAGGAATCAGTACTTTGGCATTTTAGGCAGCAAGAAAAATCAATAACTGCAACAGGGATGATGGTAGTCGGCAGCAAGGCTCCCACCTGGCTGGTGTCACATTAAATTTTCCCTGCCGTTAAAAATCTGCCCATTGCGATGCAGCCGTGTGTCAGAATTCTTTGACCACTTGTTTCAGTTTCACTTCACTCAGTATATTGCTAATTGCGAGCACTGCACATTTCTTAGTAATTTAGCAGGTTTGTACAAATACTGCATCAGCCCTGTCAACCATATCCATCAGTACCCATAACCCATAGCCCCAGTTGATAGAAGAGATTGGCTGGAAAGAACGTCTCCGAAATAACCTGTTTTGTATCGTTATTGCGGGCAGGGGTCCAGCCTACTCTGGACTCCAACGCTGAGACCTTTATGTCGGTCCAGTGCACCAAGCCTTGTGTCAGAATTCTTTGACCACTTGTTTCAGTTTCACTTCACTCAGTATATTGTTAATTGCGAGCACTGCACATTTCTTAGTAATTTAGCAGGTTTGTACAAATACTGCATCAGCCCTGTCAACCATATCCAGAATTCTTTGACCACTTGTTTCAGTTTCAGGCTGTTTTGTATCAGATGGGACATAAAAGCTTAACTCAGTCAATCTGTCATGGTCATCACTGATTATGTTGGATCCCTGGAAGATAGACAGGAATTTTTGATCATTGCTGGAGTCTGATGCCCTTCCCAGCAGTGTCTAAGCAAGTAACTAAGCTTAGAGTTTAAACTGATATGATGAAAGGTGAAAGGTAAAGATGGAGTTGGAGCAACAATGGATTTCATGGAGTTGGAAAGACAGAGAGGTATCACTATTCAGTCGGCAGCAACATACACTGAGTGGAATGATGTCAATATCAACATCATCGACACTCCAGGTACGTTTACCTTTGCATCTGCGAGTCGACAGCATTCTGCTGAATGTGACAGCTGTGAATTAGTTATATCACAGCTATGTCACAGCTCTGAACATGTTGCCATCTTGTCATAGTTTATCATGTCTAGACAGTCTCTTCAAGCTCGGTTATCAACATCGATAGTCGTATTTAATATTCATTAAGCTGCATTGAATTTACCAAGTTATTTTCTATATAACACACCATAATAATCATATTTTTAAATTTTGTTTTTGTAGTTTTATCATACTGTTTATTGTGTGTTGATAACTGGTGCTGGTGGTAACAGCATGTGCACATGACTGATATAGGCGATGTTGAGCTTCCTCAGTTGCACTTTATCATCATGGTATTTAACCAGCTACTCAGGCCAACTCAGCTTGATGCTCCATACAATACAATACAATATAAAACTTGTAACGCACCATATGTAACTAGAATGTTATTCGTAGGTGCGAAGATAGGTGCAGTGAGTATTGGTAACAATTCCATCAAAGAGCGAGTTCTGCATAGCAGTAAGCTGTGTTAACTTATTAGGACTGTTGACATACTGGCCTTGTCGGTTGAAGACGCTGGGCTGGCTGTTAACTGAGTGATGTGTGTTACTTGATGTGGATTGCAGTGTGTTCCTAGTCCTTGTGCTCTTAGTTCTTGGCTTGGTAGTCTGTTGGTTAGGGCGTTAGACTTGTGATTCAGCGGTCGTGAGTTTGATTCCTGACCACTGCACTGTTGGGTAGCAGCCTTAGGCAAGTTGTTTGCAGTCGTATGTGTCTGTTAGCAAGCGGTATAAATTGGTACCAGCCAAAGGGTAGTGACATCCTTCAGCTGGGAAAGTAACTGTACGTTTGGCTTCTCACTGGCTGTGCATCACAGACATTAGTGGTTTATCCACCTACCGGCTCAAAGACCCATGACAGTTAGATGAGAACCCCTGCTACACTCCTAAAGGTATAGCTGACCTTTAGCTTTACCTTTACTTAGTCTCACAATGGAGATGAAACTCCCATGCAAAGAACCTTCTTCCTTCCTCGATCCTTCGATAGCTTGAATGTCCTTCTTGCATGTCTAATGTGTTGCAGGGCATGTGGACTTCACAGTTGAGGTGGAACGTGCTCTCCGTGTCCTGGATGGAGCGATTCTTGTCCTGTGTGGTGTCGGCGGCGTACAAAGTCAGACGTTCACTGTCAATCGGCAGATGTCACGTTATAAAGTACCGTGTTTGGCATTCATCAACAAGCTTGATAGGACGGGTGCAAATCCTCATCGTGTTCTACAGCAGATGAGGTTTATATGTTATGTTTTGCTTGCACTTTTAGCATATTTACTTCTCCTTTGTTCAGCATTTAATAAGCTGTGGACTGTTGTGGAGTATGCATATTGGAACTGAAAAAGCATTTTGAAGGCATTTTGACTTAATATTGAAATGATCATTGATTTTTCAAGTAGAATTATTGTTGTTCTGGCTATTAAAAATGCTCGGATTAAAAATGTGTAGAAAATAAAAAGGCATTAAAATTGTAATTAAATGAACTTTTATCCAGCCTATTGCTTGTCATCAGTTAGTGTGCCTGCTGCTCATAGATAGTCCAGTAGTCGACGTGCGTGAAAATTGAAAGCTGTGTTGGAAAAACCAGTTACAGTGCAGTGTGGGAAAATCTAGACCAATGTACCTGCTGCTAACTGCTAGTGATACTGCCAGTGTCATTTTGGTTTGACAGAGGTATTCGCTGTGCTAATGACATCTGGTTTAAAATTATTGTCACATACTGACTTGTTATAGAAGGTTTCTTAGTACATTGTGTGAGTTATGATACTACTACTGCTTCTGCTGCTTCTACTACTATTAGTACTTTTTGTTTGTTTAACCATTTAGCTACTCTGCTAAAAGCAAGCATTTGGGGTTTTTGGAGCAGGTTTTTATGGGCTGGATACCATTCTTGTCAGCCACTGAACAGTGTCGAAGCACTGAAGGGAGTTATGAGAGTTCTGATGGTTTGTACTATTATTTGTGATATGTTGCAGACGTAAGGAATATTGTATGTGTATGATCTGTAGATCTAAACTGTATCACAATGCGGCATTCATGCAAATTCCAATCGGGCTTGAGAATGAACACACAGGTGTCATAGACTTGATAAAGCGCAAAGCATTCTACTTCGAAGAGCCGCAGGGGTGAGTTCTTTTTAACGACAGGACTGCTTGTTGCTGTGACTTCCAATTTATGTTTTGTTTAATTAACTTTAAACTTTTAACTTTAACTTAATTAACTTTTCCACAGTTGCTTCACATTGGCTGATCGCCAAAAGTTCTCTGAAAGGATGGAACATTCATGGATTGGAAAGGCTATCGGGAAGACTGCAGGTACAAGTTTAAAGTATTGTAATTTGTAAACAGGACCAGCAGTGATATGTCATTGGTGGTGGTGGTGTATTGTGCATTGCAGACTGCAAATGGTTGAGCATGCTGTTCCTGGTAAACAGTTAAATGAGATGGAAGAGAAAAGGCAAGAACTGATTGGTGTGTAGTCGCAAGTTATTGGCTCATTTTATCGTGTTGGACATCTGTGGAAAGCAATGCCATGTATACATTTTGCTATTGTTGTTGTTTTTATTACTACTACTGCTACTACTACTACTACTACTACTGCTACTACTACTACTACTACTGCTACTACTACTACTACTACTACTACTACTACTACTACTACTATTACTGTTATTGTTATCATTTTTATGAACATGCTGCACTTAAGAGTGGTAAGAATGTGGTTGCGTGGTTGTGCTGTTGGTTTGGTCGGTCATGTGTGCAGACAGATTGTGTAAGATGTGGCTTGGCATTGGATTGATGTGGACTAAGGCCATATTACATTAAATGGCAGCGTCTAGGTCCTCCCACAGAAGTTAAAGATTTCACACTTGCCTTCTTTTACTGTCTTGGGCCGAGCAAAAACTGCGAAAGAATCGGAGATATTGGCTGATTGTTAAGTTGTGCTTGAATATCAAACTGGCAGTTGCTTGCAGATCAGCTTGCAGGCCAGAGAACATCTTAAAATTCTTAATTTTGTTGAATTTTTAGGTGAGTTGTGCTGCTGAGTGGCGTTTTATATCTCTCAGCACATATTAAGTTATTACAGAGACATGGGCATTTGCTGAAATGGCTGAATTGAGATTGTTTTGAACCATGGCTAGTGAGCAGCTGTGATAGATAAGGTTTGGGTTGATGACATTTGGAGTATCCGGCTTTGTCTACATTGTTTCACCATATTTTAGAGGAGTGTGCGGTGCTTTCTGCCTCTTGTTGCATGTTTTGCTACTAGATCAGACGTCTGTGTAGCAGGTCTTCTGCATTCATTATACTCTTTCGTCACTTAGTTGCTCATTTGCCCATTTGGTAAAGTTTAGTACAATGTATAATAGTACACTGTTCAGTGATTTTTTTGTGCACAGTTTTCGAGGCAGCTCTGGTGTGTTGCGTTTATGTGAAATTGTAAATATCGAAGAAACAATCATGTTTGTTGTGGTTGTTTATGAACAGAATGTGTTTCTAATGTGGATGAAACACTTGGTGAAATGTTTCTTGAGGAAAAGACCCCAAATGAAGATGATATACGGGTTGGTCATGATAGAGAGCTTTGTTTGAAATCACAGAGTACTATACTATATTGGAGCCTGTGGTTGTATTTTCACGTATTAATGGCATACTTGTGGTCTTTGATGGACTTAGTTCTTTCATTTCTCAGAATTTCTGGATGAGCTGTGCTGGATAAAGGAGATGATTTTTATAGAGCCAGATTGAGCAGACATGTTCTGAGTGCTTGGTATTTTCACCTTATTGCTTGTTTTTTAGTTGTGACTTTATTTTTTACTTTATTGTTGTTGTTGTTGTTGTCATTATTATTATTATAGGTATTTATAAAATGCAGGATCACCTAAGGGTCACAAATTGGTATAGCCACCGATCTGCATTGAAAGTGCTTTTAAACACCAGTCACTCTTGTCAAGCAGCATGAATGGTATATGATCTGTAAGGAAACACTATTCTAAAAACATCCGGAGGTCTTCTTCGAGGATCTGACTGAATCAGGGTGAATCTGAGATGATGATCGAGTTACAGAAAGTAGTTATTGGTATTTGCAGTTTAAGTCATTATTAGTCGCTTTTAGTCTGATATTTTTCCTATACCTTTGATACTGTTCCAGTTTGTTTCATTTACGTTCTTAGATGTTTATTTATGTGTTTTATACATACGTACATACATACATATGTACATTCAAACTTTGTTTTTTTTGTTTATTGTTTGATTTTGCCATAAGTTATGTCAGTTATCCAGAAGGTTCTCATTGGACATAAATGGAGGAAGAAAAACCAAGGGGAGGAGCCAGCTGACCCGGTTTTACCTGGAAAACAATGGTTAAAATGGCAGATGAGATAAGGATGAAAAGTTTCAAATGGTGATTGTTTGTGATAAATTTGCATGCACATATATCACTAGCCCATTCACATGATTTCTTAGTAGTATGTGACCTCACTGAGATCTGTCGCACTCATCAAGGAAGTACGATAGTCAGCGAATAATGTTTGGATTGCAGGCTGCAGTTCGGAGGACTTGTCTGCAGCGAACGTTTACACCAGTGTTTCTTGGCTCCGCGTTGAAAAACAAAGGTGTTCAGTTGCTGTTGGATGCAGTTGTCGACTACCTGCCAAATCCAACTGAAGTGTCAAACTATGCAATTGACAATGCTACGTAAGCTGTCTTTTACAGTTTCATTTTATGATATGATTGCTTGTGCATAATTTGAATTTGTGTAACACGTTGCTGTGATGTTGTGGGCACATCTGGCGGTTATGTTAGAGTTAGTTTTTCCATACTTAGCCAAGAGATTGGTTGAGAAGAATGTCTCTGAAATGACTGATTTTGTGTCGGGTGGGAAGTAAAACCTTAACTCAGTTAATCAATCATGGCAGCCAAGTAGTTACGACAAGCGGCTACATGTAACAGCACTAGCACCTAGCGGACTGTTATCACATTTGACAGTCAGTGCGATAGGTGTACTAAACTTTACCAAGCTTAGCGGATCGATTGATTGACCGATTGATTGAAGCACTTAAAACGCATCTGACAGCTGAGCAGCTATGAATGCTCGCTTGCTCGATGACGCATAGCAGTAAAACTGCTCCATCAAAATCATCCAGTTCTTAACTGGGGGTGCTAGCTAAAACAGGTTTACCTGTTTAATTGGTGTAAAACAGTTGTGTAGTAATGTTTTATGTTATGTTATGATAAACAACATGCATTTAGTGAAAATAGTAGAAATAGTATTATTTTTAGTATTGTGACTGTGTGACATTTTTTTAAATGTAACAAATCAAACAAGTAGAGCTGGATAACCTAACACTTAGTAATGTTTTCTTATGTACTTTATCTAGTCAACAGTTCATGTGTATTGTATACAACTCTGATATAGAGTGTGATGGTGTGTTGGTCTTGGGTGTGTAACGTGATGGACTGTAATGTTGACAGGCCTGATGGTGAGAAACTTTTACTTGACCCTCGTAGAGATGCCACCAAGCCATTTCTTGGTCTTGCATTCAAGCTAGAGGTAATTAGTTAAATGATTTGTAGTGTTTTAAGTGTAGATTTAATTTGTTAGACGGTTTTTCTTACCGCCACCATTTTCATTTAAATGGCTTGATTTCCAGGTGAACCTGGGTCAGATGGTTTCTCGTCATTTTTCTTCCTCCACTTGTCTCACAGGTGAATCTTTGGTGATAACAGGGTTCCCACAAACCTGGAAAACCTGGAATTGTCAGGAAATTTTGTAAACCTGGAAAAGTCAGGTAACTTGCGATATGGTCAGGGAATTTTTTTATGAGATGTCGCATTTTTCGCGAGTTGCTTATCTATGAGTTGATCTTTGCATGTAAACTATGTTACCAGACTGTTTTTGTGTAATCAACATTTTTAGTTACAGTTGTGGAAAGCTCTGCAAAATGCCTGGAAATACTTTAAAGTTATCTGGAAAAGTCAGGGAATTTTATTTTGCCTAACCTGTGGGAACCCTGGATAAGTGGCACAGGATTTCCGATGCCGTTCTTGTCACCCACCCAACGATGTCAAAGCACACCCTAAACGGGCTCCGGGCAGTAATGCACCGTGATTCATGTGTTGATTTCTGCGCTATATAAATTGTTTGTGTGTTTACTTAACTTCCTGCTTCCCTTTCATCCTTTTTCCCTTTTTTCCTTATGTTTTCTTTCTTACTTATTTATTTCCTTACTTGTTTACTTCCTGACTTATCCATCTAATATTTCTAAAATAGACCCGTTCTGTTTCCAGGCCGGAGGTTGTAGGAGGCAGCTGTGAACACCGCTTTAGATGTGCAGTGCTGTGCATGCGGTGCTATATAATGTGACCGGCTAGTCAGATAACAGATGCGGCCATTGTACGCTCGCTTTACAGGGTGAAGGAAGGGGGAGCTGTCTCTACGCACAAGCAGTCGACTTGTTATGCAGTTAGCTGCATCGGTTTCAGCTGACAATCAGTGGTTGTTTTCTACGCACTTAATTTATTACACGTCACTGCATTGCATTAACGCATACTTTTTTGCAGAAATTGGAAATCTCGAAGATCGGTTTTCTTTCATGACAAGTGATCATTGGTTATTTGCCCGATCGTTGGACAACCGATGCTCAGTTTACATCCCTAGTTTTCATGCTACTGTTGCTTTGTACGTGAACATGGTGTTGCATTGTAGGCTGGAAAGTTTGGACAGCTGACGTACATCCGAGTTTACCAGGGCTGTTTAACAAGAGGAGACCCAGTTTACAATACCAGGACGCAGAAGCGAATTCGTACATCCAGGCTTGCACGTATGCATGCCAACGAGATGGAAGTAAGTGTCACAAAATGGCACTGTATCATATCTTGTATATGTTGTCTTTTCTGTTTGTTGTTGAGTAAGTGTGAATACTGATATTGGAGTTCAGTCTTCACATCTATGTCAGATAAGAAAACAAAATTTCTAAGTTGCATTTCTATTCATTTCACTTCATTCACATTCAATAGCAGGCTTAAAGCCCATGCAGTAGAATACAATGGAAAAAAAACACATTAACATTAGAAATTAAAAATTAAAACAGAATGTTGCGCCATCGTCTAAAAACAGGTGATCTAGCAAGTAGATCAGAACATAATGCAGCATTAATAAGAACATTGTCACAAGCATTCAGGGATCACCACAAAGGATACACCAATTTACGAATATTGGCAGCAAACGAAGACACATTATTGGCCACAAAAAGTTGTGACGTGCTGCACCATCTAGGTTCATGTAACAGGTGTCTAAAGGCATCATTATATGCAACATTCAGTTTACGATAGGAGTACTGATACATCGAGCACCAGAGTGGGCAGCCGTATATAGGTGTGCAGTATTCATTAAATAACATAATCTTTGTACTCAATGATGCAGATGCAAATTTACGAATAATCATGTTGGATCTAGCGTACAAAGACCTGGTCTGTTTCATAATGTCAGCATCATCAGACAAGCTAGAGTTGATAAGCTGGCCCAAGTATTTGTAGCAGTCGGTATAGGGCAGTGGTGCCCCACTAAGGTGAAATAATGGATGGCCAATCAAATCATGGTTAGAATTAATTATACGTGTCTATGAGCCTTATAATGTGGCTGCATTGTTGTGTTGTGAAGGATTTTTTGCAATTTACATGTCGGATGGAAGTCCATGTTGTAGACAGACAGACACCCATATATAGCCAGATCAACATTTGTTAGTTGGCATCCTTGTTAAGAACTGGAGGATTTTGTTGGAGCAAGTTTTACAGTCGGCACATTCGGATTAGCAAGAATATGTTAGAGTTATCCTCTGTGTTAACTATACGATAGCAATGAATGTAATACTTATAATTTATAGAACGACTCTTCGACAGAGTCGACCTAATAAAGCCGGTCTCAAATGTCTGTCTGTCCATACATGTGTGTGTGCATACGTGCGTATGTACGTACGTCTGTCCGTCCACAAACAGTTACTTTGATTTCATGAAATTTGGCATGTTGGTAGAGGTCGATGAGTGATGCACGATGGGTATGCAGTATTAACAATCCATGATTGAGGTCATGAGCCCTTCAAAGTTGGAAATCCGGTCGTTTTCAAAAGCTATCTCCTCCGCCATTTATTATAACTCCTTTTAGCATAAAATCAACACGAACAACTAAACATTTCCTAGGAAATGTATTTGTAGAAATACGTGCTTTAATCATACATACATGACGTCAATACTAAATTAAATACAGTGACAGCAAGTCATCCATCCTACAGGAACTGCTTGCATGTACACATCATAGTATGACTTAACACGCATTTGACATTTTAAAATTTATTTTCTGCTGTAGAAAATGCAACAGTCCTTATTGAATGACCCTCGTGTAATATGCTCATTTTCTGATAAAATATGAGGCTTGATGCGGAAGGAACTTTTGCTTTTCATATCTTATGCACAGGTATTTTTCCATTTACTGCTATATATTTTTATTGCATTCTTGGTTATGTTGCATAATTGTACACCATAATAATATTAGACAGATGTTTTGTTTAGGATGTTCAAGAAGTGTATGCTGGTGACATCTGTGCATTGTTTGGCATCGACTGTGCAAGTGGCGATACATTTGTGTCTCGCGGCAACATGAACCTATCAATGGTGAGTGAGATTGCTGTTGCTTTGGCTTGTCGTGCCACGTTATGTAGATGATGAGTGTGGATATTAGCTTGCACAGATGCAGCTGTGGTGCTTGGCCTGTATACAAAGCGGTTAGAGTGAGTTTAGACAGCTGTCTGCTGTTCTGATGACTGAAGACGCCTGTCTCCTTGCGAGAGGAAGATGTCAATACAGTCATCGTGTGAGCTGTGTGTTGCACAGCTGTGAACGTGAAAATGTCGACTTTTGGCTTGTGTTTAACCGATATTTTTTCAGAGTAGTACTTCAGGTTGAGCACATTCCCCTAAGAGTGAACCTTTGAGATAGTTAGAGCAGGTTTTTCAGGCTGGATGCCCTTCCACTCTGGTCAAAGGAAAAAGTGAATAATGGCTGATGAAAAGAGAAAATGATATGGTATTATGTGAGAATACCAATATAGATTTGTGGAGCTGAAGGATGAATTTACTTGTTGGTAGTATCTACTTGAAGCGAGTACTAGGAATGCAGTGTAGAATCACTGCTGTAATGTCATGGGTTTGGTAGTAGTATGGTCACGTGTTAAGAGAAGGTGAGAGTGGTTAGATTGTGAAGTGACGAGTTTTATGTTTAGAGATGCAGGTCCAGTACAACATGGAAGAAGATGTTGGATACAGATTTGTATTTAAACATGAAAGACAGACACCGTGTATGATGTAAAAATTACTAAACAGTAATGAAACTGTTATTGGTCATTTCTACAGTGAATTTGGTACTGGCTCAACTATGTACACGTGGAATAAATGGAGTTTTTAATGTTGTTTTTTCACTTATTTGTTCTCACGTTTATAGACAAGTGTGCTATATAGTGTTAGTGCTAGTTTTATGTAATATTTTTTATTTGTGTAGGAATCCATATATGTGCCCGATCCAGTTATATCAATGTCAATCAAACCTGTTGCAAAATCCAGTCAAGACAATTTTGCAAAGGGCATTGCACGGTTTACTAGGGAGGACCCAACGTTTCAGGTTCATTTTGATCCAGAGAGCCGAGAGTCAATTGCTTCCGGTATGGGAGAACTTCATCTGGATGTCTATGCACAGGTCTCTTTTTCTTGCAGTGTTGTTTGCTCTTTGTTGTTGCAGTGCTCCATAGCTCATTGTTTGCAATCTGCAACATTCTGTGGTTAGGTCAGACCTGTTTGATGGGATTTGAAAACACATCTGTTTGCCTGATTCTGTTGATTTATAATGGTACATTAGATGTATGCTGTATAAAGGAATATTTATTTATTTACTTCTTCACTGGTTGCAGTGTTGCTTATCTGGCTTATGTCTTTCTCATTGTTTATTGTTTATATATACAAAATGTGGCAGATGGTAGTGACATTGGAGAGCTGGTATATAGAGAGCAACACCCCTTTCATCAGGAGTCCAGTGTGGATAATGAAAGGATGAGGCCGGGCCACTGGTGGGTTAGTGCTTTGAGTTCCATTATGTTGATACTTACTGGTTGAGTGGCAGGAAGGACAAATATCTATAGGTTCCCGTCTGGAACAAGTTGAGAAGGAACCAACGGGGGACTGGCTGACCAATGAAAACGGATGTTAGATGGAGGTAAGTAGTAGCAAAGTAAAATAATCCAATTGGGAAACTGTGATATTTTAGTTGTGATTGCTGCTGTTTGAATGAAATTTTGTATGGATGTGTTCGATTTCAATCAAACGTAGCAGCTTGAGTTTAGCATACGTATCATTTTACAAATAAACCATCATAAAATTACAATTATATATAGATTTACTGTTTCTGGCAAACTCAGATGCCACACATTTCTGTTACATGAGATTATTTCAGTTTATTTGAAAGAAGTACAATAAAACGGCCCCATAGCTTAATCGATGCATAGTGGTATATGACAACAATTGATATCGTGTCTGATATTCGTCCAACACAGATTGCTCGGAGAAAGTTCCTGAGCTCTGCATTGTTACTGTAATTGGCTTTGGCATGTGGCTTTGGAAGAATTCCAGCATGTGAAAGTAACCGTTATATATGTATAAAATGTAGACATTGATTAGGCATATTTTGCATTTTGACAGCGTCTTGAGCGGGAGTACAATGCCAAGTGCATTCTTGGGAAACCAAAAGTCGCATTTCGCGAGACTTTACTTGGTCGAGTCGAGTGAGTTCCTTCATATGTCTCATGTGTACTTGTAAACGACTTCAGTATACACTGTGTACAAAAAAGGTGCCACTATATTTTTGCCTCTAACTTTGCCACATATTTACCAGTTTTAAAAATTCTTTCACCAACAGACTTAGCACTAAAGTTTTAGTAAAGTGATATTAAAATATCCAACCGCACCTCAAATGCATTACTATACTACTATGTGAAATGTTTGTGCTCAAAAGTCACCATGCTCCAGAACTGAGTGGACCAAACTGTCATGCAAAACTCAGTCATTTCGAAACAGTTGCTGAAAAATATTCATCCAGTGATGTTAGCACAGTTTTTTGTTCACTGACAAAAAAAACACATTTACATTGCTCGCACCCAAAACCCCAAAGAATCACCAACAGTGCACAACTACAGCAACCAAAAAGAAAGATGTCACGACAAAATGCCTGTGCATACGATCAACTTTCAGAAATCAGTCGGCGAGTTACAAGTGGTTGAGAAAACACCAGTTTAGTACTTGTCAAGTCGAGGTTATTGAAGGCTGCCTACGCAATGTGATGCTGTTAACTGTTCCTGCTCGCCATATGTTAGATCGCAAGCAAGTTCTCCATCTTTCAGCAGGACAGTGCTCGGCGCACATGGCGCTTGATACAATGAACTTTCTTACTTATAACTTCACCAGATATTGACTGATTTTAAAAATCGTTTCAAGGCAGACTCGGCAGTAAATTTGTAACAACGTATTAGTAAAAAATCCCACCACACCTAAATGATGTTGCTACACTACCTTGTGATGTATTGCTAATCACCGTACATGTTTCAGATTGTTGCTGTTTCTTTGACATTAATAGTTTACAAGGTAATGTAGCAACGCATTTGAGGTGTGGTGGGATATTTTATTATTGCTTTATTACAAATTTACTGCTAAGTCTGTCGGTGAAGGAATTTTGAAAATTGGTCAGTATTTGGCAAAAGTAGAGGCAAAAATATAGTAGCACCTTGTTTTCCGGACATGGTGTATATTGTGTATGTTTATGACCCAATCGGTGATATATAGTCCAGAACATCTTTTTCACTTTCAGACATGAAATAATTATGCTGTAGCAGTATTACTATGATGCAAAAGCTTATTCTGGGCAGTCTTTTATATGAAATATGCATGGCTTTCCAGTGGAGAAATGACATTTTAAACAGCTATTATGCAATTTATGAAGCATCTGCTGTTATCTTCACCATTGTTGAGATCACGTATTGTTTTAGCTGTCATTTGTCTGTGAATGGATAGTCAAAAAGTTACCGGTGGATTTTCATAAAATTTGGGGAATATGTAGTATGTGGACCAGAGAAGAGTTAGTTAAATTCTGGAAGGTTAGAGTAAGGGTTGAGGGCTTAGCACACCTACTGCTCACTGGTAACAGTGTGTGTGTTGTGGCAGAGTTATCCACTGCCAAGTGCCATTTAGTTTAATATCTGTGATAATGTGTTGCTATATAGTGCCATCACACACTCGCACGGTAGTGCGAGAGTGTCGTAAGGACGACGATCAATGTCAATGGGAAAGGCCAAAATTTGACCCCCCGCCACAGCTAAACCCCTTAACCGATCGTCACCAAAATTTACCTACGTGATTATGTCGTGGATAACTACCATCCTGCACAATTTCATCC
>Ga0209780_1001354_pt1 | contig 15936 bp, 9 predicted proteins | sample WorMetexBAHAMAS2_FD_187384 | JGI IMG/M metagenome (GOLD analysis project Ga0209780, IMG submission 187384) | Marine gutless worms symbiont microbial communities from Max Planck institute for Marine Microbiology, Germany - Inanidrilus exumae... | ecosystem: Host-associated > Annelida > Digestive... | reverse complement strand
CCAAAGCGCAGATTCACAATGCTTTTCAATGGTAAGGACAACTCCACAATTGCCCCTTTACGTGGGGGATCTCGACCTCCACCATCTAATACGTGGCTCCTCCTTAGGCCCAACGAATCAGCCCCCAAATGGGAAATCGAGTGGTTCAGCCATTTTTGCAGGGCGCACGAGTTAGTTAATTAGTTAGTTCGAGTTTAACGTCCCCTTTCAGCACAAATATGGCTATATCAGAGACAAAAGGTCAAGGGTGGAGAGCCATCTCTACCCAGTGAAGGAAGGCCAGCAATAGGCCGCATCTAGCTATTGCTGTGATGAGGCCTGATAATAATATAATCACCATCAACATCATCATCAAGCTTATAATGCACACAGTGTCGAGGAAATCTCAAATCAAGGAGGTATGGACAGAGAAGCTAAGAAGGAGTGGCACCTGGTCTGTTGGTCCTCTTTTACCATCGTATGTTTCCAACAGCTGGCATAGGACATTGAAATAAATGTAGAAAATAAATTAGCCCCATATGGGACTGACGGTCAACTCTTCGCAAGTGATGTTTCTGCAAACTTCAAAGTCACGTGACACCAAAACTAAGCCAAATATCAAAAATCCGGCCCGAACAAATTTAGGTATTGTGCCCTAGTTTAAGTATCCATGTTCAGTTGCCAGCTCCCGTTGTAAATGGCGGCATAGATAGCTGTTGAAAATGGCCGGATTTCCGATTTTGAAGGGCTCGTGACCTTGACTTTGACCTTGGATCGGGTCATACTGCATATCGTCGTGCATCACTTATCAATCTCTACCTACAAGCCAAATTTCATTGAAATCAAAGAAACTTTTTGTGGACGGACGGACGGACGGACATTTGAGACAGGCTTTATTAGGTCAACTCTGTCAAAAAGTCGATCTAATGCAGTGAAAGAGCGAGAAACTTGCTAGCTTACTGAACAATTGAAGCATTCTGAGTGCCAGTTCTGATTGAGTGCCTCGACCCAACGATCGCCAGGCTCAATTGGAAACTGACATCCGTAACACTTAGTCTGAAACATCACTGCCCAGTCTACAACACCAGAGTAGACAATATCGTCTTTCACTTCACGTCAACACTTCACTCGCAAATAAACCTTAATTAAACTTACACGACTAACGTAACATCTTATACAGTTTATGTTTTTACCACACATGTGAAAGTAACTATTTTAGTCATACCAAGTCAAAAATTCTGATTAATTATGTACAAATAAATACACATATAAAACTAATAATTAATACATAATGCAGTGTTGATACACATGCATAAAATTTACAAATACATTATCTTGCAAAGTTTCTTATTAATTTGTTCTTCTACATCCAATATAAAAGTTCACAAAGTGTAAGACGTAATCAATATACACTGTGTCTGAAAAAAGCAATACACTTGACTGATGATCATAACTTTGGCAAACGTAAGCCAACTGACAAACATATTTTCAAAATTCTTTCACTGCCAAATTCACGAAAAAATTTGTACATATACATCATCAAGATTGTCCATCTCATCTTAAGTATGTTTCTACACTACCTTGTGAAACTTGAAAATCACAATTGCCGAGGATTTCAATGGCCTACTGCACGAGACCTCAGAATTCATCTTGCAAGATACAAGGCCGCCTTAATATATCAAGTCTAAATCCCATGACTATAAAATCTGGAAAACAATGCAGTAGTGCTAAGAAGAGGATCCATCAAGTCAACAAACTGAAGCAGTGGACGACTGAAGTGTAACATCGGCTGACTATTTCTCAGGTAGGTGGAATGCAGTAGATATTAGTTCAAACACTAGTGTTTCATTCTGACGATGCTGAAGTCATTTGTTGCACAAATTTTGCGTAGTTTGTCCTCGAATCATAGTCCAAACATTCTTGCATTATCTGCATTCCATGCTAACTATACTGCACAAAAATTAAGTAAATCATAACTGTGATATTTTTGTAGCATTTATCGTCTAAGTGTTATTAACTTTTGCTAAGTTTCATATAAAACTGATTAATTTTGATGGCATGAGTAAACGTTCAGCCATTATTTTAAATTTTTGAATTTCACAAGGTAGTGTAGCAACACAGTTAAGGTAAGATGGAACACCCTGTAACACTTACAGTTACGCACAGAGTTTCCTCAGGAATCTGACAGTGAACGATTTTGAAAATCGGTCTACATTTGCTGAAGTTATGATCAAAAGTCAAGTGTATTGGGTTTTTTTCTGATACACAATCAGTATGCTGTATAAATTCATTTACTGACTTTCAAAGCTTAACCTATATGTTACTTAACGTATATATTACTTAACAATCTGATCTATAATATTTTACTGAATCATATTTCACTTTTTATAGATAACTGGCTACATTATAAGAACCATTCATTTAAAAATATCTGATCAGAACATTACATTACTTCATCGCTGACATTACAGTATACATGTGTTGCAGAAAACAAAATAATTGTTCAAATTATCCACAGTGACTGTCTGAGGTAAAGCAACTGTAAATGACCAAACACTGATAACAGATATTAAACCAAGCAGGAAAAATCATTAGTTAGCTAAAAAAAATAATAGCATTACTGCATCATGCATAGCAGATGGGTGACTGGACACATACGGAAAATGCAGGAATGTAAGGTATGCAAGCATCTTAACGTAGGATATGTGCATGCCACATGTGAAGAATGCATAAGTCAGACAACAATATAGAACAAGTGCCCAAAGTTATTTGGCAAAAGGCCGCATCGCCGACTTGTCACCCCTTGCAGATGCAAATGGATTTGTCCGATCATGACCCCATCTAACACACTGTTCCTCGAGTTAGCCCCCAAAACGGCATCTCGATCGGTTCATCCATTTTTTGCAGCGCTCACCCTTTTACCTAAACCTGCAAAATCCTATGCTTTACAACGCTTTTAAATGGGCAGACAACCCCCAAAACTGTGCCTTCCCGTGGGGATCTCGACCCCCCCATCTAACACATGGTTCCTTGGGCCCACCCAAGTGGCCCAACCAAAGGGCATCTCGATCGGTTAAGCCGTTTTTGCAGGGATAATGAACGTGACCAACAGACAGACATGCAGACCACACTGAGTTACTCAGTCTGTAGCAATAGGCCGCATGTTATGCGCTGAGTGCATGCAATGTGGCCTAATAATGCCAAAACATGCACACAAATGATTTAACGGCTGCTATTTTCCACGTAAACCTGACTGAGCCAGTTGCTCACTTAATCTTCTTCCTCCACATGGTCCAGTTAGTTAGTTAGTTGGAGTTTAACATCCCTTTATCAGCACAAATATCAGAGAAGAAAGGTCAGGGGTGGACAGCTATCCCTACCTAGCAAAAGAAGGTCAGCGATATATTAATCTCAACCGTGGCCTTCTTTCTGTTCAGCAGCCACCCAAAAAGGGAAAAGGATCAAGAGGCTCATTAAAATTATTATGCAACCGCCTACAACAGGGAGAGATAACTATCACACTGCAAGACGAAACTAAATCAGATGCCACAACAAAGCATGCATCCTTAACTAAAAAATACATAAAAGATAAAAAAATTAGCCCCATACGGGACTGACGGTCCACTCCTACTTACTGCCAACTTCAAAGCCACATGACACAAAACTAGGACAAAAATCCGGCCCCGATAAGCTTTAGGTATTGTGCCCTAATTTAAGAATCCGTGGTCATTTGCCAGCCCCATTATAAATGGGGGCTGGCAAACACAAAAACAGCTTTTGAAAATGGCCGAATTTCCGACTTTCAAGGGCTCGTGACCTTGACCTTGACCTTGGATCGGGTCATATTGCATACTGTCATGCATCACTCATCGACCTCTACCTACATGCAAAATTTCAGTGAAATCAAAGAAACTTTTGTGGACGGACGGACGGACATTTGAGACCCACTTTATTAGGTCGACTCGGTACATCCGTCTTCGGGGACGGCCGTATATCCACACATGCCGATCCTACGTCCACACGCCGCGCGATTTCACGAACGGCGCATCTCTGGCTTGGCGTCTGGTCCGCGCAATCACTGACCTAAAATAGAACATCGTTCTGACATCGCTAGGCTAGGCTCCCTCCAGTTCTCTTTATAGTTCAGTACGTGCGCTGCCGACGATTCACTGGCCGCGCTGTTAGTCAGCCTAAGCTTGCAGGCTATGCTAGGCTCCTATTTGTCCGATTTTGGGCTTCTCGGGCAGCAAAGTTCCCAAAATGGGAGATTCCCTGCCCACGACGCCGATGAACCACTGTGCAAAATTTGACGCCGCTAGCTTTATCCTCACCAGAGAAATCTGTAACCGTACAAACAAACACAGAAACAAACAAACAAACAGTAAACGATATATCCACATCTTGCCTACCGGCATGTGTGGATAAAAAAATTGAACTAGTGTGGTAAAAACCATCACAAAACATCATTAATTTAGCAGAACTGCCCAGGATAACTGAATACAGCCAACTGTTACTGATTAGTTTCAACACGGCATGCCAGGCAGTTGCTGTCAGTCACAGTAGTCTGTAGGTCTCTTCCAATTTGGAAGTCTACCTTTAGGACAGTAGATCTTGCCATCTTCATTGTGGAAACTGCCTGTACCTATCGGCTGATGGCACTGAGAGCAGACGAAACATCCCATGTGGAACGTATTCTTCAGTGCGTTCACCACCTCCTGATGGCATTGTAATTGTCACCCGCATCAGCATCAACACAGCACGTGAAAATCAGCAAAAATTTTAAGCTATTCAAGCGTAAGCAGTGAAGCAAAACCTTGCTTAAGACCAGTAGCATCATGCAAAGAATGGAGTTTTCTTGTATTATCGGAAATTTGGTGATGAAACTTCAAATGTTTTAGGTCTATGGCAAATAGTCTACCAGGTGTGTGAATAAAATTTTGTTTTTCAGAAAAATGAGCTCAAAATACAACACAATGTAAATCAATAATAATGTCGATTAAGAACCAGACAAGCACCATGACCGACAGATGTCACAAACTATGTGAACAGCGAAAGTAATAGCTGAAGTAGATGGCTGTATTGTATGGAATGCCCACAATACAGTATTCGGCTCGAAGTGGTCAGCTAAGTGTGCACAAGCTGTTTACTTCCTGCATTCAACGATGCCTAGTGTCACGTGCCTGTGACTGAGTGATGCCAGCGTTATCTGCTGTGATACTTATTTTCAGTTTCCAATTCAGGTCTGCTTTTCTTCCATGTCTGTCAGCCAGGCCGCAAAGCAGAATGCTTAGTTATACTCAATATCGGACATCGGATGTCACTGAAAATTTGGGGAGGTTTCTTGCACGGAGCCTATAGGCCAAGGGAATGACTTTGAATTGAGTCTTAATAATAAAATGGAAACTAGACATTCTGTAGAGGGATCAATTGGTAGCAAATTTCGGGCGATCTGTAATCATTGCGTAGTTACGGCGGCCTGAAGATGCAAGATGTAAATTTTGTGAGAAATTTTTGTGTTTTTGGAAAAATGACCCCTTACAGTAAAATTTTCAGAATTCTGTTGTGGCTAGTTACATACTGAAATGAAGTGCTTCCTCAGGGAGTTAAATCTGGACGCGTTCACCCATCCCAGTACTAACCGGGCTCAGCGTAGGTTAACCTCGTTGATCGAGACCAACGCGTTACCACTATGCCAAACTGCCACCAGTACATTATTTACCTGACCAAAAAAAGCAAAATTTTGCATGCCTCTCAAACTGTCGCTACTGCGCAAATCGCACCCAAAATCTGCCAGGGCGAGCCCCCAACAATGTACTCAGAGTGCTCCAGATTTCTTCCTAATCAGTTCACTTTTGGCGGAGTTATAGCCAAACACGTGAACATCACCAAATCGCCCAGTAAAGTAAATCCAATATTCGGCAAAAGCCTAGCTTCGAGCCGAATAAATAAGCTTATATGATCGACAATCTGTCATCTATAACAAGCTGGCCTGCACTTCCATCATACCTTCATCACAATAGGGTTGTCCATTTTCTAGATGGAAAAGGCCACTGCGGATTGGCTTGTGACAATGGAAACATGTGAAACATTCAACGTGAAACTTCTGACCGATGGCAGACACTATCGTCTGCTCGTTGCAATTAAACACACAGCAATTTATCTAATATGGTTCAGTTAGCATCTGGCAAGGATAGCAATTTAGCAAACTCATTAGTACATACTGGCAAACACAAACTACGCAGCAAAACAGACGTAAAGTTCACAGCATTATCTGCTTCTAGGTTGTAATATTCCAGTTCACTATCTTAATGTTACTATATTGAGTTTTCATTAGACAAACAAACTTTCTAGTATAGAGTCACTCCACTCCTGGCTATGCCAGATCCTCAAAAGGTTTACAAAAACCTTAGAGGATATTGTGGCAAGACTTTCTGCAGGCCAGATATCTTTCCTGTAGTTCAACCAACAGTGTCGAAGCAATGAATAGCTACTTTTTAAATTCTTACAAGTGGCAAACAAAGCAACTGAGCATAGCCCCATAAGGAGCAAAGCCACGCAGCACGGCCACCAAAGAGTGCCGCCACCTGGTGAACTCGACCAAACATAACATTCTCTGATCGTCTGACATCATCCACAAAACCGGAGTATATAACATAATTTTGCCTTGCTGTCACAGACAGATCGAACCACGACTACTGGTAACATATAGAGCATTCTGATTCAGGAAAATAAACTTTGATTCAATTCACTCGAATAAATTTTTCGATTCGATTTCATTCAATGGTATTGGGTGCACTAAACGCTTGTACACTGACAATTCAAATATTATGATATGAGTTACAAGTTATAACTAGAGTGACTGACCTTCAAAGTCACTCAAGGTCACTGGCAATGGTGCCATTCACATTCAATAGGCCATATATGATTTCCTATTAGTCTACCACTGCAACTATGTCTCTGTCTTGTACCATTTCCGAGATATTATCACTTATTTCCAAAAATTTAAAGAGGTCCTGTGATCTGAATACGTCCCAGTAGGAAATAATCTATCACGTGTTGTTGCATGGTGGCTTAGCGGTAGGGTGTTGGACTTGCGATTTACAGGACGCGGGTTCAATCCCAGCCGGTCCGCTTTCACGTAACATAGGTCAACTCAGCCTTGCATCCCTCCGGGGTCGCTAAATTGAGTACCTGCTTCGGCTGGGGGTAAAGGCGAGATTCTCACCTCTGTCAGGTGGCAGGTAACACTGTGTGATCCCATATGGCATGTGAGTTTCCCGTAGTGGTGTGGCAGAGTTTCTGCAATTTGCTATACACTTACTTTACTTTTTTTACTTTTACGTAAGCACTAGTACCTTTTAGAGTCAATCAACACACGAAATTTAAAATGCCTATCTTCACTGATTCCAAAGATATGATTAGGGCCCCAAGATTTAAAAATGGGCCATGTGAACCTGACCATGCCTACTAGGGTCGTTTGAAATCCTACAGCTAACACTTGATATATATTCTACCAGTATACAAAATCTGATGGCTTTAAAACTTCAGTCATTCCAAATATATTTATGCAACTCTCAAAATTTAAAATTTGCAACGTGACCTGACTACACCCCTTTTAGGGTCGTTTGTCATCCCTAGGCTATGACTTAATATAGCCTACCTGTACACTAAATTTGATGGGGAAATCACTGGGGTCCCCAAAATTTAAATGGATCACCCCCTTCTTAGGGGTGTTTTGTCAAGTGAATGCTAAGACGTGTCATATTTTGTTCACAGGTAGGCTAGGGTCAACTCTACCTTCAGCTGTTTCACACAAATGACGGCGGCATCAAAAAAAATCTAAAAGGGCCACGTGACGTGATCATGCTCTTTCAGGGATGGTTTGTCATCCACAGACTAGGATTTGCTATGATCAATCTGCCTCTCAAATTTCACAGGGGTGAAGTAATGGATATAGAATTAAAAGTGCTAGCTGATGAAAGAGAGGTGCACAGCATAACAGCTTTCTAGTCAGAAGCCATGCATCAATTACTTATATAAATATGCACATTTTGTAACTAGACATCCTGTAAAGGGACTATTAAGCCGTGAGTTTTCTGCTTTTGTAATCATTGCGGAGTATGACGGCCTGAAGTTGCAAGACCTGGAAAATTTTTGAGCAATTTCTGTGGTTTTTGGAAAAACGACCCCTTATGGTAAAATTTTCAAAATTCTCTTCGGAAAATTTTCACCGCCTCATGGATGGAATTGTTGTGTTGACATATCGTAGAATTTTTCAGACAGGAAATCGCTGAAATTGTGCGTTATTTACTGGACAGACAAAAAAACAAAATTTCGGCTCCCTCTCAAACTACTGCGCGGATCATGCCCAAAGTCTGCCAGGGCCAGCCCCAAACATTTGGCTCACAATGTTCCAAATTTCATTCAAATCGGTTCACTTTCGGCGGAGTTATAGCCAAACGCATGAAGGCCATTCTTTAGGCCCACAGAGTAAATCCACTATTCGCCCGAAGGCCTTCGGGCAATTAATTACATGGATAACAGAAAACACCATGTTTGGAAAAACCACAACTTATTTTGTATAACAAATGCTGAAATTATTCCTAGAATATACAATATAACAGTAAAAGCATAATGTACTCTAAAAAGACAATGAACTAGAAGCCGTCATTCAAGATCGACACAACCAGTCTGGCACAGACAACTTGACAAACAACCAATATTCATCATGCTGGTTCATCATAAGTAAGGTCAAAGGTCATTTAGTTCTGTCCAAACACAGACACACACAGTGAACTGCCTGCTCTAACTGAACCACAATGTGGTCAGTAAGGAGAACTAAATAATAAGCATGCTGCTTCACATAGGTCAAGTCTGAAGGTGTCACAGGTCAAATTTGCGGATAGACTGACTGAGTTAAGGTTTTACGTACCAACCCGATACAAAATAGGTAATTTCTGAGAGCCAATCGCTTGGCTTAGTAGTACTAAGATAAAAACGAAAACAAGCACAACAAAAGCTTATACATCCGTAACATAAAATTAACATAAAAAAACTAAAGCCAGGTTTGGTCACCTCCTACGACCTCCGGCCTGGAAACTGAACGGGTCTATTCTGGAGTAGATAGGAGATAAAAGTAGATAGGAGTAGATAGGTAAGTCAAATAGTAAACCAGTAAGGAAGTAAATAAGTAAAAAGCAAGCAAAACGAAAGAAAAAGTAAGGAAGAAAAAGAAAAGAAAAAGAAAAAGTAAGGAAGGAAGAAAATGAGGAAGGGAGTTAAGTATAAACACAAACAAACGATTAATACAGTGCCGAAATCAACACATGAATCACGGCACATTACTGCCCCAGAGCCCGTATGGGGTGAAAGTTTGCGGATAAGGTTAGGGTCAGAATCATGACATAGAGAGAGAGCCAAAAACAAAGACCTTAACTAAAACTGTCTGTAGAGTTGTTTGTGCCAAAATGGTCAGTACACAGTAATATAAATCATACTACACTATATTACACATTTCTGATCATGGAGCTATGAGATGCAAGTGAAGTAAACTCACGCCGATGATGGCGCGTCCACATTTGCCGCAGTGCGGAGCAAAGTACAGCTCATAGTCCTTCTCACAGAACAACTGTTCCTCCTCCTCCACAAAGCCACAGTTCACCAGTGGCGTGCGACAGTGTGGATTGGCACATATGAAGTGGTCGGGACACCAAGTCTTATCCAGTGCCGATATGAATGGACCTCTGCAAAAGTCAGAATTGACACGATCAAGAGTTCATGCACAAACAAGGCAAGTTCAGTGTTAGTTTTTGTCTTGCAGAAACGTGCTTCATGCATGCAAAGATTAACTGTTTGCACTTAAAGAGTGATATGCACACACACACACACTCACACACTCCTACACATCACACACACACTCACACACTCCTACACATACACATAATTTTGTCTTTTCCTCATTTAATGGGTCTATGTTTTTTCCTGTTTACTGGGCTTTGTGTTGACCTGCCCATGTGGCCCAGTGATCAAAGCACACGGGTGCCATGTGCAGTAGAGCATCACGCACTCAGTGGCTGGGGTTCAAACCTCAGCCCGGGCGTGTCCACCTACCAAAGAATATTTCAAATAATTCCTATGCACATGATGAACAGGACGATAATCCCAGGCAGAAAAAAGAGGGATCGACGGTGACCTCTATAAACCGTGACCGTTGCTGATGCCTTAATTAGCAGCATCAAGGTAGTAGCCACGCTGACGTGAGCTGAAGCAGACAGACGTGGCAAGTCCACTGGCTGGCGCTGAATAAGCACTAGTCAGGTGGCTGGTGCTGCATAAGCACCAGTCGGGGCTTATCCAGACAGTAGGCCACGCCTAGAGAGGGCGCGTCATAGAAATACCCGACAAGCTGTTCACACCTACTTAACCGTCCTTCACCATACACACATGCACTTGCATACATTAACCAATTCCCCTCCTCTCCTGGGCTAGCTCATTGGACCTACATAAGGTCTCAGCGTTGCACCCGTCCGCAATAACGAACGAACAAACAAACGAATGAACGAACGAATGGGCCTTCTGTTATGAAGTCACTCCAGGTTGGGACAGAAGCTTTCGGTGATTCCTGCTGCAGGTTCTCACAGCCAATAACGTCAAAACACTAAACGGAACTCAAGACACAGACTCCAGTCATGCCAAATCACCAAATGCACCTCACACTTTGTTGATCAACCAACTGACTGCTGCAGTTAAAGTTAAAAGTTAAAGTTAAAAACTAATTTATATAGCGCCATAAAGTCCGGAGATTCAGAGGCGCGAAAGTAAGTAAGACTCAGTAAAGGAGTCACTCGGCTCTCTGTAGACAGTACGAAACTAGAAAATGGACTTCGACACCCCAGCATAAACATGGATGCCTTCACACGCTTGGGCCTGCTGTGACCTTGACTTTTGACCTATGACCTCCAAAATCTAATCAGGCCACCAGTAAAGGCCGGTGAATATTCCCTGTCAGTTTTATCAAAACTGTGCATGCCGTTCAACGTTCATGAGATATGGTGGTAACAATATCTTACCGGACAAACAAACAAAGATGTGGTTGGACGAACAGGACGCCTAAAAACAATGCCTCTATAAACACAATTGGGTGGCAAAGATACAATTACAAGTGAAGCATGTGATGCTTCAATGATGATATTATGCAACAAAATGAACTGCTCCTGCCATGGTCACTTGATGAGAATTTAATCGTACCTTCAACACAATTCAGGTTATATCATAATTTACAAGCCGTCATGCCGCTCTGTGGCGGGATGGCTTTACCCGCCCGCACGTTTGTCCGTCCCCAAGAGCCACGCCTCTAGCATGACATCCTGATTTTGGCTTGCCCTTTGCCGCCGCCCGCGCCCCCTACTCCCGCCCACAGCCAGTCTGCACCCATCGTCCGTCCGCGCCTGCCGCCTGCGCTCGGCCCTCGCCTGTCCGACTGCCCACGTAAGTCACGCCCCTGGCCAGATTCACAATCCAATTATTATCACACAGATCACATAAATTCAGAACGTTAATGAAGTCTATAATCTCCTGCAAGGTGAGTGCCTGACGTGTTTATCGATGTCAGTGTGAGAACAGTATTTATGCTGAGAATGTCTGTAAACTGTTAGTCATCATCATCAAATCATAGAACAACAATAACAATCATTTTACGGCCATTTTACAGATCAGTTTGCATTTGCCGGCACCCACTGAGAAATTTTGTTAGAGCAAAGTATTACCGCCCATATGTGCTTACTGATGGCAACTATTGCACTCAGATTAGCTGCTGAGTTCTCCTCAGTGGCATTACCTATTGCCACCTCCGTACCTTTATCATCATCATCATCATCATCACATCTTATCCAGTGCATTCACTGTGGCTTGCTGAGGTTTGAAGTGGCATCAACATAACTGAAATTCAGTATTATGGTAAAAGCTAAAAGGTAAAGGTCGGATTCTTCTATAGCTTGCTATAGAAGAATGCCGCGACCAGCCACGCTTTACAGTTGCAGGAACTGGCAGTTGACTGGCAAGAGCTAATGGTGATGGAGCGCAATGCTGCAGCTACAACACACACCACCGCTCCAATCAACCACACCAGGCCTTCAACCCGTAAGCATTCACCAGATGGCGCCGACCATGCGAGGTAGCAAGCTGAAGTTAAGTTAGTTCGAGTTTAACGTCCCCTTTCAGCACAAATATGGCTATATCAGAGACAAAAGGTCAAGGGTGGAGAGCCATCTCTACCCAGTGAAGGAAGGCCAGCGATATATTAACCTCAACCCTGGCCGCCTTTTTGTTCAGCAGCCACCCCAAAGGGAAAGGGATCGAGAGGCTCATTTAAATTATTACGCCAGCGCCTACGACAGGCAAAGACACTATCACACCACAAGACTAAACTAAACCAAATACAACAAAACACCAGAATAAATCTTAATTAAGCAATACAGATAACACAATCATAAATCAAACAAACTAAACCCAGGTTTGGTCGCCTCCTACGACCTCTCGCCTGGAAACAGAGTGGGACGATTCTGGTAGAAAGGGATCGGATGGACAATAGAAGAAAATAAGTAAAGTGAATGAAAAAAGGAAAAAGGAAAACAGTAATAAAGAGCAAAAGATGAGGAAGTGAATGGACAAGGGAGGAGCAAAGGCGGAAGGGGGTACCCCGGCCCCACGCGGGGTGCTAGCAAGCTGAGTTGGCCTAGTTGGCTAACCTGTAGTGGACGGCTATACAAATGCTATTTTATTATTATTATTATTATTATTATTATAAGTGGTCACCCATCAGCTGCAGGTCGAGAGCAGGGCAGGGAAAGTTCGCCAGAAAAACTGACGTTCTACCACTGTGCCACGCCAGCAACATTGGCATGGTACTAAATTAACATCTCAGACTAGACATAAGCAACACACACACAGGTGCAGTTCATGCACTCGCAAACTAAACAGGACTGGTGTAAACGTAATATTTCACACTTATGCAGACATCATTAGAGTTAATTAAAATAACACATTCTGCTAATCACTGTTACCTAATGGCTGTTCCACAGTCGCTGCACAGAGGAATCCTTGCTCCACCAAACACTGCAGGCAGGCTCTTCGCTTCTCCCGCCTTTCCAACACGCATCTTCCTCGGTCCAGTTGGTATCTGAGGTTGCCAGGCACCAGGTTTTGGCGCAGCAGCAGCATGCGGAGGTGCTGCATAAGGTGCAGGAGATCTACCGGAACACACCAAAGTACACAGTCTACACAACACTGCATACAGTATAGCATTCACTAGATGGTAAGATCATTACAAATACTAACATTAAAAAAATAGCTCCGTACGGGGACTGACGGTCGACTCTTCGCAACTGACGTTTGTGGCAACTTCAAAGTCATGTGACACAAAAACTAGGCTGAATATCAAAAATCCGGCCCGATCAAATTTAGATATTGTGCCCTAGTTTAAAAATCCATGGTCAGTTGCCAGCTCCCATTGTAAATGACAAAAAAGACAGCTCTTGAAAAGGGCCGGATTTCCAACTTTGAAGAGCTTGTGACCTTGACCTTGACCTTGGATCAGGTCATACTGCATATCGTCGTGCATCATTCATCGACCTGTACCTACATGCCAAATTTCATTGAAATCAAAGAAACTGTTTGTGGACGGATGTATGTACGTATGCACGGACGGACGGACATTTGAGACCGGCTTTATTAGGTCGACTCTGTCGAAGAGTCGACCTAACAACAGCACATTTCAGTGCTTAACAATAAAATGTTACACGCTGACTGATTGACTGAGTTAAGGTTTTACATCCCACCCAATACAAAATGGGTCATTTTGGAGATATTCTTCCCAGCCAATCTGTCTCTTGGCTAAGTACTGAAAAACTAAATCTAACACAACAAAAGCAAACATGCATCTGTAACAAAATATACTACAACATAAAATTAACACAAAAAACTAAAGCCAGGTTTGGTCGCTTTCTACAACCTCTGGCCTGGAAACGGAATGGGTCTATTCTGGAAGGAGAAGATAAGTCAGGAAGTAAATGAAGAAGCACTCAAATAAGTACCCGGTAAAATTTATTAAAAGTTGGCAAAGTTCCAAGTTCTTTTAACAGTGTTTTCAGTCATTTGCATATAGATCCAATGCAGTCAATCCAGGTTTGGTTGCCTCAGTAAGAAAGCATAAGTAAAGCTAAGTTAGGAAGGAAGGAAGTGAGGAAAACACACACACAGTAAAAAACAATTTACCGGGTATATAGTGCCAAAATCAATACATGAATCAGGGCGCATTACCACCCCGGAGCCTGTACGGGACCGTACAAGTCACATAAATTATCTGGCATTTTGCTCTATTTTGACCTTTTCTCTGTCAAAACTGGCCATTTTGCATGTGTGTACTATGCAAAGAAACACTATTTTCCACTAATTCTTGGCTAAATTTTCAGCGACTATGTCATCTTTTACAGGGTATCAGTTTCATTTTGTCATTAACAATCATGGTTCAAATACTTCAGACTCGTGCTTGTCTTGATTTAAAATACCGTATCCACTGAAATGAAGGATACCGAAAAATGGCCGATTTCAACGGCTTTCTGACGAAAATTTAAGATGGCGACTGTGCCACAGTGCATTTCACCATAATTAGTAATGCGCATCAGGCATGGTCTCGAATGACGTCATTTGTCTGCAGAACAAATTTGGTTCATATGTTTCAAAGCTGCAGGCTGTTTTTTCTAAAAACGACGGCTGCTGCAATCTTTAAATTTGAAAAATTAATATTTTGGTCTTTTTTGGCATCTCTATTAAATAACTCTGATATAACTATTTGCAACTGTTTTGATATCCATGCATATATTCTGTGAAGAATAGCACGCCGATACTAATATTTGATCCATTCTGCTTTTCCTTGTCTTTCAAGATTGCCAGAATTGCCCCAATCCATATAGTTAAAAGTAGAGCTGATAGCATCTCTAAACGAAACAATGCGCTCCCTCCCCATACCTGCCGGCTCTCTACAGACAAACTTATTATGATACCACACTGCGACAAAAGAATAACTACCACAACCTCTATTGTAATGACAGTTATTCACATCAACCTGGGTTAGCTAGTTGCATCTCGTTTTTGGCTTTCTACTACTCCACTTATTATCTGCCCCATAGCTATAGCATATAGCATGGGACAGATAATAAAATCATTTCAACTTTAGGTTAATTATGTCACAAAATTGCTTTATCAGTGACTTCATTTTTAAGAACAACAATAGAAAAAAAAACAGGATTTTTCATGTGTTTTCAACAACGATGTTCAATTTCAGGATATGTTAGGACCCCCTGCAACGGTGACAAAAAGATAACAATAAGTTAATTAGCAATGACCTGGCTAAATTAATTGGCAAAGGCATATTACAAAGTGTAATAAAAAGTAAGTTGAGTGGCAATCAAAGATCTATAGACTGACATCACTGGTGCCACGGTAACATATACCTCGTCTGCATCTTGTTTGACGGAATGACAACAGTTTTTCGTTCGACCGGAACATCAATTACATCATCCTTACTACAAGGAGCACACGCAGTACATCAAACCATGCATTGGCATGCAGCAACACCACAAACACTCAATGACTTCCGCACTGAGGTCTTTCAACTACGTTAGTTGGTAATCTCTAGTGAAACAGCAACCTCAACATAGTTTCACGACAGTCAACAGCAGCTACTGCTACCACTTTCAGTTTCCATTACCGGTAAACCAGGCGTCTTTTCCACAGTTGCTTCAGGTGGGGCGAGTTCCCAAAACAGAACCTGTTAAGCAGGGTTCTAGTGTGCTAACACAAAAGGAACCAGAACGCTCATTAGGCCCTATCCAACTCTTCACCCTTTCCCTTCCTTCCCTCTTTCCATCCCACTTCTTCCCACCCGGGCCACCCCTATAC
>Ga0209780_1001353_pt1 | contig 15944 bp, 13 predicted proteins | sample WorMetexBAHAMAS2_FD_187384 | JGI IMG/M metagenome (GOLD analysis project Ga0209780, IMG submission 187384) | Marine gutless worms symbiont microbial communities from Max Planck institute for Marine Microbiology, Germany - Inanidrilus exumae... | ecosystem: Host-associated > Annelida > Digestive... | reverse complement strand
GTCCATCACTCAGCGGCGCCGGCCGAGCCCAGTCTCATCTTCATTGCAGATGAAGCCGGAGACACGACAGGCGCCGATCGAAACCTGTGCTCGCGACGCGCGCGCTCCGCCCGCGGCGATATTATTTCTGATCGCCCCAGAACTATGAAGGCGACGCCAGCAGACGGTGACCGGCCGACAGGCGTGCTCCGTCAACGGTTGCTGACAACAATAGATCAACTTCAGCACCGCTAAGATGCCACGTTGAACAACAATTATAACCAAAAACTTATACTTCAGGTCGAATTTCACATTTAATTTCATAACTTCAATTGGAATTTTGCAATGCGAATTTTAGACCCACATGGAGCTAACTAACAACATTTTACTGCTCGACGCTATGCTAGCGCGGTATATATGCTGTCGCCCTGTGTGTGTCCGTCTGTCCGTCCGTTCGTCCGTCACAAGCCTGCACTGTACAGAAACGGCTAAGCATAGAATCACGCAAACAACACCATACGATAGCACAGAGACTCTAGTTTATATGCATAAGATCTCGGCGAAATTCCAATGGGATCACCCCTAACGAGGGCGCCAAAAAGAGGTGGGGTAGGTTCAAATCGGCGATTTTCGACCAATATCTCACTATATCTCATAAACGGTGCAAGACAGGGACATAGTTACTATTGAACGCTAATAGGAACCCGTATGCGGTCTATCGAATGGTGCTATTACCACTGACCTTGAATGACCCATAACTACCCCAAATTAAACCATTTTCGATATTTTGTATCATCTTTCGTTTCTTCGCAGTAAGTGGAGATAGAGACTTCAAATTTGGTAGATAGGTTGACCGTAGCACGTGCTAGCCCACGGATGACAAACCATACCTGACGGGAGCGTGGTCAGCTCACGTGAACCATTTTAAATTTTGGTGGGCACCAACCATATCTCTGGAACAGCTGAAGCTAGAGTGGTCAATTATGTACACAGCTAGGCTATGTCAAGTTCCAACATACGGATAACAAATCACCCTTAAGAGGGCGTAGTCACGGTCACGTGACCCATTTTAAATTTTTGGGCCCCCAATGATATATTCGAAACGGCTGCAGCTAGAGTCGTCATATTTTATGCACAGGTAGACTATATTATGATATCCTAACTTGCCGATGACAAACCACCCCTAGAAGGGGGCGTGGTCAGGTTCATGTTTTTTCAAATTTTGCCCCAAGTTATATCTTTGGAATGGGTGAAGCTCGGCATTTCAAATTTCGTGTGCTGACTGATACACAGGAGTACTAGTGCATGCATGATATATTACCCCCGAAAGGGATGTGTTCAGAGTGACCTCTTTAAATTTTGGGAAATAAGTGGTAATATCTCGTTAGCGGTGCCAGATTGCAATGGAACACTAATAGGAAATCGTATATGTGGCCAGTGGTCTATCGAATGGCACCATTGCCAGTGCCCTTAAATAAACTTGAAGGTCACTTTTGTTGTTTGAAACCTTCCTAACTCCCATATCTCGTGCGAATTTACTTGCACAGCGATTCGCGCGGTCCGTCTGCGGTAGCTGAGCTTCTTGTTAAATAGTACGCAGCACCGTTCGGCAAGGCGACATTTGATCGTTTTTATCAGTTACGGTTTCGTGCGGCACACTTAACTGAGTTATGTAAGTAAGTAAGTCAGTTTTCAGCGCACGTCAACTAGCTTTGCATTGTCTCGCACCGCGTGAAGGGTCATGCAGCGCGCCAGTCATCATATAATGGTCCAGATGCGGGCGTTGATAACAATATGATGTCATAGTGAATACGCTAGAGTGCTAGTAGGTAACCGGGTTGCGCTATACGCATGGAATCGTCGCAGAAAATAACGAAAACGTACTGCCAAAAACACCAAGTAGCACAGTAGATCCGGTCAAAGTCTTTGTCCGTGAAGGCAGTCCTTCCGACCGGAAGTCAGCTGAGTGAGTCCTGAGTGAAAGAATGAAAGAATGAAGACTGATAGCAGTGGTGATAGGAAAATGGTGATGTAACCTGTGAAAAGGAGGTGAATCGCAAAAAAATGATTGGTAGTATAGCTGACGAAACAAATATGTCGGTACTGCTTATTATCGGGCCGAAATGTACACTGGCCGTGTCGCATGCTACCCTGGTGTGTCACAGTCGACGGGACAGACAGACAGACGGACAGACGGACGGACGAGGCCAGTGTAATGAAACAGGAAGATGATTCCACAGACATGGTGATGCACACCAAGGCCCGGTCGGTTAACTAATCCACTTTCCAACACCGCTGTTGGCTGATGTGTAGCATAACCCGGTGTCCTGGTGACGACGCCGACGGGTTAAACTACGGTTTGAGTTAACCTACGGCGAAAGTTAACTGAGCTTGGTGCAACCGGACGTAAATAGTTAAACGAGACGGCCGCCTACCTGTAGAGAAGTTCTCCGTCAGCGAAGTACGGTCGTCGACCGTCAGTCCAGCAGGTGGACCCAACATTAAACGGTCCGACGGTGGTCGACGTCGGACGTCGGTCATCTACGGTAGCGGCGAGTGCGGGGGTCCTCCGCTGGTATCGACGAAGCGCTCGCCCGATCAGACGGACCGTGTTGCGCATGAGCGTGCCGGGATGGAGCGGGCGGCGTCTGGACGTGACCGCTATCAGTCCAAGCGGATAGCCGGACAGTCGCTGGACAGGTCCGACGGTCCGGCGCAGGCCGCGCATTACGTCCTCGGTGACGAACCACGCGTAGCCCTTCAAGAACCGCTTGTTTTGATGAGCGACTTGAAAGATGATCCTCGCCAGCATTGCGCTGCCGTCAAAACATAACATCATCGCTCAGTCGAAAGAGTCCAGTCTAGGGTGAAGGTACTGGGCTAGAAATGTAACGGAAATAAAACAATGTCGACGAAACAGTGTGCTAGTTTTTTCAGTTATATTTCAGTTTTATTTCACGTGTAAGGGCCGCTTAATACACGATTCATTGGGCCCACTCGAGTCAGCCTCCTCAAACGGCATCTCGATCGGTTCAGCCATTTTTGCAGGGCTCACCCACGTGATCAGCAGACAGACACACAGACAGACACACATATCACGCTACGTGTGACATCTGTAGCAACAGGCCGCATCTATGCAATGCGTGCGATGCGGCCTAAAACTGCTACATAGTAAGTATGTAAATAAGTAAGCAAGTAACAAGTCCAACATGCTAACACAGCATCTTTCTGCGCCTGCTTCATTGTGATAATACAGAACGCAAAAGTTGCCGGCACCACAGTCTGGAACTATCTCCCAGATTTCATCCGGGACCTGACCATCAGTGCAGACTGTTTCAGACGTTCGCTTAAAACGTACCTGTTCGCTCGATTCTATTGCATTCAGCGCGTTAGAGGTTCTTGACGATAACCGCGCTATTTAAATTTACTTATCTATTTACTTATATTTTTATCCATAAGACATGTCTCAAATCGTCGTTCAAAAGTGTCAAGAATGCATATTTTTCTGCAATTTCGTGCGTGCTAGAACCGGCAGCTCAAATGCGAGCTGCGTGAGTTCCATTGCGGTTGGCACTTTCATTCATTATTAGACTGTAGCGGAAAACATATTGCTAGAAACTTTTCACGTCACGTTCGTTTCGGATCTTTTCCCGAAGCTATTTGTCTAGTGCGTGAGAGACGACGACAGATTTGCTGATGCTGACACACGATAGTCTACGTCGTTATCCTGACGTCACGCGTGACAAGTGCACGTAACTTGAGCGTCGACTGGAAATGAACTCAGCCGTGTGCATACGTGCACTGAAAATCAAGCCGCAAACAATCAACAGTGTCCTCGACTCATCTTGAAGTTCCGGGGAGAACCCACAACCTCCAAACACAAATGGATGGGTAGGGTCCCCTAGCATCAAGTTGTCCCCAAAGTGGCCAAAGCGTCAAATTGTTCAAGCTCATGAAGCCTCATAAGCCTCATACTGCACCACTTTAAATTTAATGTTAACTAGAAAGCGGCGCAAACCCAACGTGTAGCGCGCTCGGCATTCGCAAACGCGACTGTGCGTTTCTTACCTACAGACCAGCTATGCTACTGCCACCTAGCGAATGACCTTTTAACCAACGCACAGCGTATTTTAGCCTACGTGAACTCGTTCGTTCGCTATTGTGGGCAGAGGTGCAGCCTACTCTGGACTTCAGCGCTAAGATCTACGTGGACAACGTGAGCCACAAGATCTCAGGCGAGCCTGGACCAAAGTTCACCAAATTTGTAGCCGTAGTAATTTGTTCATCGACGGTGTTAACGCAACTATCCGCGTTGCGATCCGTCCACCCGTTGTCGAATGAGAGGGACGACATATAAAAGAAAAGAAAGAAAGTGACATCGGTAAAACATGAACCCGCCGGCGGCGACGCGATGCCCGGCGGGCTAAAAAATTTTCTTTGGACAAGCTAAGGTAAAGGTAAAGGTCGAATTCTTATAGAGCGCTACTTACACAGTAAATCGCCGTGACCAGCCGCGCTTTACAATCTTGGAAGTGGCAGTTTATTGACAAGAGCCAATGGTGCTGCAGCGCAAATTACGACCATCCACTGCACGCGTTAACATACAATTGGACCCGCGGCATGCAGCTAGCAAACACATCACCGCTTCAATCAACTACACCAGGCCTTCACCCCGTAAGCTTTCACCAGATGGCGCCGCCCGTGCGAGGAAACACACAGCCGATTACAGCTTACTACTCAGTTTATCGATCTCGAAAGGATGAAAGGCTGAGTCGACCTGGGTGGCTGGTTACATACCGAAATAAAGTGCCACCATCGGGAGTCGAACCCGGACACGTCACCCATCCCAGTACTAACCGGGCTCGACGTAGAGTAACTTCGTTGATACGACCAACGCCGTTGCCATTACGCCACGCAGCCACGCCATGAGTCCTGCCCATGACGTGCGCGCGAGCTCACCTGGAGTGTAGGACGATAACACGGGACTGGTTCTCGAACAGCGCCAGGAGCTGTCTGTCCACCTCGTCTCGCGTCGAGCGTCGAGACACACGGATGTAGTCCTCGATGCTCCAGTCAGCGGTGGTTCGGTTTCCGCCGGCGTCGCTGCTGCCGCCGCTGTTCTTGGCCGTCGTCAGCGCGTAGAACGCGTCGACGAAACCGTCGTCGGCGTACGTATCTTCGCTGATGATCGACACGTGGTACCAGCGATTGGCGTCGAGGATGCGAACGATCGCGGTGGCCGTCAGTGCTCGTACCGCCTCCAGTTGCAGATACATCGGCCGGCCACCCTGACACAACCACAATATACACACATCAGATGAATATGCATTGAAATTTAAGCGTGCTTATCACACTCAGCGCCAGGAAATGCGTTAAATTAGACGTAAGTGCCCAAAATACGCCCTAATTCATCGTACGCTGCTTTAATTTGGCGATGAAATACCACTTTTTGTGATGAAATATCATTTTTTTGTATAAAATACACAACGAAGCCACGCTAGTTTCGGTGGCTTAACACCGCGCACATGACTTGAACGGGTTAATGATCAAGACCTGGCTTGAGAGACAACAGATTTTGTTAAGTGTGTTTTAGTGTGCATGCTTTTGCATTAATTTCTCGGCTAGACGAGAGGATTCGACAGTGTCATGTTAAAGTGATCTTTGAATCATGCTGTTGTATCATGTGCTAGGATTGTTAATGTCAATACCTTTGAAATTGCTGCGGAGTGTATATAAAATGTTTGGAGTTAGATGTCGCTGAGGCTGTGGCCCCGCGTAGAGACAGATTTGTTCAGCGATACGCGTCCAACAGGAATTTAGTCTGTGAGATAATGTATTATTTATAGTTTATACTTAAGTTGTTCTTCTATTTTTATATCACGTGCTACCGATTTCGGTAAATAAAGATGCGTGAGAGGCATTCAACCACAGTGGCGCTTAAGTGCCATTGAGGCTGGGTTTTTCTTAAAATCGAAATCGACACAATTAAGGCAACGTTAACGGGGTAACCAGAAAGCCGCGTAGCGTGGTCCGACAGCAAAGAATGGCCTTACATAATACTTGTCTCATCCTTGAACAAGCTTACATTATTTCGCCGCATTATTTCGCATCACATAGGCCTAGATGTACCATGCAAGTTTGCAACCTTTACTAGTAAAGAATAGTAAAAAAACAATACGACCATGTTTATTTTCAGTATGCCATGGCCGATGCGAACACGTGCGTGATATAGCTACTGCAAAAACACTACCAATTGAATATTGTCCCAGATAACGCTTTTACCGCGCGACGTTATGCTAGCGCGGTATATGCTGTCGTTTTGTGTCTGCCCGACCGTCTGTCCGTCCATCTGTTCTTCACAAGCCGGCACAGTATATACCAAAACGGCAAAACAGTATCACGAAAACAGCACCGTACGATATACCAGGGTCCAGGGACTCTTAGTTTTCTGACGTCAAAGATCTCAGAGAAATTCGAACAGGGTCACCCCAACGGGGACGCCAAATAGAGGTGGGGTAGGTTCAAATCGGCGATTTTCGACCAATATCTCTTTACATCTCAAACACGGTGCAAGATAGGGACATCTTTACTATTGAAAGCTAATAAGAACTTGTATAAGTTCTATCGAAAGATGTTATTTTCAGTTACCTCGTGTGACCCCTAACTACACCAAACCACCCCAATTTCGACATGTTGTATCGACTTTCATATCTTCATAGTGGGTGGAGATAGAGACTTCAAATTTGGTAGGTAGACTGACTGTAGCAAGTACCGTCCCTGAAAGGGGCGTGGTGAGGTTACGTGAACCCTATATCATTTGGTGGGCACCAACTGGAACGGCTGAAGCTATATTGGTCAAACTTTGTACACAGGTAGGCTACGTCTAGTCCCAGCATACTGATGACAAATGACCCTTAAAAGGGGCGTGGTCAGGGCCACATGACCCATTTACAATTTCGATGCCGGCAATCATATCTCCGGAACGGCTGAAGCGATAGTCGCCAAATTTTGTATGCAGATAAATTATATTAAGTGTATTGTGATCACAGACTGCCCCATAATGGGCGTGTTCAGGGTCACGTGACCCGTTTTTTAATTTTGTCGCCAATCATTATGTTTGGAATTGTTGAAGCTATACATTTCAAATTTCGTACATTGATTGATACGCAGGAGTACTACTGCATGAGTGATACCCCGAAAGGGATGTGTTCAGAGTCGCATGATCTCTTTAAATTTTGGGAAATAAATAATAATATCTCGTTAACAGTGCGAGATAGTGACATACATGTAGTTGCAATAGAAGACTAATAGGAAATCGTATGTGGCCTATCGAATGGCACCATTGCCAATGCCCTTGAGTGACGTTGAAGGTCACTTTTGTTGTTTGAAACGTTTCTAACTACCATACCTCATGAAATATAGCACGAATTTACTGACAGCGCGTCGCGCGTTCCTTCTGCGGTAGCTGAGCTTCTTGTTTGGTATGTAAAGTGAGCTAATTTGCAGAGAATATTTAGCAACTGTATACAAACTATATCTGAATCATTAGCCTCTTAATCTCTGCGAACATTTCGATAAATCTTTTTAATTTTTCCTTGAACGGTCGCATCGATATGATGAATTGAAAATGTACAGTTTTGGCCCACTCTGTTACTGTAATAATTATCAAACAACTCTTGTCGTCAGTGAAAATGAATCAAATGCAAGAAAAGTCGGTGGATTGATGAAATAGTCAGCTATCGTCACAGATAGATGATGCTGTAATATGGACTGTCTGTGTCATTATGTCCGTCTGCCAGTCACACACCTAGTTTTACGTCACGGGGTTAGCGCGGCTATCATTTGGCGACGCCGCCGCCGCCGCCGCCTCCAGCGCTGTGCCGTGTGTTTTAATTGCTTCGGTCATGTCTCTCAAGGCTGCTATAAATGCCTCCACAATCCTCTCTCGTTCCGTTGCCATTAGCGGCACTGACGACCAAAACGATGATCCGTTTACACGCGTTACGCTCGTGGCTCCTGTACGAAAAGACGAACTAGACGTGACTATTCAGTTGAACAAAGTAAGTAACTGTGGTAAGATACGACACAAGATGTTTAGTGTGCGCTGAAAACTTGTAAGACACACACCCAGCGTAATCAATCGCATGAAACCACAACAGAAACAAGAAGCTCAGCTATCGTAGAGAAAAACACGCGACGCGCAACGTTAGGCCCCTAGTTGAATGAAATAACAATAGTAATAAATTATGTATGTAGGTTACAGCACTGTAGACAGTGTTGTAACCTAGTTATTTCATGACCAACGTACTAGGTCTCTGAGTATCATGCACATTGACTGTAGGCAGCGTTCAGTTGATGACTGAACCAGTGGAGCAAGTGTCTGTGATAAACCGTGTGCTAAGTGCAGTGTCAGTTTAGTATGAGACTACAGAGGTTGAAATGTGTGCCGTAGTGAAAGCTAGCTTTTGTGTAAAGTTTAATGTTTATTGGGACATTTTCTGATACAGAGACTTTGGAAAATACTCAACTCAACTCAGCGAGCTTCAACGGACGCAGGTGTTAAACATCTCAATGTCCGTATCTATGTAACACTACTATGTAAAGAAAAACTACATTTCACATATTTCAGACTCAGATCTTTCTCCAATTCCGGTTATGTCGGCCGTGAAATCGTAGATAGTAGATTCTTTTACAGCAATCAATGCAGTGTAACGTTTAGTCAGATATAATGTTCCTTTTAAGAGTGTCTGGATTGGAATAGCAGGTCGTAACTCACTGCACGCAGACAACAGTGACCGACTAGGCCTCTACTATCGAAACACGTTCACCCACGACAGCTATACGATTCAGTGAACACCACCAAGAAGAAACGCGTGAAGACGTAAATGCAAACGTGTTTGTGTTGTGACAGTTGTCGGTCACGGTTGTCTGTAGTGAAATACGACCTGTTATTCCACCCCAGACACTATGATAGACACAGGACTACTGCGAAAGTAGGCCATGAAATAATGCCACTTAATTAATGATTAAATTTTACTGATAAAGCGGTTTCACCAGCGATGTTTATCAACGGAAGTTGTCGAAAGTGAGCGAACCATGGACATTACATTACGAGGGTAATAATGTAGGATACATGCCCGGTCGCATGTAGAAAACACAACAAGCTAATGATCGAGAAACAAGTTAACATCAGCTGGTGCAATTGAACGACGCTTTGTCTGCTTTGTTTCGCGTTATGCCAGCAGCGACTGATGAAACTTCATCTTCATTATACGGCTCGTCGTCAAAAAATATCCCGAGCGGCGGCGACAGAATCTCGACTGCCGCGCGGCGTCGCCCTGAATGTCTCGTTCGCATTCTGTATGGACGTGGAATATTATTAATCTCGCGCTGCCGCTTGCCGGTCGAAGGACCAATGTCGTTTATTTTCATCGCAACCGTATCGCATTGTGAAAACTGATGAGGCGAGAGATAAGTCACGTGGCTAGTACACCGTGGGCCATAAAACGTGACAATGTATTTTGGACTACAACTCCTGTAATTCTTGACGGATTTTTACACTTTTTTGTACCAGTAGAAACAGGAATGGACACTAAACAGGACAGTTATAAAATTTACAATTTTACCTTAACTGTGACTTTCACAGAAAGTCGTCCAATGTTTGTCTTTTCAATTTTTGTTAGGGAATTCCTTGACGAGTCTTTGGGCAGAACATCTTTTAGATTCCCGCATGTTTTGATCCAAATTTTATCTTCAGAACTCAACATATTTCATTTCATTGCATTATTATTACGCAAAAAGTGACTGGACGATATGGACATTGCAGTGTGACGTACTTATGACGTCATCAAACCATTAATTAACAAAAACTGTAGAGTATTCGTTTCTCTTTCCATCGGTATATAAAGTGCGAAAATCCACGAAGAAACGTGGGAGTTCTAGTCACAAATAGTGGCACGTTTTTATAACCCATGGTGTATAAGTACAGCGCACTGCAGCGCAAAAACCGGGTCAGCAGTGAATCAAAACGGTGATAAAAATATTTCGCAAGGTGGTATATCGACACGTTTAAAGTTTGCTGAGATTTGTAATTATAACTTTATTACAAATTTGCTGCTGCATAAAAAATCAAAAAGTTTATCAGCGTTTGGTGATTACGGGCAGGACCGAGGCACATTTTTGCATAGGCCTACACTGGCCAACGGCCGGGGTTTTTGGCCACCGTGTACTATACGTAGGTTGGCAATGACAATAATATTCCTGTCTATATCAGCTGTTCTGGCCGCCATGATGCAGGGCAAGAAAATGTAAACATTTTGCAACACTTACAGTCAGATCGCCGATCTGGCGATAGCAATAAGCTTTTTTTAAAGCGACCGATTCAATTCTATTTACGAGTAGCGTGACAAATCTTCACCAGTTTACTTCGCAAAGTACGACCTTATGGCGTACAACATGGAAATCGTATCGTGATCATAGATTACTCTGCCGTCACTTCACCCTATCTATACAGCGTCTAACTACAACTCATTTTTTACATCGCCGTACTGTGCGAACAAACGGGTCGATTCTTCTAATCAACACTCAACAACAATCAGCCAATACTCATATACACACTGTCAAAATATTCCCGAAATTTTAGCTGTAACTTGGGCGAACATTGTCCGATTTTAATGACATTTAACAGAAATCTTACTTAAGAATTAGGCAATCAAAATTTGGTTTATTTTCCTATCTCACCTAACAAGGCCAACTCAGCCTTTCATCTCTTCAGGGTCGATAAATGAGTAGTAAGCTGCAATTGGATGTCTCCTACCTGAGTTAGGGGTGGCGCCATCTGGTGAACGCTTACGAAGGAAAGGCAGGCATGGTGTATTTGCAGGTAAAATTGTGTGATCCATGCCTGAGCGCTTTGAGATATACATACATGCAGCATACAAATGGCGCTATATAATTACTCTTCCTTTTTCCTTTTTCCTTAGTGGCTCTGAACTACCTGGCAAAACAATAAAACACAGAATTAGCATCTTTTCCTTCACACGCTGTATTATTGCTATAAAACGTCGAGGGTACCATGCTCCTACAGGAATGTAGGCAGGTTGCTCATCTCTGTTTCTGAATCCATTGAGCCCGTAGGTAGATATATAACTGCGTCTGTGATGCGTGGCCGCTGCGACAAGAAGACATACAGTTACCTTTCCAGCCGCCACTTCTCCCTGTACAGCTGAGGGTAGGAAGCTGAGTTGGCCTGAGTGGCTAGTGATATGAGAAAACGGTATAACCGGTACACTCAGTGCCCACCGGGCTCGACGTACACCGACTTCGTTGATGCGATTAACGCCGTTACTACAAGTTATATGTCGGTCCTCCTTACTGTTGGGCCGAAATGTACGCTGGCCGCGTCGCATGCTGCCCCCTGTTCAGTCACGGTGAGTTTGTATGTCGACGGGACAGACGGACAAGCGGACAGATGGACGAACGTCAGACCGTTAAGTAGCGTTCTCACTGACGCGTTCGCATGCGTTCGAACGCCTTTCGAACGCGGGACGGCGTTCGAACGCGGGACAGTCTCAAAATTCTAGCATTGCTAGATTTTCGAACATCGTTGATGGCGTGCGCACGCCGACGACGTATGTAGTCCTACGCATGTCGTCGACGGCGTGAGTAGGCCGTCGACGGCGGTCGACGGCGGTCGATGGCATAGGCATACGCCGTTGTGGTCGAACGCGTGCAAACGCGTCAGTAAGAACGCTCTATTATTACATTATGCTTTCCGCTAGACGCTGCCAGCGTAGCTAAGCCAATCCGCCATTATTACTGCCGCTATGCCGGACTTCAACCAGTCGCTGCCTGATTTCGTCCACCTTGTTGACGTGCGACTCATTCGAGCTGCTGTGTGACTCCATAAATCTTGTAACCAATCAGTTTTAGCTCTAGGCAGTTGGGAGTTAAGCTCAGGAGAAAGGAAGTCGAGCGTTTCACGCTGCAGCAGTTGACGCGACGACCGAAGTCAGACGACGCTGCGGCATAGAGTGTGCCGTGTTCGACTCCATCAGCACTCTATTGCGATCATCGTCCATTGCTACGGACGTAAACGGGCGCCCATATTGCGCACTCGTCCTGTCAGTGATGCGTTTCAACGCCGAAGTATGGCCAATCTCAGACACTGACGCTGTACATCTCAAAGTCAAGGCGTACATTTTCGTCTGCTACACCAGAAGAGCGACGGAATTCTGCGGCTCACGAAAGTGCCACCACTACTGGCACTGTTGCGCCATAAACGCCTGCGATGGGTTGGTCACGCCCTACGCCGTGCGCCTACTGATCGCTCTCGATTCAATGTCCTGGACCAGCTGAACAAGCCGGAGTCACGTAGGACACAGCTCATCCAATCTGACTGCGATGTTGCCAACATCCCTGTCGACAATCTCAAACATTTAGCTGTATAGACAGGACAGCATTCAGACAATCAACTTGTGCACGCACATTCTGCTGAAGATAACGCGTATTATATAATAGTTCAAAGACAAAACTGTCATTCGCGACATGATTTATATCAGCTAACATTTGCTAAGGTAGAAAGATTTCTTAGTGTGCATTCATTTATTTCCAGGCTCGACGAGAAAAGCTCCAATAATTCACGCGCGACGCTATGCTAACGCGGCATATGCTATGGCCCTGTGTCCGTCTGTCCGTCTGTCTGTTTGTTATAAATTAAAATTATTATCAAGAAGTAACTATTTTGGCATTAACACGGTAAAAGAATTAATTCACAATCGTTTTCAGAAATTTAGGATCACCTACGGTGCGGCGGACAACTACCTATGCCGTCTGATATTTGCTAAATGTTGAACTTATTTTGACTGTACTGTACATATTTTTGTTTCTTTTCTTGGCTACCGTTTTCTGACGGTGAAAGTAAGTTATATATAAGTCGGAGTTCTGTTCTGAACGGATCGAACTGTTTTTAGCACAGAGGCTATCTTCGGCTTCTCCTACATTGTTTTGCGAAGGAATTCGGGTATCTCCAAAAATAAGGACATTCCTCTGGAACTTTGTCCCAATCTCTGAACTTAGCCATTTTTTGTTTTTTTTTCGCCCATGCATGTTGGTCGTCACAAGTGTTGTCAATTTAGTTCGACCAACGACCGTTGCAAATCTATCGCACTGCGCGTACAGCACGATGGCGTGACTCAGCGCGTCGCGCGGTTTGTCTGCGGTAGCTGAGACTCTGTTGACACAACACGATCAGCGAACGACGACGACGACATGACTGCAGAGCTGGTAAACATGACATTGAGGATGCTATACGCCCTTTCTTGGTCCTGCTTAATGCATATAGTCGATAGTTTTGCTAATGAAAGATGGTTCAACTGTTACCAAGCGATAATTCTAATGTGTTTTCGTGTGTTTGTTGGCATGCAGAACAGCATACATCGTTTAGGTTTCACACTATAAAGGTGGGAAACGCAGCATATTTCGACTGCATACTTTCCACGTAATATTTGTGCGAAAAACTGTTACAAACAGATAATGCTTGCTCAAGTTACAGCTAAAATGTCGCGATATTTTTTAAAAGACAACAACAACAACAGAAACAACACGAAGGTTTAAAGGTGAGGATATCGGAGTTGTGTCTTCGGCGGACAACGTGATGCCCAGCGACAAGCTGCCAGTCAGTGCTGTCACGTTGTGGAGACATCGCGGCCCGGCGTTATGTGGGATACCATTGTTTAGTGATTTGTTCGTTTATTAAATATTCACCCAGAAAAAAAGATTTTAAGGCATTCTGAGACTTTGTCTGAAGGCGAAAGATTCATAAACGTTTCTATAGAACATTCGAATGATATTACGCGTCACCTGCAGTACCTGGTTTGATTCATTGCTAGTGCAATTTTTACAATCGAAATAAGTGTATTATGTCGTCGATTACAGAGAGAGATTAAGGTAAACATAATTGTTGTGTAGTGCAGAGTTAAGTCCGGCGCCGCGTGTGTTTCTGCCAGCTGCGTGCTAATTCTGTCGTTGCGCAACGACAGCAATAACTACAGATCTGGACGGGCGGAAGTCGAATGCGAAACTCGTCGGGTGCATGTGATCGATAGAATTTGACGGCTACGGTGCGACGCCAATAACCGGATTTGTCAGATTCGTCGGCGGCGCGACGTGGCCGCTGATAATGGACAGGCTGACGCTGATCCGTGGTCGAAACGGCGGCTGGCTTCTGGCACTCATCACGTGCCGTCGCTCGGCTTCAGCGACTGCTTCGCACGCGACGATAATGACGCGGACGACGGCGTCATACGAGGCGGTGTGCCGAAAATACGTTGGGTGGACCGAAGCTGCCGCCGAGAACAAATTCGTGCATTCTATAATACAATACAATATTCGTTTAATAAAATAAATGACAAGTACGCATTATTCATGATAGGGTGAGAGTGATAATAACTGTTTTTGTATAACGTACGTATGATAAAATTGTTAGTGTTTAATGTACGGGTTTTTGCAATGAGTTCGTAGTCGTGTCGTCTGCGTCTGAGGTTGTAGCTGTATTCAGTCCCTGGAGGCAGCAGCGAATGAAGTACATGTCGATCATCGTTCAGCACACGTTCAAAGAGTGTCTCATCTGCAAGTTGGAATTGTTCCACTACTGACTGGGTGTCAACGTCACAGTAACCTAGTCGCTCGCAGCGCCGCAGAAACGACTCCAGGCGGTCGCGGTTGGCAGCAGTACAGTAACCTGACCAATTAAGCTGGGCACAGTATGACGTCATTTCTGACGTCAAGCGAGACATTAAGAACTAGAAAAAGCCAGCACTCACAACAGCGCCCTAACCCGCGCCGGCAATGCTTTTTGTACTTCGTGACCTTGAAATTTGACCTTTTGACCCCAAGATATATGGTTTCCAGAACTCAGTGTGGACCATGTCCATTTCAGGTTTGGTGATCCTAGCTGCGTCGGTTTTCGGGATACCGTGTGGAAAATCAAACAAACGTACAGAGGAAAAGGCCGCTGAACATCCTAACCACGCGACTTCCGTCGGCAAAGATCAAAAAAGCTTAAACAAATGATGATGGCACGTTATTAGTAATGACGACTGATGCAAGCAACAAAAATCTGCTTCCCGCTTATAGTGCTATAATTACGGATAGAGTCCAAACGTTTTGCATAAAATATGAGTTATGTGACAACCAATTACATAAGCTTTCTCAGTTGCGTTTATAGCGTCGGATTTCTTTACGTCAGTAATTGTTTGATATTAATTGGTTTATATTGGTAAAGGTTTGCAACTTTTATTTGCTTAGTTAAGTTATCAGCTTCTTGTTTTCTATAAATATATAGGCCAAATATCAGTGGGGCTAATTTGGTTGTGGTCCTCCTACCAAAATTTTGGGTGGATCATGGCCCAGCTGCCCACTCTACATCGCCCCGTGTTTTTTCGTCGTGATTCAGCCAGCCAACTGCCGTCCGGCGCTGCAGCAATTAGATTCAACTGACTTCATTTGTACGCAAGTGGCCACTGGCTACCGACGAAACGATCCGAAGCGCACGGAAGGCGGTCGCGAACGAGCTGCATGCGACATGTTTCGTAATCGCGAACCGGTCGACATTGCCGGTTCGAAGTGGCTAATGTACGCTTTTGTCGCGTGCCGAGCCGACATCAAAACGCGAATATTGAAGCCGAAGTCAGCATACACCTGCGATGTCCGTATTGCGCAGGTAAAGGTAAAGGTACGGCATATTTTCCCGATATCTCGTTCCAGAAGTGTTCAGACACTGCGCTGTTAAAAAATCGCGCTGTTTTACCTGTTGTGCGCACGAATTACCACGAACGAAAAATGCCACACGTTTCGTCTTCCCGACATCAGGTGCCCAGTTTCTGCCCACGAGATGTAAATTTTTCACCTCATGACGACACTGCCTATCACATCTCTGATGTGTGTTATTCTAATCTGCTTTTAGT
>Ga0209780_1001352_pt1 | contig 15947 bp, 12 predicted proteins | sample WorMetexBAHAMAS2_FD_187384 | JGI IMG/M metagenome (GOLD analysis project Ga0209780, IMG submission 187384) | Marine gutless worms symbiont microbial communities from Max Planck institute for Marine Microbiology, Germany - Inanidrilus exumae... | ecosystem: Host-associated > Annelida > Digestive... | reverse complement strand
GAATAAATAATACTGTGTGTATTGCCACTTGAAAAGTTTACATACGTGAAAAACTTGTGATTTGTTTCATTATATGCCTTTAAAAGATTTGAGATTTGAAAAAAATGCGGATTCTAGATTTGGATAAATGATTTAAATCCATTTCTTGAACAACTAAAGATTGGAGTATCATATTTGCCCATAACTGTAATTGAATGAATCTACAGTATCATCCGAAATCACTGGTAACTATGTCTTACTTCTTTACGTGACAAAGAGAGAAATGTAATGATAACGTTACTTGGCTGAAAGACGGTTGCGTTGATATCTTGACACTGCTGTGTACACGAGCTGCACTGGCGCCAACATCCTCATCCCGCTGCCGCCGCTGCTGTTGCTGATGATGCTGAAGCAAGGGAGTGCTAAGTGTCGCTGTACTGACAGACCCGCTGTCAGTAATGCCGAAAGTCTCGTGGTGCCTGTCGTCATCGTCTGTAGTAGTTGTATCAACAGCTGGCGCTGGTGTATTTAGCAGCCGCAGTCGTCGGCGTCGACGCTCTGTTAATTTATCATCGTCGTCATCGTCGTCGTCCGACTCAGCGGCAGTAGGAAGATGATGATGACGATGATGAGGCGTTGTCTGCTGCCGCGACGCACTAGCTGCCGCAGCTGTACTAGTTGCAGTAGTCGTGGTCGGAGTTGCAGACTGCCTGTCAGTCTCCGAGACTGGCACCAATCCAACCACACACGCCGCTATCGAGTCGGACGACCGTCCATCGCCATCTTCCCGTCTCTGTTCTCGCATATCGGCCACGGCTGCTGCAGCCGAGGCGTTGCTATGACTACGCAGGATATGATGGAGATGTGAAGGTGACGCCAGTGATGACGACGGTCTATATCTGACCGCAGTGGCGGCCCTCGTTGGCGACGCCAAACCAAACTTGTCCATGATGCTCATACAGCTGATGTCTGGCTGACTGTCCGATGACCTCTGCATGCTACAGTACACACCGTATACCGACCACCAGACTACTATAATGGTGACTACGACAACCACTACAATTACGACTACTACAACTATCAATAGGACTACAGGTACTACTATGACTGCCATTACTATTATATTTACTAATACCACTACCACTATCATGACTGCTACTACGACTACTATTACTACTACGACCATGACTGCAATTACTATTATACTACCAGTATGACTACCTCTTTGATTACGACAACAACAGCTACAATTGTTACTAATATAAATCATAGAAATATTATTGATTTTAAAGAACAATCAAATAATACAAATGACGATGGTGATAATGACGATGATAATAACAATAATAATAACATGCAAATTTCTGTAATGCCACAAGGTCATTAACTCAGGTGACCATCGGTCCTGGATTTTCTGGGACAGTCCATATTTTGAACAACATGTCCCAAAAAAATTACAGTTCTCCCGGGACGCCCATTCGTCCCGATATGCTCATCTCTGCAGACGTATGCTTATGCATCGGTGGCCAAAATTAGCTCAGATTTTATCTGTATATACGAAAAAAATCGCTGGCGGCCACGAACCCCGCTGGGGGAGTTCACGACGCTCCCCGATACCTCCAAGTTGGACCCCGAAGGCTCTCCACAGTCACACCCTACAATTCTCGCCTTCATCGCTCATCCCGCATTGCGGTGCCCAAACTATGGTCACCTTGCCGTTAACAGGCACTAGCGGCAGCCAGTCAATGGTGAGTATGATCAAGAAATGAACACTGGTAACTATTAGCCGTTGCTCAGCACGAAAAATTAACATGATGCAAAGACTTTCTATCCCAAAACTTTGAAGGAACTGTAAATATTACGTGTATTTATAAACATTTTCACTAAATTTTCTAAGCTGTTGCCGATCTAATTTGATGTTACTGTTCTTTAGATAGAATTTTTCATTTTCAATATCTGAATGATCAAGACACTGGAAAGCAGACCCAGTTATAAGAGCAAACGTCACCATGCGATGACTCCACCAGACAGGGGTGAAAGTAAGGTGGAGCTCAGCTATGCCATCTCTGAATTAAGCGGCGGTTTCCAACCAAACGCAATGTGCTAGCCCACTTACTGGTCACAATCGCATCTTTGTGATTGGTCAGCGCTTGATTTGCTCGCGTGAATTTTAGAAAATTGTTTTAAGTGATTGTGTTGGCCATTTTTCGGTACTCGAGTTGGTTGCGTTGCATCTTGTGTGTGATGCGTGCATTACATGCATTGCATACGTCACGTGCGTTTGGCTGGAAACCGCCCTTAAGTGTTGTTTGGCTCCAACATCTATTTTTTCCCAGTTTATAGTTCGTCAACATCGACCACATTTCATTGCTTTGAAACCATAAGCAGGGGCGGATTGAGGAATTTGGCTAAGCGGCGGACGGCGAGTGTGGAGGGCGAGCCTATAACGGAAGTCTGTGGGCGGAGCCCCCAGCGGGGTCCATGGGCAGAGCCCATGGTCAAGGGGTCAGGGGGCGAAGCCGACCAAAGCTGAAAGCTTGTAATCAACCAATACTGTAAAAATGCTGATTGAAACGACACAAACCGAAAAAAAGTTACCTATAGAGGTGCAAATTCGGTTTTGGTATTGATTTCATTCTTTGTGGAACGATTACATAAGCACAGATCTGTCATTGTCATAACGGATAGAGCAGAGTTCGATAGAACACAATAGTGCTTGTCTAAGTAGAGATCTAAGTAGAATAAGACAAGACATACTAGTTGGACGGCAGTAGCTGGAACCTGGATGAAGTGAGTGGGTCCACACCGGCAGCGGCCGCTGCTGTTGCTGCTGCTACTGAAGATGATGGTGATGCCCTCTCGTATCTTTCATACGACTTATTCATAGCTGAGCGCATTGATGCTCGACGTCGTCTCTCGTTCAACAGCAGAGCTTGCTCGCGCCTGCCGAGTAAGTAACATCACATGTCAGACGAGTTCCCGAAACATATCCACCAGTATTTCCTCAGTCGATGAATAAATGCAAAAATGTCAGAGGGACTGGATAAGCAAGTAAAGCACGAAAAGCAAGGCTGAATGAACAAATGAATGAACGGAAAAAATTAATTAATGAATATGTGAATAAAAGAAGAATGAATGGAGTAAATCGGTAAACAAATAAGTAAATGAATAGAAAAGGAATGAACAAATGAATCACAAAAAGCAGAGTGAACAAATGAAGTAACTAGAAAACCCTCATTCAATGTCACCAACACTTTTAGCTGTTGTTACTTATTTACAATTATAAATTAAGGTCTGTTTTCCATATTGTTTGTTATCAGCTCTCACTACTGCATGGTCATCCATCCCAGCAGTTGCTGAGCTCGTGTTTCCTAATGTCACCTTGAATTTTGACCTACGACCTTGACCTGTGAGAACCAGCAGCTAAATATCTATGTCAAAGGTCATTAGTTCAACCGATCGAGTGCTGTAACTGGCAGAGATGTAATGTAATGTAATGTAAATAAACTATTTAAATAAACAATAAACTATTGCCTAAATGGCAGTAACCACTGTGAGGACCACTATAAGAGCAGGTAACACTAACTTTAGACTGGCAAATAAATGTCAAAAATACGTCAGTACTGAATAAACCAACGAAGGAGGAATATAGTGAATGAAGAAGTGAATGAGTGAGAGATGCAGTCTTTGAGACCGTGGTCTTGGTCTCGAGACCGCTAGAGCCCAGGATTTTACGCTCTTGGCACTTGTGGTGTTGGTCTTGGTCTTGAAGGACTGGTTACTGCTGGTCTTGACTACAAGACTGCTAACTGGGCCATCAAAGTGGTCGGTACTGACTGAATGAACGAATGAAGAAGGAATATAGTGGATGAGGAAGAGAATGAATGAAGTGAACAAGTGAGTGAATGGTGAAGAAATCAACGACTGAGCAGATGTGCAACAGACAGACAGACAGACAGACACTGACTTTGACAGTTCACGCTCTCGTTTCTCCATCTGCAGCATGCAGGCACACAGCTCCATGTAGAGGTTATTTGCTCTCTCCAGCTTGCGTTCATACAGCTCACGAACGTCCTGCGCATGCCTACACGCACACATACATACACAACGTGTGCTTCTGTAAAGAGACTGAATCTCTCTCCTATATACATCCAACCACAGTGGCAGCCAAAACATCTATGAGTAACTATTAGTGTTTTGTTTTTAATGATTTTGCAGTCACGTCCATTTCAGGTGTAAATAGTACATAAATTCTTGGCTCTATTTAGATATTTTTCTCTTTTACAACTGGCCTGGTTTGCATGCACGTACTTTAGTAAACATTATCTTTTCACTTTAACGTTTAGCTTAGTTTTCAGCAACTACACCGTGTTTTACGAGGATAACAATTTCATCTACTTCCCGTGATACAGAACAATCGAAGCAGATGGAAACAGACAGAGTGAACATCTGAGGAAGAAACAATGGGATGATGTCCCGAGAGAATTCAAAAAGTCCAAATCAGAAATCACATTCACCTAAAAATGACCTTAAAACAGTACGTGTGTTTCCTTGTTTTGAACACAGACATGTACAGAGATCAAGATACACAGACAGTGACAGCTGAGCCGACCTGAGCTCCTGCCTTCTTCTCCGGATCAATTCCTCCTCCAGCTGTTGCGGATAACACGCTCCATCACTCTTTATCTTCTGCAGCTGTTCCTGTATCTCAATCTTCCACTCCGCCTTCACATACAACAACCAGCATGTTGCAAGACGTTCGGTAATATTGTGTTTTAAACACGACAAATCTGAAACATGTTCTGTACTCAAGATGGATGGATGGACTGAAGGTATTGTTATCAGGCCACATCGTGTACATAGCGTAGAAGTGGTGCATTGCGATATGTCCCATGTAGCGTGGTCTGTGTGTCTGTCTGTGTGTTGCGTTGGTCACACTCACACTAGTGTAATGTGCAAAAACGGCTGAACCGACTGAGATGCAGTTTGGAGGCTGACTCATGTGGGCCTTAGGAACCACGTGTTTGATGAAGTCAAGATCCCCCACCAGAAGGGGCAATTTTGGGGGTGGTCTGGCCCACTGAAAAGCATTCAGAGTCTCTGCTGCAGTGTACACAGCAAAAAGGATCATTCAATCGTCAATAAGGCAATGCAGAGAAAGGGTTCATCCAATCCTCAATAATGTGATTATGGCCTTTCATCAAAATGTTTTGACCACTTTTTATTATTATTATTATCGTATACTCCGGGTACTCGAGCCAGAGAGCCAGTGTAAAGGCAGTGTGACATGCCTTCCAACAGAAGTTATCTGGTGGACCAGGAAAAGATAACATCAGTGGGTGACTTTCCCAGTGCTTGGAATTCCCCACAGTGTGCTTTGACAACGTTTTCTGAGCTATAGTAGGGCATCTGACCTGCAAAATCTCGCGCCAATTATCTCCAAAGGCTCTCCACTGGATCGAATGGTGGATGAAATTCTTGACGGGAGGTGGTAACCAGCCAAACAGGCTCTCCCGTTAAATTGGTTGGCGTCTTATCATCTCTGTTTAACAACAATATGGTACTGAAATGGTGTAGGTAACATCACTGAGGAGAACTCAGGTGGTGGCGTGGCGTAGTGGTAATGTCCTTGGTCTCCATCAACGAGGTTAACCTACGCTAAGCTCGGTTAGTACTGGGATGGGTGACTGTGTCCGGGTTCGACTCCCGGAGGCAGCACTTTATTTCGGTATGTAACCAACCACCCAGGTCGACTCAGCTTTCTACCCTCCGTGGGACAATAAAATGAGTACCAGCCAAAGGGTGGTGATGCTCTGCGGCTCGGGAGTAAAGGCAGGCATGGTGTAATTTGCAGGTAAAACTGTATGATCCATGTCTGAGCGCATTAGAGGTAGTTACGACGATGTGCTATACAAATCAATGTATACTTTACTGTACTTTAACTCAACCGATACCTAATGCGAATGTACTAGTGCTGTCAGCAAGAGCAAGTGGGCAGTAATACTCTGCTCGAACAAAATCCTCCAGTTCATAATTGGTGACGACGACGAACATAGCTTATTGACCTGTACATTGTAGAATGACTGCCTCACCTGTGTCTGTGTGCGTATAATTATTAGAATTATACAAGCAAGGATTACAGTGACTGTCACAAGAACACTGAAGTAGCAGTCGCCAAAAAAATATTTACAAGTGTCAATCAGTGTTGTGGGGCCACTCACTCACCTGCAGCTGATAGAAGTCATTCTCCGACAGCTGCAGCCATTCGTGTGCCGCAATATCCAGGTGCATCAGGATGTGGCGAAATGAGGGACGATTGCGTGGCTTTGCACTCCTACACAGACAGACATTCACATATCAGATACACACATTCACACCCCGAGTAACAGTATTAGTTCATGCATCAAATTCCGCTCGTAGCACTTGGCCTCAATGGTAAATATGCCACATTTCGAGATAGCGGCCCTGCCGAGGTGTACAGTTGCCAAGATGACCTAGAACAGTCACTCAGGTCATCAGCCATTTAACAGACCACACAACTTCATATTAGTGTTCCACTGCACCAAGTTACTATCTTGTATCATTTTAAATATACAACCAGATATTAGTCAAAAACTGCAATTTTTCATACCCCCAACTGTATTTAGTGCTGTTCTTGTCTCCGTGTTTATGGCCGTATTTAAGACGAACTACAGTTGGCTGATTCCCGCTTCACTTATTCTCAAAGAACGTAAGAAAACTAGAATGTGGAACCGTCAAGTGGTAAAAAAAGTCTGAAGATGTGTTTTGCCATTCTGACAGTGAACAAGTGTGACAGACAAATGGACAAAAGTGTATACAACGCTTGCCTACAACCTGTCATGCAGCAACGTCATTGGACCGCTATAAGGTCTCAGTGCTTGGGTCTAGAGTAGGCTAGGCCCCTGCCTGCAATAACCAACGAACGAACCAATGGGCCAGACAACCCAAAAATTGTCCCTACCCTTTAGGTATCTAGACCCCATGTAATACGTGGTTCCTTGGGCCCACTCAAATCACCCACACAAACAGCAGTTTTTCAGCGCTCACCAACGTGACCAACAGACAGACAGACACACAGACAGACCATGCTACACTGTCTGCAGCAATAGGCCACATCTAGCTATTGCTGCGATGCGGCCTAATATTATGGCAGAACGATGCAACCAGCACTATCAGTCTGTGTGTCTGCTTGTGTGTTTGTGTATATGTGTGTGTGTGAGTATGGCACACCAGCACTGTCTCATGAGCAGCTTGAGTCCATCAGGCCCAGTCGTCGGCACGGGCAGATGAAGGCAATTACTGCCGACGCCCCAGATCACCGCCGACGAGTCGACGTCTTTGTACGGAATTTCATGAGTCAACATTTCCCACAGCACAACGCCAAACGACCTGCAGTAACCACACCAATAACCACCGCACTTCGATTCCTACCTATCTACCTCCAACTTAACGGCCACTTGCAAGGTGAAAATGGGTCAGATGATTCCCTCCGTTTTCTGCATCCATTTCTTCTGGAAGAGACTCTTTTAGGGATAAGTGACATAAGGCTTTTAATGGGCTGGATGCTGTTCTGTCAACCTGCCAATGTGGCCCAGTGCTCAAAGCACTCTGGCACCATGTGCAGTAGAGCGTGACGCACTCAGTGGACGGGGGGTTCAAACTTCAGCCCGGGCACGTCCACTAACCAAAAAGAATTATTATTGCTCGCTGGCGTCTGTTGTCTGTCGTCGTCTGTAACGCTGCTGGCAGGTGGGCATTTCGCTTGCTTAGGTCTGCTCTGTAATACCAACAGCAAACCAACATTATGAAACTCTTTGGTCAGTGAGAAATCTACACCTCTCTTGGCTTCTGTTTATCTGTTTATTGCCACAGTCACCCAAGTTCATGACACAACCACACTGACTGAGCCCGGTTCACCCGCCACAAAATAGGTCTTTTTGGAGACATTATTCCCAGCCAATCTCGTGGCTCGGTACTGGAAAAAGCCAAAATCACAAAATTATACGACAGGAAACCTTGGTATTTCTGGGTCTGGACTTTCTGTACAAGACAAATGCCTTCCTGTTGCCTAGCCAACAGTGTTAAGTGTACTCAACAAAGAATAGAAGTCTAGAAAGTGCAAAAGAGAGAAACTGACCAGATGTCAACTTTCTCAGAGCATGGTTCATTGCGGATGACTTCTGGCGCCATCCATGCGACAGTCCCGGCGAAGGACATGCGGATGCTCTTGTCTGACCACTCGCGACTCGTACCAAAGTCCGAGATCTTGACAATGTCATTACGTGCTATCAACACACTGAAGCACAATCCACAGCGCACGTGCAGTGCTACGTGCTACAGCCTTATCCGACATAAAGCTTCTTTAACACCGTCCACAACAGTACTGCTACTATACTATATGATTTTAACTAAAATTAAACTAAATGCCTTCCTCTAGAACAGCAGCAGTAGCAGCAATAACAACCACAACAACTTAATAAACCCAAACATTCACCAATAAACTGGAAGATATTGCTACACAAAAGAAACACGAGAAATAAAGTCTTGGTTGCCTTACATGATGTCCCAACAGGAAAGGCTGTCCAGACTATTCTTACATACCACGGATCCACACAGGGCAGCTGGCTCATGAAACAACCAGACACGTACAGACAGACAGACAAAGATGAGAATACAGACACTCACACAGATACACACAGAAGCAGACTAACTTAGGTGACTTGAGGTCGCGGTGTATGATCTTGTGAGTATGCAAGTAGCTCATTCCGGTCGCAATCTGCTTTGTCCAGCTGACTAATAACGTCGGAGGTATGTCTTTACCATCTCTCAACACTTCGTACAGCTGGCCGTAAGGACAGTACTCCATCACTATACAGTAACACGGAGACTGCACGCACACACCCCTGTCAAGCACACAAACAATCGCCATATTGCAAACATCACAATGACCAACAAGTTGTCAAAGAATGTTGACAAAAGGCCGCATCGCATATCGTGCCATCATTGTGGATCGAATGATTCCTTTCGCTGCGTGACATTACTGACAATGGAATGATCCCTTTTGCCGCAGTTAATGATGACTGAATGATCCCTTCTGCTGCAAAACATTATTGACAACAGAATGATCGTTTGCTGCATACACCACAACAGAGACTTCCACTGCTTTTCAATGAGACAGACAACCCCTAACATTGTCCTTTGTAGAGGTATCTGGATCCCCATCTAACATGTGGCTCCTTGGGCCCACCTGAGTCTACACTCCAATCAGAATCTCAATTAGTTCAGCCATTTTTGCAGGGTTCATGAACATAACCAACAGATGGACAGACACACAGACCATGCATTGGTGTTGCATAGTGGTGCTGCGATAGGGCTTTGCACTTGTGATTGACAAGTCGCAGGTTTAATTCCCAGCCGGTCCGCTTTCACGTAACATAGGCCAACTCCACCTTGCATCCGTCCAGGGTCGCTAAATCAAGTACCTGATTTGGCTGGGGGTAAAGGCGGGATTCTCACTTCGGGGTGGCAGGTAACACAGTATGATTCCATATGGTATGTGAGTTTCCGGTAGCACAGAAACACAGTTGTTGCTAACTGCTATACACTGTTAACTTTACTTTACTTTACACCGTCTGTAGCAAAAGGCCGCCTCTAGCTGTTGCTGCAATGTTGCCTAAAATCTAGCTAATGACTTATTACATAACTCATAATCAGCAACTAAGTACTTTTTCATCAACAAGACTGGTTTTTAGTCAGTTAAATGCTTTGTCCATTCAACACAAACGTAATAATTTGTTACACTTCATTAAATTTCAAGCAACATTTTACTATATACAGTGTAAGCTCACTAACTAGAGTTTTTGCCTTGCAATCAGCCTACTTGTATATAGAAAGTGAAACTAATACTAACACAACCATAATAACACAACCACGTATCATATCGTATCGTACCGTGTCATATGTAAATGTAAAGCACGGACGGTAATTATTAAACGTTTTCCCAAATTATTAATTGTTAATTTCTACTGAAGATATTGCCAAAAAGCCAGTGCAAAGTAGTACAGAAATGACACACTTTATGTTTAACAACTGTTGTTTACAAAAAATACATACAATAAACAATAAAGCATGAGTAACTTCAGACTCATTTGCAAGAACTGAGATAAACTAGACCGACTGCAGCCATATATGAAGTTACAGCAGGCTATGACCTTCGCCTTCTGCATCAATAGCCTACACCACTGATGCTTCTGCATCAATAGCCTACACCACTGATGCTACAAACTAACTGCCCACTGCAACGAATCACATGAGCTGGGTCAGAGCTCAACCTCTGTTGTACGCTCCGCCCAACGTTAGAGCTCTTGGCAAATTAATATCACAGATGAGATAAGCAACATGACACATGTGAGTCATACTTGAATGAGATGATGTTGGGATGATTAAGTTTGCGCAGATGCCTGATGTCGGTTTCGCGTTTATCTCTCAGCTTCTTAATGGCTACCAGCTCACCCCTCAACTTGCCGAGGAACACGGCACCCTGGGCCCCGCTGCCGAGCCACTGCAAGTCTGAGATGTTCTCAAACGGGATTTCCCAGTCATCTACACGCACACAGACACACACGTATAGCAACAAACAGACATGAAACAAATTCAGGTCCAGACAAATCAAACGCTTTCCATGACTAACCTAGCAAAGCCTTCACTCTAGGTCACACAAACCACTTCACCGCACAGAACATGACAAACTCGAAAATATGGGACACTGTTACTTACTTGCAGTTTCAAATTCAGGTCTGCTTTTCAATCAGCCACGCCTTTGTCTCATCTCATAACATGCATGCATAGTTGACAATGTCAACTCCTCCTGTGAATTTTTCCAACCCATGACCACGAACTTATGACCTTAACCTTCGTATGGGACTTTTAGACGGCATGCCAAATATCTACATCATGAGTTATTTCGTTCAAACATTATAGCCCGGACACACAGACACACAAACATTCATATATCAGAGCGATCACTCTATACAACCACAGAAGTGGTTGGTAAAATGTACACACATGATAATGACTTCAACGGTCTGGTAAAGGACGTCTGGAGACGTAATGTGCAATGCATTCGGGTGTCGTCAGTGAAAAGGCCAAGAACCATTTCTAAGGTAATGAAGCCATCACTTTAACTTTACAAAATATAAGCAGAACTAGTACCTTTCTGTTTCGACTCGGACGACGTAGCTTTGCCAAGAACGCTCCAGACGGGTCTCAGGCAGCCAAAGATGCCCTCGAAGAAGCCGCTGTAGCCGCTGCTGGCCCCAGCGCCACCAGCAGCCGCAGCATTGGCTCGGTATGACACGTCGACTCCACTGTCAAACTCACTGCCAGGCTGGAGAGTGACCGTGGTAGCATTGGATGACGAGGACTTGAGGGTGGATGCACTTGACAAGCTTGGCAGGTTAACGAGCTGGGTGCCATATGTGTCATCAAGGCTAGAACACTGCTCGGTGCCAACCGCGCCAATACATAGCATACTACACACACACGCATACACACAATTACATGTAAGGAGTAGCTATAGCAAATGGTAACATCAAAATCCAAAATTTATTTAAAATAAAAATATTTGACGGTCTTTCTAAAATTATCCCTTTCAGAGTCAAACTAAATAAACATCTTAATTACCTTTCAGTAAAAATGTAATAGAGAAAATGGAAATACAATGATTATGCTAAGTTAACAAATAGATTAATTGACTGAGTATAAAGTTTTATGTCCCAGCCGACACAAAATAGGTCATTTCGGAGACATTCTTCCCAACTAGCTTCTTGGCTTATTACTGAAAAACTGAAACAAACACAACAAAAGCAAACAGAAAAGCGTCATTTTATCCAGTTATCTGCTGAATAGCCTGAATCTGGATTAACACACTAAGAAACAAGGCTGACAGAAAAGTAGCAGTAGCAGCAGCACACTGTGGTTCACAAAAATGCCCTCCTTATTCGTATAACATTTAGCACACAGTGGACCGATTTAATTTGCAACATAACAGTCAATGATTTAACCATCTGACCTAAGTGCTGCTGCTAGCCTGCTACACTACCTTGTGAAACAAGTGAAGTGCATAATCATAACGTACAGTCATATCAACCAAAGTTACACATTACAGTTGCACAGTCTAGAACAACATCCAGTTTATCTGCACAACCAGTCCGAGTCCGAAGTCAAGTTCAACTACAAAAGCAAGTGTTTGAAATGTCCTCCTTTTTCGTTCGCACAGGCCTGAAGTCTCTTCCGCCATTCGTCAATAGCATCGTCCACAATGCTCTGCGACAAGTTATTCCATGTGTCGATCAAACGTTGTTTCAGATCAGTCACGTCTCAAACTAGCATCTGATACAGACGATCCTGCATCATGCCCTACATTCAACAGTCAGCGGACTATTGAAGGCTGGAAATCCGGAGGAATGAATTTCGGAGTTTCACGCTGAAGCAGCTTAACTGTATGACGTGCATGGCATACCGGCGCAATGTCTTGCCCAATATAACAACTAATATTTTCCAAGGTAGTGTAGCAGTAATAAGTAGGTGAGGTGGGTAAATCGATGACTTTTATGTTGCAAATAAACTCGGTACACCGTGAGCCACATATCACAGAAAACAGTCAACATTTGTCGAAACTACAGTCATATAAATAAGGAAGAGGGGAATTTTTGAACCACATTGTAATAGTGGTGGTAGTAGGCTACAAAATGCTATGTGTCCATCTAACACTCATTGTATCACCTGAATTAAACTGCATCTCAACATAACTGAGCAAAAACAAAACAACTAAAACTAATCTATATAGCAAATATTAACGAAGCAATAATTACCACATGTCTGGAACAGATCTTAGAATCACGATAAAAGAAATGTAAAGATTTAGTGAAATCTGTGACAAACAAACACAACAGCTGCATGCTACAGTGCCGTGCAAAAGAAACCATTTAACTTAAAACATTAAAAACAAAAACCAAATACATTAATTTTAAACTCACAAATTTAACAGAAATGTCAGTCAAGATTCTACACTGCAATCATGCGTCCACAAGCACAAAATTAAACATTGTCTTAAGTAAGAGATAATAAAAATCACTTCCACAAATATACCTTCACAAAATATAAACACATAAAACAAACTAAACATACATAGATGCATTAACTGGTACACAACACAGTAGCCTTCTGAACATACACCTGCCCAGCTACTTTCTGCCATCATTTAAAAACTCATCTTTTCCACCTGGCCTTCCAATCCCGTTACATCCTTCCTTCTTGTGCCTCAGACTCAGCTTCCGCTGACCATTGTGCGCGTTTTTAATTTAAATTTACTTACTTACTGCGTCTACAACAAGTCACCATGATCTATAGTGGCTGCCTACAGTGAAAGAAAATGCAGGTTTCCGCGGTCACAGCCACTGCCAGACAAAGCTTGGAGCATGAGCTGCACATCCTTACTGCAGTGGTAATGCCTAAGACTTCCATTCTCCGTGGGATGTGTGTTCTTGCTGACGAATGATTACTTATGTGTGACAATGACTCGAAACTAAATCAACAAGAAGCAGCTCTGCTACTGCAAAGTCACTGAAAATAGCGCCATTCGATAGAACGCATACGAGTTCCTATTAACGTTCCATAGTAACTATATCTCCATCTTGCACCGTTTCTAAGATATAGCGAGATATGGTCGAAAATGACCAATTTGAAGGTACCCCACCTCCATTTGGCACCCCCGTTAGGGGTGACCCATTGGAATTTCGCCGAGATCTTTGGCATCAATAAACTAGACTCCCTGAGCTATCGTATGGCGTTGTTTGCGTTTTACCATCTTCGTAGAACTCCGACTTGTGTCAGACGGACGGACACACACATATACCGCGCTAGCATAGCATCGCGGGGAAAATGACAAACCACATCTGGATCCAGATCCTTCTCAGAACATGTTGCTATGCTTTGGAACAGTCTCCCTGGTGATCGTGCTGATTTCATTTCCCTCCATAAATTTAGAACTTCATTGATAACTATTGACCCGCTGTCTCTTGTGCGCTGATCACCCGTTTTCAGATGATGTTATTATGTTTATGATCAGGGTTTGAGAGTACGAATTTTACGTTTTTTCCAAAAGTCCAAAAAACACGACATTTTACGTTTTTTAAGTTGCTGTGCACGTTTTCTCGAACACTGTTTATGATTATTTCTGTGTTTTTGTGTTTGAATAATTTATTGGGCTACTGTAAGCGCCGTTATTTCTACCTGGTTGTCCTGCTGTCCTGTGTTTTTACTCTGTTTTATTTGTATTTGTCGCGAATATTAAATAAATAAATTAATGAAAAACTGCTAAGCAAATGCCGATAACTAAAGTGAATTCAATCACTGCTTGCTCAGGTTGGGCGGGCCATAATCATGGCCCCATCATGGTTCATACATTCTGACAATTCTAGCCCGTAAGAATGTCAGCCTCTCTTGGTTTTAGTGATCTAAGCTGTGATAAAACTTCTGTTGCATGCTTGCATCAGTCATCATTACCATAACGATGCACCATATCTAGTTTGTTTCAGTTTGCTTACTTACTGTTTAGCTTAACGTCGAAGGCGACGTCACTTGTGGCATGTTGTGCATGGTGTAAACTGCTTATCTGTAAACAACCACTTTCGAAGAAGCAGAATTTCATCTTTTCACACAAAAAGGCGTCAAGTACAAAGCGATTTATCGTTAAGCATTATCGTTATACCTTATTCTGGACAGCAGCTTTAGCCCACCCAAAAAACGCGTAGTCTATGCTCTGAAACGCACCTGTGTTCGTAGGTGCATTGCAGATACACTGTGGTGATGATGATGATGATAATGATACGGGGGCCGGCGGCCGCCCTATACTATCACGTACTTTACACTCAGCGCTCTCACGCCAGCCGAGTAAAATCTCACGCATTCGGCAGATTTCACGTTCCCCTGAATTGCTACTGAGCACTTGACGCCAAAATTAACATATTCGATATTTATGGTATCGAGTGCTTCGTCGTTCGACGACTTCTCGGCAATACGGTATACTGCATTCGTCTTCGACCTACGACTGCGTGTAACGCCACATTTGTACGGATTAACAGAAAAGTATATCGAGTTTTGAGCCACATTGACGACCGCTATTCTGCAGAATCTCATACACGCGTCAACTCGAGAGCTCTAACGACATTATGTACTGTAGCGGCGAACCTAGGGTTATGACAAGAAGCTCAGCTACCGTAGACGGATCGCGCCACGCGCTGTTTAGTAAATTCGTGCTATGTTTCACGAGCTATGGGAGTTATAAAGGTTTCAAACAGCAAAAGTGACCTTCAAGGTCATTCAACGGCATTGGCAATGGTGCCATTGGATCGGCCACATACGATTTCCTATTAGTCTTCCATTGCAACTATGTCTCTATCTTGCACCGGTACCTGACACTTATTACCCAAAATTTAAAGAGGTAACCTAACTCTGAACACATCCTTTCTGGAGTAAAATACCATGCATGCACTTGTACTCCGCTGTGTCAATCATTACAGGAAATTTGAAGTGCCTAGCTTCACCAATTACAAATATAATTGGGGCAAAATTAAAAAAACGGTTCACATGACTCTGACCACGGCCCTTTTAGGGGTGGTTTGTCACCGTAGGCTAGGATTTGATACAGTCTACATGTATATAAATACGATACGATACGATACGATACGATACGACACAGTATATTTACATGCGCTCAAAAGCTGACGAGATGGCCAGCTTAATCTAGCGCACGGCACGGAAGTTAGTTAGTTAGTTGGAGTTTAACGCCCCCTTTCAGCACAAATATGGCTATATCAGAGACAAACACTGCACGGAAACCAAAAAAATTAGGAAAAACTAAAAACAAAAACCGAGTAGCTAAGAAG
>Ga0209780_1001351_pt1 | contig 15947 bp, 14 predicted proteins | sample WorMetexBAHAMAS2_FD_187384 | JGI IMG/M metagenome (GOLD analysis project Ga0209780, IMG submission 187384) | Marine gutless worms symbiont microbial communities from Max Planck institute for Marine Microbiology, Germany - Inanidrilus exumae... | ecosystem: Host-associated > Annelida > Digestive... | reverse complement strand
TCTGACGTCGTTGCACGCTGCTTACTATATTTTACATTGGTGGTTCGTTCGATCTCTAGCCAGAACGCGAAGCCGCGACATCCGTCTGTTTCCCATTAACCACTTTAGCCTTGACACCCACTGGCGTTCGCCACCGGCACTGGCACCGCCAAATAATAATGACGTTCCGATTACCGGTAAAGCACCGGTTTCGGCAAACCGATAATCGGTTGTGAAAAAAATTCGGTTTTCACATCACTAATTGTCACTTCGATGTTTTGAAGTTCGGACTTGCTGTCTTCAGTTGCATAGTTACTAGTATCCAACAGCTATAACATTTTACAATTTGTTTCTGTATTTTTTGTTCACTCCCACAAGCTGTTTTACTATCGCTACTCACTGTGGATGGCATACACCTTTCCTGGCAAGTGTCCTCTCTATCCAGTATACATAGTTATTCCGATGAAACTTGTATTACTAGCGCCTGTTGGTAAGCTAATCAATAGTATCAATATCGACGATACATTTGAATTTTAGTATCAATATCGCTATCAGTGATGCTTTTGAGACCGGTATTGGTATTGAATATCGGCAGTACTTTTAAAAAGTATCGTTAAAAAGCCCATTTGTAACTTGTTAGCTGAACAGTTTGTCTGGCCTCTAACTAGAGATGATAGGACATGTCCAAGCATGATGGTTGCCCGTTTGTGTGCGGTTGGTGCTATCTGGCGAATGCATTGTGCTGTAACTGCAGTGGACTGATGCTCAGTGTGTTAAATATTTAGTGATCCTACATTAAATGTTTAGTGACTCTGCCTGCAAATACTCACCAAGGTAACAGAGTCAGCAAGGTAAGAGGGTAAGAGTTGTTGATTTTTGCTTCCCTGAAAAAAATTGGGATGGTCCCCCAGAAATGAGACAAGCCTTATGAAGTAGCACCTATGTGGTAAACATGCACAACAATTTTGCCTATGGTCATTGATGGTTGTCTGACATTAGTGTTGTAAAGAAGAAACCAACGGTAAAGCTTACGTTGCCATTCTGAGAACTGGCAACCAATAAATTAAATGCTGATAGATATTGTTAGCAGCGATGGGAAATTTTTCATATTTTTTTTGGTAATTTGGTTCAATTTAAAGTCACATGTGTAACTTGGTGTGTTATCTGTTCAACAGTTCAAGGCAATCTCGCAAGCATATGAAGTCTTGTCTGATGCGAAAAAGCGTGAGTTATATGACCGTGGTGGAGAGAAGGCAATCAGGGAAGGTGGTATAGCAAGCGAAATGCACAATCCAATGGATATTTTTGAAATGTTCTTTGGCACAGGGCTACATACTCGTGGTCATAGGGGACCACCAAGAGGACGCGATGTTGCCCACCCGATGGCTGTAACTCTAGAAGATTTATACAATGGAAGTGTGCGAAAACTATCTCTGCAGAAGAACATAATATGTCCTCACTGCCAAGGTTTGTGTATGTTGACTGCTGCTTTGACTGTATTTACGCTTCGGCCGAACAGGTATTTAAATAGACCTATATAACTCTTTTATTAAACTATTTTTTAAACATTGCTTAGCTTGATGAGTATGTCAGTGGGAATGAACGGTATATGTGGGATAAATACATCACAACATGCAGCAACCGGTAATAATGCCTCAGTAACATGTGGCATTCATCTTCTCGCCACAAGTCTCGTTTTGTTTTACTTCCTTTGTCTTTTTCCACCGCATTTTTCCACTGCTGCTGTTCTACAATTTATGGCTCCCTTCGCATCCTGTTTCGTTTTTGTCTCAGAACGCTATAACGCCAGCACTTTTGACTCTTTTAGCCCTGGGATAAGGCCTGTAGCACATTGAGAATAAGCCTGCTTTACTATGCGCACGATGTCCCGGGCCCGGAGACAGCGTGCCTGGACAGTAACCTGAGATACTTCAACAGTTGCTGCTGCCAGTGCAAAATGTTGTTTGGACTGCCCACATCGGCAGCTGCCCAAATGTTGACATAGGCCTACAACTCGCCAGCTCACTGCTGCTGTGCAGGTGCTACTGCTGCTGCTATAAGTCGGAACTACTGATAGATTCTAAACATTTTATTTCGTTGCTTCTTTTATAAAACACTTTCTGCTGGTGTCACGTAGTACACATGTTCAATCACATGCCAGCAGATAAGCTCTTTCCGAGTTTATAGCAGGTGAATACCAAATTATGTATAGATATTCTGTGTATTTTCCATAAAGTGTGCTGCATACTGACAGCAGTTTTGAAAGGTGAATCTTTTTGCAATGTTTTGTTATTTGTATAGCCACGTGTAGCATGAACAGTTATACACTGTGTCTCAAAAAACAATACACTTGACTTTTGATCATAACTTCGGCAGATGTACAGTGATTTTCTAAATTCTTTCACTGACAGATTCTTGAGGAAACTGTGTAACTGATCATCTATGTTAACTATGTTGCTACACTACTTTGCGAAATTTAAAATGACAGCTGAACTTTTACTCATACCATCAAAATTAATCATTTTTTTGAAACTTAACAAAACTTAACAATATTTAGGTGACAAAGGCTACAAAAATATCATGGTGATCATTTACTTCATTTACATGCAACATGAACCATAGAATGCAGTAATGCAAGAACATTCAGAATATAATTTTGTGACAAATTCCGTGAAGTTTATGCAGCGAACGAGTACATCACTGTCAGTGTCAGAAGGTGACAGTAGTGTTTGTAACTAATACCTACTGCAGTCTACCGACCTGATAAATAGTCCAAAAGTGAAAACAAGCGTTGAAAATATCTATCTCTGGTACAAACACAAGCTCGCAGAGTTTCAGCCATTCACTGGTATGAGCTTCATCAATGACTGTATGCTGCAGCCATGTTACACTTCAGTCGTCCACTGCTTCAATTGGCTGACATCACGGATCCTCTTCTGAGCATTGCTGCATTGTTTTCCAGATTTTATAGTCACAGGATTCAGACCTGAGTTATTAAGGCGGCCTCATATCTCGCAAGATGAATTCTGAGGTCTCATGCAATACGCCCTTGAATCAGTAGCAATTCTAATTTTCATGTTTCTCCAGGTAGTGTAGAAACATATTTAAGGCGAGGTGGAGAATCTTTGTGATGTGTGTACAAAATTTCCTCAGGAATCTGACAATGAGAAAGAATTTTGTAAATCCGTCTACTCTACATTTGCCTAAGTTATGATCAAAAGTCAAGTGTATTGGTTTTTTTGACTCACACTGTAGTCACGGTAACGCGTGTCACAGTAACTAGTTACTTACTGCCCAACACTGGCCCCTGCTAATGTCCTGATTACATTCTGGAGGTCAAAGGTCAAGGTCACAGAACGCCATGGTGAAGGCATCCATGTCGACTCTGAAGTGCATCTTTTGGTTGTTTACTGCACCTGTTTCTCTGGAGTTAACCTTGGTGTTAGGCTTGGTCCACAACCAGAGACATACAGCAACTGCTTGAACAGAATTTTTTGCAGGTTAGATGTCTAATCAGCATCACTGCACTGAATGAGAATGATGTGTGTGTCGATAGGCCGCGGTGGTAGAGAGGGTGCCGTGGAGTTGTGCCGAGGCTGCTCTGGTACTGGTACCCAGATACACATACAGCAGATGCTGCCCGGCTTTATTCAGCAAACGCAGGCAATGTGTCGTGAATGCCAAGGACAGGGCGAGCGCATCAACCCACGTGACCGTTGCAAGAGCTGTCAGGGACGCAAGATTGTTCGCGAACATAAAGTTCTTGATGTCCACATTGACGTTGGTATGATGATTCTTGACATTTTGCGTTACAGCATGTATCAATTTTAGAACTGTGATTGCATTATGTAATATATAGTTTATTTCGCATAAGGCAGCAACATAAAAATGATAAAGGAAATTAGGCCTAATAACAATCACACACACACACACACACAGATACACACACAGACAAACAGACATTCACTAAAAACTACAGAAGCTAGGCCTAACATAAAGAAACATTTTCCCGTAGCTGTTGCTATCAATTAACCTATCAACAAACTACACAGACATATGAGACATATTTCAGACTAGATGCTGCAAGCAGCGACCCCAGTTATTGCAGAACTGGCAGGATGCCCTAAATGCACATTATTGGTCTGTATCATAGCGAGAGCTAGCGATCACGTGGACTGCATTAAATGGAGCAAATTAAATATGCACATCGCATAATGCCTGCAAAGATAAGGAATGAATGGGCAAGTGTTTTTTTCCGGTATGGTTACCAGCTCACCCTGGTTATTCTGCAAAAAGGGCCATAATATGGTTGTTGTTGTTGTTGCTTTGACACTGTTGGTGGGATGACAGGAAGGGAATTTGGCCTGTAAATAACCTGTTGAAATTATACCCAAAGGTTCTGCTTTGGGAACTTGCCTCATCGTGCAGTAAAAGGTCAGTTAAACAAAGAAAACTGAGTGAGTATATGGCTGTCTATGTGGTGCTGGATATGCTACTAATAATGGTTCTGCTGGTGTTGGTAGGAATGAAGGACGGGCAGCAAATTCGATTTTCGGCCGAGGGAGATCAAGAGCCTGGAATTGAACCTGGCGACATAATTGTTGTGCTTGACGAACAGAAGCACGGCGTGTTCAAACGTCGAGGCAATGACTTGTTCATTGACTTTGAGGTTGATCTTGTTGATGCTTTGTGTGGCTTTCAGAAGACAATCGAAACTCTAGACAAGAGGACGTTGTTGGTAACTTCTTTGCCAGGTATATTTTGTTCTTTTATCAGCCTTTTTGGTGTACGTGAAGTAGATTCTTACTGCTTTGACATGATGATATCCCTTCTCTTTTCCACCTTCTACTCTATCTTGTAGCATCTTTTCTTTTTTCCCTTTCTTACTCTCTTCATCTATTTTCTTGCTTTTCGATCCCTTCCCATTCTACTAGAATAGTCCCACTCTGTTTCCGGGCCAGATGTCGTAGGAGACGACTAAACCTGGTTTTAGTTTTTTTGTTGATTTTGTTAACTTATATGTATTTGTTTAGTTAAGGATGCATGCTTGTTTTTGTTGTATTTGATTTAGTTTTGTCTTGTGGTGTGATAGTTGTCTTCTTGTTGTAGGCGCTAGTGTAATAATTTAAATGAGCCTCTTGATCTATTTCCCTTTTTGGGTGGCTGCTGAACAAAAAGGCAGCCACGATTGATGTTAATATATCGCTGGCCTTCCTTCACTGGATAGGGATAGCTCTCCACTCCTGACCTTTCGTTTCTGATATAGCCATATTTGTGCTGAAAATGGATGTTAAACTGCCAACTAACTATCTCATTGGAATTGCTGCTATTTGATATGCCATATATCACTTCCTGTTAGTGGTCTGCGGTAACAATGATTATCTAAACGTGGTTTCCGACAGTTGAAATTATAAGCCACATGCACTTTGTGATTTATGTGTAAACGTTTCCTAATTAGTACATGCTATACTTTCGGAGGTGTGGGGGTTAGGAACTTATAGGAAGAATTCAAACAGCAAAAGTGATGACAAAGAAAAGAAGAGAGAATGAAGCTGTGATTGTCATTTATGCCAGAGCTTCGGCATGCTACACTGCATAGTTAAAAGACATGACACAAAAGTCAAACAACTGCATGACTTTATCGTACAGGTTTTCTTGTCTAGTGATAGCAAACAGCTCGACTGTTCTATGCAAGATTATTTTCTTCCACAGTTGTATCATATGTGTTATTGTGTGAACAAATGCCGGATAATTGTGCTACTTGCTTGCTGTAGGTCAAGTGATAAGGCCTGGTGATGTACGATGCATCTTGAATGAAGGAATGCCACAGTATCGCCGGCCATTCGACAAAGGTCGCCTTATTGTCTGCTTTACTGTGAAGTTTCCGCATGAGAACTGGATCAGCCCGGAGAACTACGTGGCACTGGAGCAGCTTCTGCCAGCCCGCCGTGAAATCATGATCCCTGACAATGCAGAAGGCTGCATCATGCATAAGTTTGATTCATCGTCATCATCCGCATCTGCATCACACCGACGTCGGATGGAGGCGTACGACTCAGACGATGAAGAGATGAGAACTGGTGGCCAGCAGTTTCAGTGCTCTTCACACTGAACTAGATGTAGCTGGCAATTTTCGTTATTTTTGTGATGCGCCATTAGTTAATTGTTAACATCCATATGTTTTACATAATATTGTATTTTTATTTCTGAACAACAAATGGTTTTGCTGCTGTTTAGGAACATACGGACACATTATGTACTATACTGTGACATTTTTTTTGCAGTTGTAGTGTATATTATAGGCTTTATACTAGTCCTTGTCACTGGAGTTACATCATGGTAACGAGACAATATTGCGGACAGATGTATTTGAACTTTGTGTTCCTTCTTGTGTTTATACTGTTACGAAAGAGCATATGTGTAAAAGATGTTATGTGTAGATGGTGTGAAGTGTATGTGCCATGATTAATAAGATGAATGCAAGATGATGTTCCTTTCAGTGCTTTAACACTGCTCTTTGGACAACAGGAAGTCATCCCAAGTTTCTGTTTTGTGGTACCCCACCAAACCCGTAATAACTCCATAACAGCGCTATGGAGCTCAAAACTGTGTGGACCAGACAGCTGTGGTCCACAGTGGCCAAACAATTGGTGGGTCCGACCCAATAGCTTTTGCTGCCTATGGGTTTCTGGTGATTTATATGGCTAATAAGCCGTTTACAGCTATTACGCTGATTGAGGACACCACAGGTGGCGCAATGGGTAGAGCGTTAGACTTGCGATCAACAGATCGTGGGTTCATATTCTACTCTGGGCAAAAGCTGTGTAACAACCTTGGGCAAGTTGTTCACATCTATGTGCCTCTGTCACCAAGCAGTATAACTCTGGGCCCAATGCTCGTTAAAGAGTATGGGAAGCTTTTACCTTTTTAAGGACACCACAATTATGGTGGTAGGCCCTTCACGAAAAACAGCTTGCAAAAACCAGCTACTTTGCTGAGAAACCATGGAGGTGCAATGTAGGGAGGCCAAGTAGGGCTGAATTCTCAGAATCAGGAGGTACCTGTGGCTATTGCAAGCCAAGGAAGCCTCAAGAAAGAGAAGTGGAGACCAAATTGACCGAATCAGGACTCCTAAGACTCAAAGGCCAGTTTTTTCCACAGCAAATCTCCCATTAACGTTAATGGGAGATTAATTTGCGGTGGAAAAACTGGCTCTAAGAGGGAGCTAAAGGGGAAACAGCGAGGCAGTTGGGATTGTATTTTGGACAAAATAGTGTTGAGGTTTGAACACGGTATAGTACTAACATTGTTCAGTTTGATGCACTTTACTAATTTTGTTTTGTTCATGTGAAGGTGATGAACCTCGGTGTCTGCAGATTGTACTGTATAATATGATACTGTAAAAGTTTGGGGAAAATAAAAAGAAAGTGTCTGCTTTGTTCCATTATTTGCAGTTTTTGTAATGCTAAACGAACATATTGACATGGAATAACTATGTGATTTTTATGCAAGTTAGTGGTACTTTAAAAAATTTTATGTGACGTTGTAGTAGCGGTCTTGTTTTCAGTCTTGAGACTGTTGCTTTGGCCATGATCTGGATATTTTGGTATTATCCACGGTACTGCTAGAGTACATTAGTGGTGTTAGTTCAACTAAGTGTCAAGAACGGTCATCAGACGTTTGGGTGACATGCCCTGAATGGTTGGACGACACGTCATTTCTGTGACGAGTTTCGAGTTTCAAACGGCGTTTTTCGACCAATATCTTATTATATCTCAGAAACGGTGCAAGATAGAGAACAGAGATATAGTTACTATGGAAAGCTAATAGGAACTTGGATGTCCTTTATCTATTGGTGCTATTTTCGGTGACCTCGAGTGACCCTAACTACCCCAAACCACCCTATTTTCGACATTTAGTGTCGCCTTTCGTATCTTCGTAGTGAGTGTTGTATAGAGACTTTAAACATTTTCGTCATATGATGTTAAATTCACACTCAGTGATAAACTACAGATACTTCTTGCTCCACCATGTGATGACAACATTACCAAGAGTCATAATCATATTCTGAAGGAAGCACTGTTTGAATTCCTTGACAGTATTGACAGGAAACTGTAACCACTCACTCCAGAAGATTTAACAAGATGTTTTTGATATTCTGTGTCTACAGAGAGACGTTACAAGTGTTGTTTTCACTACGTTGATACCGTGCACTTCGAGGCAGTAAAGAAGAAGAAGAATTTAAGTTTGGTAGGTAGGTTGATGGTAGCTTAGCCCACGTACGAAATGAATGTAGCTGTACTTGTATGGCTAATGGTAGCTAGTGCAAGCCCGCGGATGGCGAACCATTCCCAAAAGGGGCGTGGTTAGGTCATGTGAACCATTTAAATTTTCGTGGGCAACAACCGTGGATTTCGACTTTTAGGCGGATCGTCATGTTTTGTTTACACTGTTCAAGTAAACATGGCAGCGTCGTGTAGGGGTGTGGTCGATGTTTTCTGCAAAAACATCACGTTGAAAAAAGCTTTTCAGTTCGCCCCGATGTACGTGAGAAAAGTGAAAGTACTAATAGTCCACTTAGATACTAGGTGTTTCGGAACATAGCGTCCGACTGTGGGTCCTGAATGGAGTGTCTATGTACCCGAAGTCGTGTAAACTTTGCTGTCTATTGACTATGTACACGATTGCCAGTCAGCGACCGGCAGTCGTCTTTATATGTACTCTATTGTTTCTTTCATTTTGTTATGCCCCCAAAAGACATAGCTCCTTTCTCTTATACATACCCCACAAAAACCCTCTTTTAATGATAAAGTATGAAGTATCGACTTCTTGTCGCTGGTGTTTTCTCAGCTGAGTACAGCTACATCATCAAACGGTAGTGCAATTGCTGAGTAGTGCAAAAAAATTCGCCCACCCAGGCTACACACGTCCGCAAACAAATTCCTTTTATAAATGCGGTAAAACCTTTTTATCGGTGTCAATGAAGTGTGCTTCAAATATTATGGTTACTGTGTCAGTTAGGGTTAGTGTTATGGTTAGGCTCGGTTTAGTTTGACTTGTTAGCGGTAATAATTTGGTTGCGTTATGTATCGCCATCTAGTGAATGATATATATCACACTGTCGTGTACTCTTTGCTGCTCATTGACTATGTACACGACGGCCAATCAGCGGCCAGAACTGACTTCGTGTACATAGAAACTGGCAGATTTTGTACACGACTTTGTGTACATAGCAACTGCCAACGGGTAATACTAGACATCTGGTGATATGGGCGAGACTCAGGGAATGCTTTGTAGGTGGGCGACGCCGTGATGTCGTAGCTTAATTTTCAAAGAAATATTGCATTTTCTCAGTTGCATGATGCCTTTCAGGCTGATGCATGAACTTGGCTGCAACTTGCATCCACTATTAGCGTGTTTCTAACTAGGGATGTTAAAATCATTTTTTTTCTGATATTCGATTCTCAGAACCAAAAATTCAATTTTTTTGAATTATCGTTTATGAGCAGACACGAGAAACTGGTTCAGAGAGGCATCAAGTATGGATGATGCGTCCGGCTGTGCGTCGTCAGTGCACCCCAACTGGGGTGCCAGTATCGCCTATCTCCATAGTGGGTGGAAGTAGAGTTCAAATCTGGCAGATAGGTTGATCGTAGCAAATGCTAGCCCAAGCTTGACAAATTATCCCTGAAAGGGGTATGGTCAGGTCACATGAACCAGTTAAATTTCGGTGAGCATCAACCATATCTCCAGAACGGCCGAAACTGTAGTGGTCAAATTTTGTCCACAGGTAGGCTATGTTAAGTCCCAGCATATTGATGATAAATGACTTTTAAAGGGGCGTGGTTAGGGTCACGTGACCCACTTTAGATTTTTCCCCCAATAACATCTCTGGAACAGTTTAAGCTAGAATCGTCAAATATTGCACACAGTTAGAATGTATCAAATCCTACCCTGTGGCAAACAAACCACCCCTAATAGGGGCGTGATCAGGGTCACATTTTCTCACTATTTTCAATTTTGATGCAATTGTTGCCAAATTTTGTATGCATGTAGAATATATTAATTGTTAGCCTTTGGATGACAGACTACCCCTTAATAGGTGTGGTCATTGTCACGTGACCCGTTTTCTTAAATTTTGCCTCCCCTCAATCATAGCTTTGGAGTCAGTGAAACTAGACGCTTCAAATGTCATGTGCTGATTGATACAGAGGTGCACTAGTGCATGAATGATAGATTACCACCCGCCGAAAGGGTTGTGTTTAGGGTTACATGACCTCTTTAAAGTTGGGGAAATAAGTGATAATATCTCAGAAATCGTGCAAGATAGAGACTTGGTTGCAATGGAAGTCTAAGAGGAAATCGTACGTGGCCTATCAAATGGAACCGTTGCCAATGATCATGAAGGTCACTTTTGCTGCTTGAAACCTTTCTAACTCTCGTACTTTATGAAACATAGCACAAATTTATTAACATAGTGTGTCATGTGGTCCCTCTGCAGTAGCTGAGTTTATTATCTGTCAGAAAAGTTAATCAAACTTGCATGTTGGATATTTGGTCAAGTAGTAAATCAGCAACAGAGTGAAAAACAATGTTGTGTTGTGTTTAGTTATTTTGATAGTTCTATGTGTCTTATTTTGTGTACCTTATTGCTACAGATATATTTCAGTGCGATACAGTCGGTATGATAAATCGTATCTTCCTCCTACCTTTCGGAAAGAGGATCTTCTTGAGCCACTTGATGAGGCTGATCCTCGTAGGTTTCAGCCAATAAAGGCTGCCGAGATTGATCAGTCATCTCTCACCAGCTATGATGCACTTGTAACGTGAGTGTCCATTAATAACAATTACACAACGTTAAATGTTTAGACATTGTTGAATCTGAATTTAGTTTTAGGTCGACTCTTCAGAGTCCACCTAATAAAGCCATCTCAAATGTCCGTACGTACATCTGTCCACAAAAAACTTTTTTTGATTTAAATGAAATTCTGCATGTCGGTAGAGTTCAATGAGTGATGCATGACGGTATGCAGTATGACCCCGATGCAGTGTCAAGGTCACGAGCTCTTGAAAGTTGGAAATCCTTTCATTTTCAAAGCTGTCTCCTCCGCCATTTACAATGTGAGCTACAACTGACCACATATTCTTAAACTAGGGCACAATATCTAAATTTGTTCGGGCCGGATTTTTGATGTTTGTTCTAGTTTTTGTGTCACGTGACTTTGAACTTTGGTGAAATGTCAGTTGTGAAGAGTCGACCATCAATCCCATGCGGGGCTAATTTTTTGCATATACTGTTTGAAGTCTTATATATCATCACTGATAAAACGTGTATATATATATATAATTTTGAATCTTATTGCCAGTTTAGTACTGTACTATTGTGTAGATATTACGTGGTGGTTATACCGAGAAGCCACTGTAATAGCCACCGGCCAAACAAGAATCCTGTTAAGCTGCCAGTTCAGTCACTGGCTCAGCTGACCTAGACAAAATTCCTGCTAAGCCAGCAAAAGTTTACACATTTAGCTAAGCCGGCTTACACGTCTAATGGTGACTGTTAGCTGTTGCCATTCAGTGACTTGATGCTGTTGTTTGGATGATAGATGGGGTGTTCTGTTCTGTTCTTTAGTCATCCTCGATTTGAGGTTGGCCATACCCTGGACGTGCTTTCTCCATTTATCTCGGTCCTCTGTCATTCTGACTGACTCTTCCACAAGAAGTTCTGTCCAGTGTCCACGTATTGATGCTGTCCATCCAGGCTGTGCGTGGTCTTTCTCGCCTGCATGCACCTGGTATTGTTCCTTGCATTATCGCTTTTTTCAGGCAACTCTCGTTTCCTCATGGTGTGACCATTGTATGCTAGCTTCCTTGCTTTGACAGTGTCTAACAGTTCACTCTTTACTCCAGCTTTGTTAATAACCCACTCATTTGTTTTGTTTGCTGTCCACGAAACACGCAGAATCTTTCTCAGCCGTTTCATCTCAAAGGCGTCAAGACGTCTTTCTTCATTCTTTCTTTCTTTCTGAGTGTCCAGCTTTCACAGCCGTACGTTGCTACAGGCCACGCTAGCGCTTTCATTTGTCGTATCTTTGTTGAAATCGGTATGCTGTGACTTTTCCATATTTTCTGCAGTGATGCCCCAATCGCCTGCCCCCTGTTTTACCTGTAATCAGGGACCCAAGGTGCGGGAACGTATCCACCTGCTCCAGTTGCTCATTTAGAATGAGTATGCGGCACGCTATGCCGTCGCTCGCCATTACCTTGGTGTTGTCGACATTGATCAGTAGGCTGTATTTATGGCTGACTCGGTCTAAGTGATCCACTAGCTCCTGTGGTTCTGCCTCCGAAGTGGCCAACAGGATGATGTCATGAGCGTAACGAAGGTTTGTGACTATTCGCCCTCCAGTTAATAGTCCACCTTGAAATCCATTGAGGGTCTCCCTCATCACCATCTCTGCTAGGATGTTTAACAAGTTCGGAGAAAGGATACACCCTTGTTGGACTCCTTTCTTGACACAAAACCATTCTGATAGTGTTCCCGCTACTTTGACCTGAGCTGTTTCCTGTACAGTTTGGCCAGCAACTCAATCAAGTACATATATCTATCACTATATCAGTACTATACAATCACATCCATCATAGTCACTCAGAGTTTATAAAGGAAAGGAAGAGTATTACTATTTTATATAGCGCCATTTATACTATGCCTACGCATAGTCTCAAAGTGCTGAGACATGGATCACATGCAAATTACACCATGCCTGCTTTTCCTTCATAAGCGTTTACCAGATAACGCCACCCCTAACAGAGGTAGCAGACATCCAATTTCAACTTGCTACTTATTTATCGACCTTGAATGGATGAAAGGCTGAGTTGGCCTGGTTAGCTGACCCATAGCGGACGGTTTATCTACATACGTGGTCACCTGTCAGCTACAGGTCGAGCGCAGGACAAAGATCGATGTTTTACCACTGTGCCACACAACCAGCGTGGGAGATCGAGTCGAATGCCTTCATGAAGTCCACAAAGCTCATATAGAATGGTTGCTGGTGCTTGCATACCTTGTGCGTCAGTATTCTGGGATTCATGATTTGTTTTTTTGTTTCCCTTGTCGGAATCCTGTCTGTTTGTCTGCATTTTCTGTTTCGGTCTTCACTCAGATCCTTTCCAGTATGATCCGATGAAGGATCTTGCTTGCATGTGAGACAAGAGGAATTGTTCTGTAATTTGCACACTGTTTAAGATTACCTTTCTTGAGAAGTGGGATGACCATGGAGAACGTCCATTACTCTGGCCACTCACCAGTTTCCCAGATCGCCACACATATTCTGTACATTCTGTCTAGTACTGTTTCTCCTCCTTCTTTGAACAGTTCTGCTGGAACCTCATCAGGACCTGTGAATTTGTCTGACGGATGGCACAAGCAACCTCTGAACAAAGTGGTAAAGGCTCTTGCTCCCAATATTCTTGGTTAATTCATTTCCCTTATTCATCAACCAGTACGGGCTCCAGGGCGGTAATGCACTGTGATTCGTGTGTTGATGTCAGCACTATTTGTTTTATATTGGCAGTATAGTAGTCTGCCAAGAATTCTTAAATTTTTCTGATGTCTCTGAACTGATACTGAACGTAAAACTAGTTTCCTGAACGGACCATCTGTGAACAATAATACATTGTGTAACATTATATACCGTACTCAACTTCTGATTTGATAATTAACTAATGCGTTAGTGCGCATATATTAATGCTTTTCTCAGTTTCTATACACATAGTGAACCTATGTGTATAGTTTCCAGCAACCACTATTATTGTTGTATGTTTTGTGTTGATGTTTATGCTGCCTTTCAGGCAAATAAAGTTGTATATATATATAACAGATGGGCAGTACTTGTATTGATACCTTATGTTGAAAAGCCCTGTAAGAAAGGTGTCTTTCGGTTTGTTTTCAGGAAATTTATTCGAACTCTTTTGAGAGAAGGAAACCGACATAGAGCATGCATTATTGTACACAAGGTATTTGTTTCTTGGAATACATAGCAGTTCTTCTGTGACATATAATTAATTAATGTAATTTAATTCTTAGTTGTGCACAGTTTTGCACCAGCATTTTAATGGCATTGTTTTGTTTGTACTGTGATAAAACGCTGTATTTCTGATGGAAATATTACTCTTTTGGATGTTTTTTAAACCTCTTTATCTTTGTTATGTACATGAATTGCTTTATTTCTTTTTATTGTTTTTTTGCATCACCCAAATATTTAGGAACAGATTTTCATGTGGTTTAGATTTTGCCAATAATGTCTATGCTTAATCTGGCACATGGTTCCAAGAACAGAAAAAATGAAGAAAAACTAAAAACAAAACCAAGTTGCTTAGAAGAAATGGTTTAGGTAATAGTTGTTAAGGCAGTCCGGAGGGAAGAAATTAATCTGGGTTGTTTAATGATTTTAGCCTAATATAAGGAAGTTGCCTTTACTCTCCACAAACATGTCCTTACACTGATGAACTGTTGTGATCTTTTTGCAGCTGTAATATTAATGTAGCAGACTTACTTTGAAATTTCATTATTGCTGGAAAATTATAGCAAGCAAATCAGAACCATACATTGTTTGCCAACATGTAACGTCAGCTCAGTGCTACAGATAGTACTGTTTATTTGGATGTTAAATCCATGGGATAAAATTCCCACACATGTATTGCTCAGTCAAGATGCTGCTCAGTGTCATAGTAGGGGATGGTTTTTGATGACATAATGCAGTATTCAACTACTTATAGGCCTACATGTAATTCTAGACTACTGCTTTCTGTGTTTGTGCTGAAGTCTACTTGAAGTATTTTAATTATGTGCAGTTTGGTATATGCAGTTTGGTAATACCTTAACATGTAGTCTGAGCCGAGAGAAAAATATTAATTTGTGTAAGCAGCAGGCATAACTGAGGTATAGTTTTTTATGATTGTTAGACTTTTATGACAGGTGGTTTCAGTTTTGCATTATACTTTTTGTTAATTTATGTATAATATTAGATCATGTTTTTATGATACATTATTAGACTGCATCACCGAACATGTGACTTATTGCGACAGATGTCATGTATAGTGGGTATGTTTGTCTGTTTGTCCGTCTGTCTGTTGGGCACACAAGTGAGCCCTGCAAAATGGCTGAACCAGTCGAGATGCCATTTGCGGGAGGGCTGACTTGCTTGAGCAAGGAACCATATATTAAATGGGATCTAGCTTTCTCCACAGGAAGGGACAGTTTTTCGGAATTTCTGCTGTAGTGTATGCAGCAAAAGGGATAATTCCGTAGTCAATAATGGCATGCAGTAGAAGGGGGTCATTCAGTCCATAATAAGAGCATGGCAGACGATGTGGCCTTTCGTCAAAATTCTTTGACTACTTCTTTCGATGAATACTGATAGCAGTTAACAGTTCGCCATGTGCGTGAGTACTGTGTCATATTGTATGGCGTGTGTGCGGTGTCTGTTGTCCACGCACTGAAGACATTGGAGAACATTAAACTGACACAGATAGAAAAGTACCACAAGGCTAACTCAGACTTTGAACGTGAGACCATCGAGTTAGATCCAAACAAAGTTATGCAGCAAGCAGTTGAGAACTGCAAACCGCTGCTAATCTTGAAGAAGATTCATCGTGGTGGAGTTGTCTACCAGGTATATATGTATTGTGTCATAATAACAATTGTGATGCAATGCAACATCATACAATAATGTTTGCATGCTGTACAACATTACAGGAGTTGTTCGTGTATTTGTTCTTGTTACAGTTACAGTTACAGTTAATGACAGTTAGATACTATACAGCTGAAGGCTGACCAGTGCATACAAAGTTAGCAGGTTAACAATCAGTGTCCAATAATGAACTACAACTAGATAAAAATTACACATAATAAAATTTTGTAAATAAAAAAGTTTTTAGTTTCTTCTTGAAAGAGTTGGTATCGCGAA
>Ga0209780_1001350_pt1 | contig 15948 bp, 11 predicted proteins | sample WorMetexBAHAMAS2_FD_187384 | JGI IMG/M metagenome (GOLD analysis project Ga0209780, IMG submission 187384) | Marine gutless worms symbiont microbial communities from Max Planck institute for Marine Microbiology, Germany - Inanidrilus exumae... | ecosystem: Host-associated > Annelida > Digestive... | reverse complement strand
ATGTTGTTGGATCTGGGTTTGCCCAGTTTTAATACTGTGATTTTCAATGCTAATGCTTTGTGTGTCAATCGACTGAAGTCATCTGTCAATAGTCTAGTCCAGTCAGTTTTTATGGTATAACTTTTTTGTGTGTGTATGTGTACTTAACTGCTTATTTGTAGGTTAGTAGTTTGTAGGTTAGTAGTTTGTAGTCCGTTGTTGTGTGTGTGTGTGTTCAGTGTGTGTTTTATGGGCCTCGCTGCCTGAAATAAAAGCTTTGATTTGATTTGATTTGATTAGTACAAAAAATCAGGTTGTTAACAACCGACTCCTCGCAACATGGGTTCCGAGAGGGTAGTTCGACTTTAACAAACCTACTGCTATTTTTGGATAAAGTACTAAACAGCGTAGACGAAGGTATAAGTGTTGATATTGTTTTTTGGACTTGGCAAAGGCCTTTGATAAGGTGCCGTAACCCCTGTTTGTCTGCCGGTTTTTTTTTCCGCACGATATCTCAATAACTGATGCAGCTAAGATTATCAAACATGACATACTATTATGTCTCGCGATGAAATCAGTTTATTTGGGGGTCAAAGGGTCAAAGATCAAGGTCACGAGTACTGTCAGTGCCGGCGTCTGTATTTGCGCTCTTGTGAATGCTGGCTTCTTCTGGTTCGATGTGCAATAGTGGCGCTTGTGTTTTTTCATTAGACTAGGTGAGAGAGAGTTGCAGTTGTCGATGACGCAGGACATGAGCGTGAACTGACGCGGTACGACCTGCCGAAACTCGTATACCTCGAGGCGGTTCTCAAAGAAGCGATGCGAGTCAAGCCGGTCGGCCCTGTCGTACTCCGGCGCGCCGTCGACGATGACGTCATCGACGGATTTCCGGTTCCGGCCGGCACACAAGTAATAATCAACCTGGCGCGCATGCATCGACGTCCTGCCGCTTTCCGTCAGCCCGACAGATTTCACCCGGAACGCTTTCTCGATACGGTCAGCGCGTCTCAACCCTTTTAAGTAACGTTCTCACTGGCGCCGTCGACGGCGATACATCGCCTTCGACGGCGGTTGCAAGGCGTCGACGGCGTACTCCGTCGACGGCGGTCGACCGCGATCGACCGAGGTTGACGGCGTTGGAACGTGTGCGAACGCGGGGACGGTCTTCACCGCCGCCCACAATCCCTTGGCGTCTGTTCGTCCGTCAGTGAGCTTGAGTTGTTGTTGAGAGTGCCGCGCGATATCTTTTCCGATGCGTGCTGCTAACGCGCAGCTGCCTCCCCCACTCGACCCGCGTGCATAAGTCGGTTTGAACGTCGCATTTTTTTGCCTTTATTACTGGCCCGCCTGATGGGCGAGTATTGTTTTGCTGGTTGGCGTCTGTCGTCGTCTATCGTCTGTAACGCTGCCGGCGGGCGGGCCAGCCGGTTATCGGGCGCGTGGACGGTGGCGCGCCGGCGGCCGGGCGCGTGGGAGGTCGGACGGCAACACTGCACGGCGGGCCAGTCGTGTTACGTCCCCATTAAATCGACATTTTATTTCAGGTGTGATATATGGGGGTCTCGTGATGTAACTGTAATGGTACTGTTGGTGCAGAATGTACTCTATCCAATAGGTTGATTGCAGTTGAGTAGAAATAATCATATTCAGCTTGTGGGTTGGATGGTAAGTAACGTAGTGGCGATGTTGGTCGGATTGCCCATGATGGTAGCAATGTATATACTGCAAAACAACGCACGGTGGTTTGATGTTTTGGGTCGGAAAGTGTACTGGTGCGGAATCTTTGGCATAGCGCACTCACTACGACGGGCATAGGCCATGCACGACTGATCAATGGTCGCTTTTGGCAACGGAGGCCACAACGTGAGTAGAGGAAAAAGAGATGCGGGTCGGATGCATATACTTTGTCGAGTATGTTGTTGCATTTCGTCGGCTGGTGTACAATCTGTCAGACCCGTTCGCTCCACAATATCTTGGTCTGGTAGTTGATTCAGGTCGCCAGCCAGTACAATAGTCGCTACCGGTTGGTTTGCGCCGTTGTAGGCTGCAGTTAAGTTTTCGTTAGCTCTGTTTATACAACGGAATCAGTAGATTTAAGAAAAGCTTAGTGCTAGTGCCAGATCGGCGATCTGACTGCAAGTGCTGCATACATGTTAACATTTCCTTGCCCTACATCATGACGGCCGAAACAGCCGGCATAGATAGGAATGAAGAAATTACGTCACTGTCACCCTGTCTTCTTTGCTAACAGCACGCAGACCTAAATTCGGTCACCGTGTTGACTGTTGTTTTGCAGGAGGCTCGAAGTTCGTCGGAATACACGCCGTTCGGCGTCGGTCCCAAAGGTTGTGTCGGCCAGTTTCTGGCGATGATTGAGATGAAAGCGATCATGGCACAGCTGCTGCGCCGCTACGCAGTGACGACAGCCTCGAGCGACGACGTGGGTGGCCTCAGCGACGCCAGTCAATCACTGGATACAGTCAGTACGAGGTGGGACATTGCTCAGCAGCCGACGACACCGACATACATGCGTCTTGTACCTCGACCGCACCCAGCCAGCTCGTAATAAGTTCTTTATAGAACTGCAACTGAATATTCGTAATAAAAGCAAGCATGCAATCGTAGATGACAACTTCCCCCCCGCCCTTTCCTTGGTTCCGCCGTGTGCCGAACGCGACGAAGCATGACGTCGTGCTTGATTCCGAGTTTTTGATCCGCTCGGGGCCGGATCATCCATGAGGATGGTGAGGCTGAAGCCTCAGGGCCCGGGCCCCGACGGTACAACGAAAATTTGCGCAGTCGCTTTCAAGCCTCTGGTCTCGGAGGGACCATGATCCGGCCCTGGACCCACTGGCCCAATTATGTAAAAACATGACGTCATCCATAAAACCGGAAGTACATAATATATTGCACTAGCGTCACAGGAGGACCGAGCCACGGCCACGGGTAACATTTACTGAAAATTTGGCGAAATTTGAACAGTTGATTTTTCAGATAAGCGAGCGGACAGTCAGACAGACAGACATACAGACATACGGACAGATAGCAATACTTCCTACTCTTACTGGGGCGAACTAATAAGTTGTGTCATTATTATCGCTATTTCGCTGCAAAACGCAAAATTCGTGAATATCCGAAATTTGAACGTTGTATCTCGTGTAACGATGGTGTTTATAATCTGTAATCTGGACATTATAACGTCAGTATTAACACTATAGTGGGTCATTTCTGAATAAATGTAAGTTTATTCGACATTGTCACACGTACAACAAGACAAGATCCCCCTTCGTGGCCGATAGGCCGCATCGCCTGCGCTATATAGCCTGTGCTCAGAAATTTTCAGAATACTATTTGCGCCTGCCTGGCAAACTGAATGATCCCTTCTGCTGCATGACGTTATTGGCGATTGGACGATCCCTTTTGCAGCGACGCTGCAGCGATCTATGCATTAAAGATTGTCAATGCTTTTGAATTGCCCGGACAACCCTCGAAAATTGCCTCTTCCCCTTGGGGGATCAGCACCCCATCTAGTTCATAGTTCCGTGGGCCCACATGAATCTTCAAGCAAAATGGTATGTCGATCGGTTTAGCCGTTTTTGTACAGCGCATTGTAGAGTGTCCCATTACTTTATAATGGGCCGCTACGTTTTTCCCCAAAATTGCCTCTTTTCCTTGACAGATCGGGTCCCCATCTAACACATGGTACCTACGGCCCACACGAGTCATCAACCCAAACGGCATCTGGATCACTTCAGCCGTTTTCGTATGGGTCCCAAATACTCTGCTGTACGATGCATTGTCAACGGGAAAGAAAACCCCCAAAATCGATCCTTTCCCTTAGGATTTCGTCACCCCGCCGGGTAGGACCGAGCCACGGCCATAGGCAACATGCACAAAAATTTGGTAGCGATAGCGCGTGTGGTTCGGGAGATATGCTCGCGGACAGACAGACACAGACAGACAGACAGACGTGCTCATTACAATACTTCCCCCGTTCCCGCGTCTGAAGTAACAAAATCTTAGTTAGCCTATTCTTGTTAACTTACGTTGATCTTCTAATTGGTGAAAATGATGCAGTGCATGGTTCATGTTATTGCTAATATTGACAGCTACACATTTATTTCTACCGTGGTTAATGATATAGATGTAGATTCGCTACGACGATATAAGAATAACAAATATCGAACATTGTGTTGGTAGCTGTAATTTAAATAACTTAGATACCTAATTAGCATCTTAACTGACACGTCACGGTGATGCAGGCCTATTATAAACAGCTTAACTTTTATGCGCGTGCAATAAAGTCATAAGACCTTTTTCGCCTCGCAATTTTTTATTTAAAATTGTGCAATAATAACATTAAAATTGTTCGTGTGCTTTTCTTCATACTTGGCGCTACACATTCACATTTTGTTAATTCCTCTTTTATTTTTCGAATTATAATTAATTTGGTTAAACTAGGCTTGCTACATTGCATTAACTAAGTATAGGCTAATTTTCAGTTTTTTTACTTTAAAGAATTACTGAAGGATTCGGATGCTTGTTTGCAAAAATTACTGCGGGCGCAGGTTGAATCTGCTTCCACTGTTGCCATCAATATTTTCCGCGCGACACCCAGGGCGTCACAGGTGACCTTACATGATACGGTAGCGTGGTTGCAACCATCAGCGTCCGTAGTTACTCGTCGAAACTGAAGGACTTCTAAGGTCGTATAGGCAGTTATGTACACTATGAAAGAGGTAATATCTCGGAAACGGTGTAACGTAGAGACGATGCTACAACATACCACTAACAGGAAGTGATACATGGCTATCGAATAGCCCAATTTCAGTATACGCCGGTGTTTCAGTTATTCAGGAGGCGATTTTGAGGTTTTTCACTTCGCAGGGGCGACACGTTGCACCAATCGGGTGAAATGTGGACCCCCAAACTTTAAAAATCGGTAAAAATTGCGGTTTTTGGCGGTTTTCGGACTAATCGCCTCTTTCCCGCACCTTTCCCTGTCCTTCCCATTTTTTCCTTTCCCTTCCTTCCTCTATCCTTATCCTTTCCTCTCCTCTTCTCTTGTCTTTCCCCGTTTCCTTTATCTTCCTTTCCTTTTCCTTTCCCATCCCTCTCCTTTCCCACCCCCTTCCTTCACCACATCGTTTCCCCATTTCCTTTAGTAGGGGTGGTATACGCGGGTTGCCGGTATTGCAGCGGCTCGGCGATACTTGCGTTTTCTAGGTAAATTTTGCCCCAATCATAACTTTGTAATTGGTGAAGCTGGGCACTTCAAATTTCATGTGATGTTTGATACAGAAAAGTACTAGTGCGTGTTGACGTCAGCTTCATGTAGTCGATTACGTATTATTTATTAATAGAAGGGTGTCTAATCATTGTTTTAGTTTATAGTTTTTCCTAATTAGAGCTATACAATTGTTTCTTAAGGTTATAATTTTATCAATGTATTTTTATTATATATAAACAAGGTTAATCTGTTTTAATAACTTGAGCTTATTGTTTAACCGCAACTGCTGGCACAGTATATTGTCTTGCTGTATCAGTTGTCTCCGTTTAGTAATAAATCGAATGGAATTTTCTGGTCTATAGCCGAGTCTCTTGTACCTACTCCACTGACATTTCAACAATGCGACCTTAACAGATAAATGTTTAAATAAATGCCGCGTTCACATGTTGCAACGTAATTATAAGAGTCGAACCGAACACATTAATGCGACTGTCATTTACAGGAACACTCAGTAATTACGTGGCGCAGGTGAATGTAAAGGACGTGACAGACGGCAGCAATAATTAATCGTAGTTTTGTCACTGTCAACACAGAAAAAAAATCATGTCAAATCAACTGAGTACATGCAAGCAGGCCTATATACCACAGCCAATGTCATTTTGAGGCAATTTGCTTGCCAAAAAGTGAAAGATGCTATCCCTCGTCTAAAAAGTAAAAAGGAACCTAGTGACGACGCCTGATCGGCCTACATCTTCCCTCCTTTCGTTAGAGGTTCTTGACGATAGCCGCGCTCTATAAATTTACTTACTTACTTACGTCAAAAGACTCAGTTATCGCTGAGAGAAACGCGCGACGATCAGTATCAGTTGAAATATTGCCGTACTGTTGTACGAATAAAGCAAACAGATCGCGTGTCAGCTTGAGAAGCACTTTCAGCAACTGCCACGTTTGATTTCACTACATGCATAGTTCTGTACACGCGTCATTGCACTAGGCACAACTATCGAACAGCCAGCATGCGATGCAGTGCGTGTCATCAACAGACTTCCGTACAACCAATCTTGTTAATGTCAACTGGACCGTAATGTGATCAACCAACGTCGTCTACCACCAGTGTTGTTGACGACACTGCGTATAGTAGCGCACGCATAAACAATTAACTCGTATGGGGTGTGCTGAGGGTCAAGTGACCTCTTTAAATTGTGTGGCAAATAGATTCTAAGCCATAATAAAATCTCAGAAATTGTATTAGATAATAACTGTGGATCACTTATAGGAAATTATATGTGGTCTATCGAATAAATACCAGTGACCTTAAATCACCTCTTGGTCATTTCAGCACTTTGAAACCTTTCTAACTTTATACTGCGGAAAACATACCGCACATTCGCCACGATATGTTTAGGCCTACATACGAATCAGAAATCCTATATGACACGTAATTTCAACTGTCGTACTGTCATCTGTCAACTGAAAGACTTCAATGTCAGGGACAGTCGTGTAGGGCATACACATTAAAAGTGGTAATATCTCAGAAACGGTGCAAGATACAGACGTTGCTACGGAATAGGAAATGATGTAGGCCGATGTCCTATCTAATAGCGCACTTCGATGACCTTGAGTGACCTTCACGGTCATTCACTTATTGGAAGCCTTTTCAGATGCGAAGTTTCGTACATTTATGCAGCAGTTGACAACGTTTCAACTGCCTTACAGCGTTGCTTGGTGCCTCTGCGATATCTCGTTAGTACAAGAACTCATCAGGAGATGAGATCGCGAACGTGAACTCGTCAGTAAAAGCGACAAAATCGGCGAGACATGCTGCTGTTTGTTGACGTCTGTTTCTTCGTCTTCCTCGTCATCATCTTATACTAATTACCTGTACAGGTAACTATAGGCAGCTGTAGATGATTACCCGCGTGTAGGCCTATTTAAGGCTCGGTTTCAATAAGCTGATTCCGAGCCATTTAATGAAGTTCCGGTGGCTATCTGCCGTGTGGACAAGCCACACTGGTCGTTAGCGAATGAATTACGCGCCGACGTGTAAAATTACGATGGACAAGAAGATGGTAGTCAGCTGTCATTTATAATGCCCATCAGGCTGCTTGACCGTAACACGTCGTTAACGTTCCTCATTAAATCGCTGCTAACAATGTCGTCTGTCGACTTCTTTCATTAATGACATAGGAATAAACCCGGGGAGGATGTGGCTTACGCGTCCCCAAATATTTTACGTGGGGTATACCGACTGGGAAATTCCCTTCAATATTTAACCTTAATTCTTATTGTATGGCCCAGAGACCAAAATAGCGGTTGTTATCCTCGTCGACGGCAGTAACGTGGCAGGTTTTTCATCTGTGTTTGTCTGTTTGTTTTCCGGACGATATCTCGATCACCAAACTCGGCACACAAAATGTTCCCCGATGAATCGTGGAAACCCATTCGTTTTGGTGTCAAAAGGTCAAAGGTCAAGGTCACAACCTATCTGTCGGTATTCAGAGAACGTAATATTGCAGCAGCTGCTGCGTACGTAAGCTACGCTGGGTTTTTCCTGCTGTCATGTACCGCTGCACAAGCAATGCTAGCGTCACCAGATTTTTCCTGCGTTAATTCCTCGCGTTCGCTTGCCGCTGAACGCTGGATTTACCACAGCGTGTGTTATTGCACTCTTGTGAGTGCCGGCTTCTTCGAGTAAGGCTTAATAATGTATCAAAACGTTCGACGGATAGCCTGGACTACCTGAGAGATTATTACTCGCGTGATGACGTCCTTGGTCATAGAAACGCCCCTTCCCTTGCGTCCTAACACTACACCCGTTCTCATATCACCACCGTCCGTGTCCCTAGCGACATGGCAGAGTTTCCTCCCTACCGATTTCAGCAGTGTCGATCAAACACTCTTTTGGCAGCCAGTCTGCAAAAAGAGTACAAGGAAAAAATATTAAGCACCATGAACGTATAGTGAATGCGGTTTCATGTAGCTGCTAAATAAAACAACAGAACATTGGTAGTTATTAATCACTGTATTAATTTGCTAACAAACGTATTCGAGAATTTGACAATATTAAAGTTTATTTTAAAATATTATCCAAAAATTATCTGTAGCAACGTTCCAAATTTTACCCAAATCGGTTCACTTTCGGCGGAGTTATAGCCGGCCGCGTGAAGGCCGTCAAAATGCGCCTTAAAGTCTCTCCAAGTACTCGGCGAAGCTATAGCTTCTCGCCGAGTAAATAATAAGCTGTGCTTTCGCGTAAAATGTCCCGTGAATTCGCCAGTGCACGTAAGATAAATTTCTTTCGCCAGTTGGAGACATACTTACATACATAAGATAAAAAGCTAAACGGGTAGATCTGTATAGCGCTTAATTAGGCCTACGAAACTCACCTCTAAATTGATCAATTAATTTCAACTGTCATTTCGAAAATGAAGGACTTCTCAAGGTTACAGGCAGTAACGTACAATGTAAAAAGGGTAATATGTGCCCGACTCCGACCACGCAAAGTGTCGGAAACATTGCAAAATTACTGGAAGGAGGCAGGTGTTGTGACGGCATCGCCTGGGCGTGTGTGTGTGCGTGTGTGTGCGTGATGCGTGGGTAGTATTTTATCGTTGTCGACCATTAGCGAAGTCGCAGAAGCCGCCTCTGCCGGTCGACTGCGGCCGTTAGTCTTCTGTTATTGCAGCGGATCGACGACTGCTATTAACGAAACATCAGTTGACTGCGCGCGTCGCTCTTTTTGTGCAACAAGGTAAGCGATACGGCTTAGCTAGATTCATCGTTTGATCTGTTACATCGTATTCCGTCTAATTCATCGTTATAATCACCTATCACTGCTTATCTCTCATTGCCGCCTATCGACATTCCTGGCCTATTTATACTCGGACTTTAAGGCGCTAAACAAAATCCTGTATTACTATTATTATTAGTAGTAGTAAGCTTAATAGTAGTCGTAGTCGTAGGCACTTCAAATTGTATGTGCTAATTGATACACAGAAATACTATTGCGTGCATGATATGTGTTACCCATAAAAGGGATATGTTCGAGGTCACGTGACCTTTTTACATTTTGGGAAATAAGTGACAACATCTCGGAAACGGTGCAAGATAGCGACTGCAATGAAAGAGTAATAAGAAATTGTACGTGCATGGCCTATCGAATGGCATCATTGCCAATGCCCTTGAATGACCTTGATAGTGACTTTTGATGTTTAAAACCTTTCATAGCACGAACTTGCTAACATATCGCGTCGCGCGGTCCCTCTGTGATAGCGGAGCTTTTTGTCGAAAATATGGGTGAGCGTTTCAAATCACTATGAATTCTATCATTTTATTACAAAGGTTCTTTGAATTAATAGCTAAATTTTGACATCGACTTAATACCATGAGCGTGGTGTGATAAGACTATGGCATTCGAATGTTGGACTATGCTGCTGCATTGCTATACGAATTTACGACGTATCGGTACTAGCTACAGTTTAACAATGTGTCGTCTTAACGGTACGTAACACTACTGGCCTGCCGTGCAGTGTTACCGTAGAGCTATAATTAGACTGGAGGCGGCATGACGTCATCGCCTGGCCTGCGCGGGTAAAGCCGCCTGCAGGCACGCCGTGGAGTGTTACAGACGATGAGAGACGACGACGACAGACGACGACGAGCAAAGCAATATTTGCCCCCGACACTGTGTGTAGGCGGGCCAGTAATAATACACGCGACGTGTTGCAAATGCCAGAGGCAGTTTTCAAGGCGTGGATTAACGACACTGGTGAAGATGCGGCACAGCTCGTCGTCGCTGCAACTGATCCGATGCTACTGCTGCTGGTGCTGCATAATCATCTGCATCACCTTGGCAACCATTGCGTCATCCGCGTCGACTGCTAAAGGTCAGCATTCGGCGAAATTACTCGCCCCCGCAAGACGCATACATAAATGCGTAAGCGTCATCGTTTATCGACTACACTCATCATCAAACATGTACACAAACGAGTGTAACGTACAGAAGTTTTGTTGACGACAAAATTAACTAGACTTGTTGCATTGTATCTGGGGACATACTGCAATATAGGCTCGAAGAGAGCGTTTCCCATCGGCATACTCGAAAGGTGACACATCTGTTTATACTTATTTATTGACGCACAACCTGTTTAGTTTCTGCATTCGACGATACCTAGTGTCACGTGCCTGCGACTGAGTGATGCCAGCTTTATTTGCCACGTTACTTATTTTCAGTTTCCAATACAGTCTGCTTTTCTTCCATGTCGGAAGCTCGACAGCTGCAGCGGCGTATGTGGTTTACCCAATATCGGACATTGCCTTTGTGTATATGCCGTTTTCCGCAGAATATCTCAACAAGTACGTCACTGGGGACTGACATCTATCCACGCATGCCGATACTACGTCCACACGCCGCGCGATATTCCACGAACAGCGCATCTCTAGCGTGACGGTTACGTCGCGCATCTCTACACTTGTTTATAGTCGGGTGTGCGTGGCCCGCGCGCTCGCCGTTTCGTCCGATTTTGAACTTCTGGAGGAGCAAAGTTCACAAAAATTGGAGATTCCCTCCCAGGGATGCCGATAAACTGCCGTGCAAAATTTGACGCCGCAAGCTTTATCATCGGCGGAGTAATCCGTAACCGTACAAACAAACGAATAAACAAACAAACAAACAAACAAAAAACACACAAACAGTAAACGATATACCCACACCTTGCCTATCGGCATGTGTGGATAAAAACCAATGCAGCCAGGATCGCCAAACTTGACACAGGCATGTTACACGAGTCCTGGAAACTTATTTATTTTGGGGTCAAAAGGTCACGAGTTTCTGTGAGTGCGGTTTCTTGTAGTTTGCAGAGCAGTGACGTGTTCGACTGTGACTTATGCAGAGAAGAAGTCGTTGGAGCAACGCGACCAGGCTCCAGCCGAAGACAGGGATGCAGCGTCGAGCATCGTCGAACCACAGCGTCATTCCTTATCGTCTTATGACGACACTTCCGGTCTCGCAATGCTGCCTAAAGTAGGCGGCAATATTATTTCCCCACGCCATAAAAAGTGCGCTGCGTATTGGTGCCTAGCGAGCAAGAAAGTTAGAAGGAAAAATATGAAGCATCCTGCATGGGATTAAGCTAAATGCATGAGGCAAGGACGAGGCATATAGTCTCAGCCATCGTTAAGGCCGATAGATCTGTACTTGTTTTATTGATACGACATCTGTTACTAGTACTGCTAGGCCTACTACTAATACTACTACTATTACTACTGTTACTACTACACGACTGCTTTGATAAAAGTTGTTGTGACGTTGTATGCATTTTAATTAGTCTTGCTGTGTATACGCTAACAATATTTACGCACACAAGAATTTGCGTACGCAAAATTTACGTTCAAAAATTGGCGTACGAACTTTCGTGAATAGCACCCCATGGTTCTTTTTAGTAATAAGTTCGGTTTTGGTCATCAGTCCACTAATTTGTTTCCTTTTAGATTTAGTTTAGATTTAGGTTTAGTTTACATTTTTATAGGCGCCTCAGAGTTCTTGTGGTTGTACGTTATTTATTTATTTATTTGTATGCTTGTTTGTTTGTTTGTTTGTTTGTTTATGTACTATTTTAATTTGTACTGCAACAAGATCTCAGTTTCACTGGTTTCGGCGCACAGATGAAGCCGTCGAAAGAGCAGACCGATGGGAACAGTGATGCGTCAGACAGTTACTATGAAGATTATAATTCAGCCGAGTTCGCGGAGCCTCAAATGGACGACGTCGACGTCGAACTACTGGAGCGCTTCTTGAAGATGCTGGATGAGACGCCGCATTCAGACAGCAACGTCAACTATGACGATCTGTTGCTGAAACTCGACGACAGTGCAGAGACGCAAAACAATTCTTCTGGTTCGATGTTTACTCTCACTTCTGATTACGTGCTGCTTAAAGTACCATTCTTTAGTCTCTACCTCAATGGTTTGCGTCCAGAGCTCACCGTACAGTAACATGGCTACACGCCGCATGAAATAGTTATGCTAAAATTTGTTCTGTCTCGTCTTGAATGCGATTGAATTGATTTGATTGAAGTCGCACATCGGTTTAATGAACAGAGTTAGGGGGCTATCAGCTGTTGTCTTTTAGAAGTCGTTGTCTTTGTCACTTTGCAGGTGATGAAAGTACGCCAGAGAAGGAACCGGAAATGACGTCAGCAGCTCACGAGCGCGACAGACGTAGCGCTGACGACAAGGCGTTAATGACAGCTGAGCACATGACGCCGGCCGGTGACGGTGCTAAAGTCAACAGACCATCAAGGCTGAAAAGAGATCTTAGTGATTACCTCTACCGTCGTCGCTGGAACAATCTAGGTAACACGGTGGCGGATGTTGGCATGTCAAGTTCTGATAGGTTGCCAAGCAGCGGGGCAGTTCCCCAAGGGAAAACTTCCGGTTTTTGATGGGAAATTGGGACTACAGATCGGTAAACTCAAACTGTTGGAATTTGAGTATTGAGATTTAGCGGAAGTAATTCCAGTCATTGTGTAGCATTGTGTAGCCAGACCGAAATGTATTGATGTTTAATTTCATTGGCCTGTGCATAACGCAACAAATTAGTACGCTGGCCGCGTCTAGCGATATGCGTAATACTAGATGGCTGTATTGTGTGGAATGCCCACAATACAGTATTCGGCTAGAAGCGTTCGGCTGTTTGCGCACAAGCTGTTTACTTTCTGCATTTGATGAGGCCTAGTGTCACGTGACTCAATAGTCGATGGTGATTGGCTGCTTGCGACTGAGTGATGTCAGCGTTATCTGCCGTGTTGTCAACTTGTCAACCCGGGTCGGACGTCACATAAAATTTGGTGAGGTTTTTTGTATGGAGTGTACTTTCCAGGGTAATGACTTTGAATGATTCTAACGGTAAAAATGGAAACTAGAAATCCTGTAGAGAGTTATTTTGAAGTGCATTTTCGTAAATCTGTAATCATTGCGTACTTATGACGCCCAAAAATTCGCAAGACGTTATTTTTAAAACAAATTGTGCGTTATTTTGGATTAACGACCTTTTACGGTAAAATTTTCAAAATTCTGTTCTCAAAGTTTTCATCGAGACACCGATCGACGTGTCGTGTTTAGATTTCGCGAACTTCGGTTGACGGGAAATCGGCGAAATCATGCGCTGCGTACCTGACAAAAAATTCGCCTAGCTCTCCAGCTGTCGCTTATAAGCTGATCCAAAATCTGCCAAGGCCAGCCTCCAACAATGTACTCGGAGTGCTCCAGATTCCATCCAAATCGGTTCACTATAGGCGCAGTTATAGCCGAACGCGTGAACACCGCCAAAACGCACCGTAAAGTGAATCCGATATTCGGCTGAAGCTAGCTTCGAGCCGAATGATAATGGTTTGGCGTTTGTCCGTCCGACCATCTATCTGTCCGTCTGTCCCGTTTTTTCTAACGTTAATAGAGCGCGCGGCGTATACTTAACGTGACTCACCAGGGGTCAGCATGCGATGCGGCCAGCGTAAACTTCGGCCCGACAATAGGATGGACAGTATTTAGATGGCGCCATTTATGCCATGCATAGTCGCAAAGCGCTCAGACATGGATCACACAGTTTTACCTGAAAATCACACCATGCCTGCCTTTCCTTCGCAAGCGTTCACCAGATAACGCCACCCCTAACTGAGGTAGCAGTCATCCAATTGCAGCTTACTACTCATTTATCGACCCCGAAGGGATGACAGGCTGAGTTGGCAGGGGTTGACTTATAGCGGAAGGTTCACCCACATAAGTAGTCACCCGTCAGCTGCAGGTCGAGCGCAGGACAGGGAAAGTTCGCCGATAGCCCAACACGTTTTACGTGCACTTTGATATATTCTGTTCTGCAGTTGTTGAATACGAGGTGCTTTCTTCTTTTAATTAAATTAAAGTTTAGTTTGACTGTTACCACCTGAACACGTATGTCTGTCCTTTTTATTGTTGGGCCGAAATGTACGGTGGCCGCGTCGCTTGCTGCCCCTGGTGAATCACGATGAGTATGCCGACGGGACAGACATACAGGCAGACGGACGAACGGACGTCGTACCGTTACATTACGTTTTCCGCTGCACGCGGTCATCGTAACAACGGGTTGCGTGTATGTTTGTGGACACGCTGCAGAGGACTACGAGTCACCAGTTGCGGAGGATGAGTTTGAAGACAACTCCATTGATCCTGAGTCGTACGTGAAAGACTACGATGAGGATAATCCGGTGTCCGAGGCTCAGCTAAGACGATACATTCAGCTGCAGCGTGCGTTTGACGAGCTGAAGGAGCGCACTGTTCCAGCGTACATTCCCGTCGTTTATCGTGGTGTGAGGGGCATCTTCTTGCCGGAGGCGAGCGTCGCCAGGAAGTACGGCGGACTGTACCAGGCAGCTGCCGGCTGGCATCAATCCATGCCAGCGTCGTCTGTCTCCGTGGAGGATGCGGAGTCGGCGGCGGACAAGTGGTCTCTGCTGGTCCGTGAAGAGGTCAAGAAGGCGCTTGATGAGTACGATCTCGTCTACCGCCTCGCCGACGCGCTGAAAAACCGCGAAATATGACTCGATGTTGAACGATGTCCGTTGACAACAGTACATCTGTATACGAAGAATCACGTTGTTTGATTGTGATTCCACGGTAAAGTAATGTAAAGAAAAGTAAACGTCGATTTGTATTGAGCATCGACATAACCACCTCTAATGCGCTCAGGAATGGCACGTGTTCGAAGGATCACACAGTTTTATCTGCCACCCACACGATTATCAACAAATGGAATGAACCATCCTGCCTTTATTCCGTAAGCATTCACCAGATGGCGCTACCCGAGTGAGGTGGCGCACATCCGATTACAGCTCACTACTCATTTATCGACCTCGAAAGGATAAAAGGCTAAGTTGGCCTAGTTGGCTGACTTTGTAGCGGACGGTTTACCCACAAAAGTGGTCACCCATCAGCTGCAGGTCGAGTGAAGGACAGGGAAAGTTCGCCGGTCATAGATCGACGTTCTACCACTGTGCCACACATCCAACCATGGTGAAATAGAAAGTTATCACTCGAGGTCGTACCGACCACTCAGTCCACTTTAGCACAAGGAACTTAACAAACAACCAACTAGCTGGCTGTTACTTATTTACAGTTTTAAATCCACGGTGGCGGCTTGTCTCGCCTAATGTGTAGCCATAGTCAAAAAGGTTAACATTTTCATCATGCGACCGCGAACTTTGATCTATGAAGTTGAGTTTGGAACTTGACCTAGATAGAGTCAAGTTGCACCATCATGCCAGATATCTAGGTCAAAGGTCATTTCGTTTAAAATTTATCGTCCACACGCAGACGCGTACACACCAGGGGCCCGATTTACAAAAAGGCGTGTAAAACACTGTCAAAGTAGCCTATCGTTGTTATATTACCAGTGTAAAATTTACGTCAATTACATTTAATAATATGAATAAGACAATTTAGAATTTTCGACCATTCTGTCAATCAATCAATCAATTAAACTTTATTAAAACTTTGACAAAACGCAAAGTGACAATGATGTTAAATGAATAAAAGAAGATTAAAAGATAATATATAAGCCTAGTAGTTGGATTAGTAGGCCTATATGTCTTTGTACAACATACGAACAACGAAACAAGATTGAACTAAACGTGAAGATTTGTCTAAAAGTTCTCTGTTATGCCTTCTTCTCCTAAGTGCATAAGAAGAAGCTGTTTCTTTGGGCAATG
>Ga0209780_1001349_pt1 | contig 15952 bp, 10 predicted proteins | sample WorMetexBAHAMAS2_FD_187384 | JGI IMG/M metagenome (GOLD analysis project Ga0209780, IMG submission 187384) | Marine gutless worms symbiont microbial communities from Max Planck institute for Marine Microbiology, Germany - Inanidrilus exumae... | ecosystem: Host-associated > Annelida > Digestive... | reverse complement strand
CTTGATATATAAGCTTTCGATTGGTGCCAAAATCGGTGACCATGAATGACCTTGAACGGCAAAATGGCCCTTATTTTGCGTTATTTTGCCGAATTTGGTAGTTTACGGGGCACGTTGCGTAAAAGTTCTTGACAAAGCCATAACTATGGACAATTTACGATTACTGTATCTAGTAAAAAACGACTGCAGATGGACCGCGCGACGCCCACGGTATAAATATTCTATAACTACAAGGTGCAAATTCTGTAGCAGATTCATGTATTCAAGAGTTAATGCGCAGTACTTGCCTAACTATCATCTAACTTGTTAAACGAAATAGGTTCTCTTTTCGGTGTTTTGAAGTACGTGTGCGATATCGTCGTAAAAAAGTTCACGTTCGCTATCTCATCTGATGAGTTCTTGTCTTGCGTTGTGGCGGCGCATAGTTGCGTCTACACAACATGAGTTCTGTCTGTTCTCTGCGTACGTGCTAGAGCTATCCGCTGCTGCTATTCCAAATCCAGCAGAAATCGGTCAGTCCTTATCGACTTAGTGCGACTGATTACTTTGTTGCATTAGACTGGCATAATTGATGACAAACTGCTCCTTTATTCGTTTTAACCCAGACGGTTATCTATAATAAAATAGATATAAACTGTGTGTGTATGTGTATTTCCTGTTGTTTTTTCTTTACCAGAAATGGTGAATAAAGTTGAATATAAAAGCCCTGATTTCAGGTCGCGCCGACCACTTTTACATCCAGTCACCGTGAACTATGACCTTGACCTAATGACCTTCGAACTGAACCAAAACATTTTCGAGATGAAACAGCGTGCCAGTATTATAGGTCAAATATCGTTTAATTCAAAAGTTGTTGTCTGGATAGTGGACACACACACACACACACACACACCGGATCGATACTGCTCTACCTACACCACCGAAGTGCTCCGTAGTAGGCCTACATTCACCACATTGGTCGCCGTTATACCTAGAACTTGATAGTCCGTTAAGTAGTAATCTCGCATTAAGAAATCTATAGCCTACTCTTTCAAGATGGATATTGTTAATATTCCTACGTAAACCGTGGTTTAAGTGGTATTCCTTCTGGGTGGACTATCAAGCTGTAGGCCCTACATCTGGGGGAGATCTTGCGTGCGAAGTCTGCTATCAAGTGAAGAAATGGTTAGGCCTAATCAGTTTCTCTCGTTACCCGTAAACATAGTTTTTACACCCCATTTTACGAACACTACGTCTGCCCCGACCAATGTGAGTTTTTAACTTTGGAAGGGGTGTCATATTGGAATAATTAAGTGGGCTACCAAAGGTCCCAGGGGTAAATTCTGCCGATCCGTTGGACATCCAGGAGCAAAACGCTTTCAGCTTCGGGGGACTTAGCCCTCTACCCCACTGAGGCTGTTTCCGAACTTCCGCGCTCGTCAGTCGCCCTTCGGACCCGTCCGATTTATACCCAGCAATTCTCGAACGCCCCCAGTTTCGGAATCCGACAAAATAACTTTCGTTTACGTACCCCACTTTGATCCGACCAGCACAGGACAGGCTGCATGTCGCGTGCTACCGTCGCTTTCTCCGTTCTTGAGCAGGTTGTACCAGATGGCACAAGATCCCTATAGGCAACCAGCAACCATGCAGTCAGTCGCTGACACAATAATATTTCCATACTACGACAACAGGAGTCGGCCATTACAACGCTTGCGTTCGACAAGTAAGTAAGCTCGTGTATTACCGTTGGAATAAGGCCAGAAATACATTAAATGCTGAAGTTATGCTGATGTGCCAAAAATTGAGGGGACGAGAAATTAGGTCTAACATTTTCTCCTGCAACCGATCTTGGTATATACCGTCTTATTTTTTCCCAAAAATTGTGATTTTCTTGCATGAGATATAAAACTACGAGTCCCTGAGCTATAGTGCGGCATTGTTTTTGTAATCCAAGTTTAGCCATTTTGGTAAAACACCAGTTTGTGACAGATGGACGGACAGACAGGACCGTAACATATACCGCGCTAGCAAAGCGTCGCGTGGGCAAAAATTCAAGATGGCGGCCGCCGCCATGCTGAACTTCACCGAAAGCTAGTGATGCTCTGGAATTATACGATACGATACATTTTTCGTGCGCTCAAAAGCTGACAAAATGGCCAGATTAGTCTATATAGCGCAAGGCACAGAAACAAAAAATTTAAAAAAAAACAAAAACCGATTAGCTCAGAAGAAATGGTGCAGGCAAAAGTTCGTGAAGGCAGTAACGGTCTGGCGTCCGTCGGTCTGTTTATCTGTTTGTGTGTCCCGTCGGCATACTCACCGTGACTCACCAGGGGGCAGCATGCGATGCGGTTAGCGTACATTTTCGTCCGACAAGAAGGAGGACAGACGTAGTTTTTGTACTATAATGTATAGTAACTTAATAAGGTTGGCGTAGGTGGTCGAGAAAGGGCGACAACGGATAAAGAGCATGAGTGTAGCGATGAGTATGAACAGAGAGATAGGGTCATGCAGACGCGAAGTGAACCTTTTCTGGAACAACACGAGCTCCGGCGAGGTTGAATGCTGTTACTCCGCCAGCCTCCACGTCAGTTAACTGCCAGAATTTGACACAAAATATATTTACTCGCTCGCTCACATTATCGCTGGTTCAAAGACAATAAATATTACGGGCGACGCTATTTATACTGTATGGATTCTTTCGCATTGGCGTAACTAAAGGGGGCAGAGTGGTGGCAGTTGACCGCGGCGTGCGAGGGGACGCAAAACAGCCTCGCCAAAATATTTTAAGACTAACGATCACAGAAGTGAGTCTAATGGTTCGCTGAATCAGCCAACAGTATCCTATCGCAAGTTCTGCTATTTTGGTTACTAAATTGTATATGCATCAGTTACTCCACTGCATATTATTTACATTATATTACGTTACATAGCTGTAACTTTCGAACTGTATGCCGATTTTAGATAGCTAAGCTCAGGCAGCCGTAAATTACCTCATTCATACTCATTAAGGAAAATCATAACACTCCACGGTTAGCGGCTAGGCCACAGGCATCGGCATAGGCGTAATTTTAGGGGGACGGGTTCCAACCCCCCTTTTGGAGTGGGAGTATAGACCCCCACTAAGTATACCATGTCATAAATTTTGCTTGGTCCCCCTCACTTTTCAGACCAAAGTTACGCCACTGGGCATCGAAGCGGGGAAAGGGCTCTGGCCCCCCTCACTTTCCTCAAAGCGAGGTCCGGACACCTCACTTTTGCATTAGTTATTGCGTTGCGAACATTGTAACAGGCAATTTCATTCTCAAATACTGACACTTACATTAGTAATATTGTGTAAAAACATACAAGTGAGTCATCTTCGTATCGAGACTTATGGGGGCATCGCATCGTATAAATTGGGAGGGGGCACAACCCAAAAAATTCCGGCGCTTTTTGCCGGAAAATGGGCCCCTCGCATATGAATTGCTTTTGACGCCACTGCGCCGGGCACAACCATGGTGGCATATTTAACCGAAAATCGGACTGTTGGCGTCGGACCCACGTGACGACTTTCGGGGGAGGGGAGGGGCAGTTCAGTGTTTCTGCCCCGGCCTCCGTAAACACTAGTTACGCCACTGCTCTTTCGCTGGCTTGTATTATTATTATTAGCATAAAATCGTGCACGTAGTACACAACAAAAAACACACATAAACACGAGAGAAAAGTATAAAAAAAGATAAAAAGGCTAAAAACATCCTAACAATTAGTCTCTACACACAATAGCCAACAGTGCATTTATGTATATAAGCTTACCACTGACCTGTGATTTTATGCGTACGCTGTGTCTAAGAATAGCACTTGATCATCTTCAGAAGTTGTAAGTGCATTTATAATGACATTTGGCATATAGGTACACCTGCAGGGCATATGTTAACGTAAGCTACTCCGCTATTTTTGCGTAGTAGCCTATAAGATAGGTTACAAAACTAGGTAAGCTGGGAAAATTATGCACAGGCCTACTGTTTGCCAAATTTCATTGCAGTATAGATGTACAGCTGCAGAATATATTGGAAGACTGCAAAGTGTCTTGTTTTTCAAGCATGATGTAGTTAAAAAAATTGATATTTTGAAGAATAAACAAGTAGTGATAAACTTCTGATACTTACATAACATATGAATGTTGCTATACGATTACCCTCGTAATCGTCTGCGAGACTGTCGGCGTCTTTATTCTAGAAAAATTAATAACATACAGTATTGGCCCATTCTTTAGAGCATAATAAGACAGCAAGCCACGTAGAGGCTATTTATATTGCCTGACGTAGGCCTATGGCTCTGACATGGGCAACGAAAATAACATTATAGAAAAGTCAGTAATTCCAGCATCAACATACCAACAATGAATGAAAGGTAAATTGTATTGGGAATTTGTGCAAAAAGTCACGTAATGACGTCATGTCCTATTGATCGTCCCACAGACGAGTGGCTGGACCACATAATAAGCTTACGAGCGGACAACAGCGACGCGCACCTGCTGATTTGTGACGTCATTTACTGATCCTACAGATCCTCCAGAATATAACAATATAATTATATGTTGTCATAAGTTGCTTTTAGTCAAACACATATTACCAGAATTTACGTCCTATAATCTAACTCGTCAGCAACAGTATTCGCATACAAATGTTAAAGATCTCTTCAACATTTCTTCCGACAAAAGTATTATAGATTTTATTAAAAATGTCGATTTATATGATAAATTGTAATTCTTAAATGCAAAATTTAAACTACTCAACAATGTTAATTTCTCATCCTCTAATCTCTAATCACTTTTATCCATGTGTGATTTGTATGATATAGGCCTACACTTAATAGTTTTCGTCGGTACTACAATCGTTTTTTAGAAATATCCTATTTAAAATTCACATTCGTTAAAATATATTTTGTCACAATTTATTATTGATCTAAAGGCGCGATGTGACCTAGATTGTATTGAAAGCGCCGTTAAACCCGAATGATATAGACGAATACGACGATTATGACGTAGAGTAGACCCAACAACAGTTGCCATGACTACTGTTACCGTCGAGTGGTCATAATGCGGCTCGTAGTGTCCTCCCATGCCGTAGTTCACCACCTGATTTGAACCATTCACAAAACGTGCATAGTGATTAGACTGTAAACTCTGCTGCTTCTGTTATTCAGTATTGCAGACCTACGCCATTATATCCCCATAGGATGGCAATTAATGCAATATGTTATGTACTTCCGGTATTGTGTATGACGTCATATTTTCACATTATCGCGCTAATGGGGCAAAATCATGGATGACATTTTTTATGTTTTATCGCGTTCTACAGATGGCGGCACCTGGGCGAAGTTGCTTCTACGATTGCAGGCTTGAATTGTTACTGACAATTCTGCCAGTTGTTAGGAATGGGAATTTGTCGATCGTTGATTTTTTAGAACCGTTCATTTAAAAATATTAGGTCGCATGTTTTGCGCGGTGCGGTCGTAAGCATAAACGTACGACGTACCCCCGGCCTATACGTAATAGGGCGACATTCTTGGACGAAACGTACGCTACCTCATCAAGCCACTCCCTCCGTGTCACGCTCTGGCGCAAGGCCTAGGCCTATGTCATATTAACAGGCATTGAACTGCAAGTCAGTCAGTCCAACTGCTAATTTTGTGTCCGCCTCTCAAAGCGGGGATATCATACAAATACAGGCTGTCTGTCTATATCTGTCTTGTGTGGTTAGTTGTCTCAAAATTGACGTTATGTATAGCTGTGGTCATTATTTACACGTGGCATCTAATTTTCCCACTTATTCGTAAGAGGCAGCCACTGCACGAGGACGGAAGCTATCGTTTCGGCCACAGTTAAGGCCGACACTTGTCGTTTAGTCCATATCCATATGCATTCACATAACTCCAGTTGATAATCCCAACAAGGGAAACACAAGAAATAAATGCAGTGAACAAAAGACACGTTAGAAATGGATAATAAGTCTTTGTATAACATTCTGATTATGAACAAAGAGTCATGTGTACAGGTTTTCGCGTTATTATTGTCTATCGTGCTGGCGTGGACGTAAGGCGGTTGCAGGCTTGCAACTCCGATCTATGGGCATCAACCATCAGCAAATCCTAAATTCGTCTCTGGAAAAAAACAGCGTTACAGCAGTTTTCTGGAACTTTACCGCTTCCTTTACTTTCACTTTTCAAAGAGGGGCGTAGCCAGGGAATTTTGCCATACGACTGGTCCATACCACAACTCAAGCACGCAAACACGGCAATTGGGAGTAACCAATCACTGCCCGATACGATACGATACGATATAGATTTACGTGCGCTCAAAAGCTGACGAGATGGCCAGCTTAATCTAGCGCACAAACTTTCTCGTCGGATTTGCGAAATCTCGCCGGCCACTCCGATCGTGACTGGGAAAATCCAGACAATTGGATCCCCCTGCAGTGGCCAGCTACGCGTTCGACTTCAACTAGAAGAAGCCAGCACTCACAAGAGTGCAAAGACCCACCACGCCGGTAATGTTTTTGTGACTTCTCACGTCGACTTTTACTTTTTGACCTCAAACAAAATAAATGGGTTTCCAACTTTCCAGGGCTCATCGTGGGAACATGTCTGTGTCAAGTTTGGTGATCCTAGCTGCATAGGTTTATGATATATCGTGCAGAGAAACACGGCATGGGTGACGAGGTTTTAGTGGCGATGAATAAATTAGCACGTGACTTTTCCAGACCGACCTGGAGTTGTTCCACCGTTTCCAGCGTAAGGTTCAACAGTGATCCGGAGAGTTCGCTGATCTTTCTCACGGCCGCGTCTTCTTCGTCGCGCAACCATGCGCTGTGTCAAAATACGTACACGCGGTAAAAAACGCCGGTAATGGCGTAGATCTATGTAGCGGTTGGTTGCGTGGCATAGTGGTAGAACGTCGGTCTTTGGCGGCGAACTTTCTCTGTCCTGCGCTCGACCTGTAGCTGACGGGTGACCACTTATGTGGGTAAACCGTTCGCTATAGGTCAACCAAGCCAGGCCAACTCAGCCTTTCATCCCTTCGGGGTCGTAAGCTGCAATTGGATGTCTCTTATAGGGGTGGCGTTATCTGGTAAACGTTTACGAAGGAAAGGCAGGCATAATGTATTTGCAGGTAAAACTGTGTGATCCATGCCTGAGCGCTTTGAGATATACATAGTATATAAAAGGCGCTATATAAATACTCTTCTTTTCCTTTATCCTTTTAACAATGAAATATCCAAAGCGCTCAGGATGGCACGTGTTAAAAAGATCACACAGTTTTATGTGCCACCCTCACGTTTATCCACGAATGAAATGAGCGATCCTGCCTTTACTCCCAGCCACAGAGCATCACCGCACTTTGGCCGGTACTTATTATTTGTCCCACAGGGTAGGAGGCTGAGTTGGGCTGGGTGGCTGAGTACCGTCCCACAGAGGGTGGGAGGCTTAGTTGGCCTGGGTGGCTGGTTAAATATCAAGGTGGAATGCCCGCCCGTAAACGGTCACCTATCCCAGTACCAACCGACCGATAGTGCGGCGGCCGGGGATCGAACTCATGACCATTGAGTCGCAAGTCCGACGCCCTAACCACTAGACTACTGATCCACGTGGTTTATGGATGGTCTACTCAGCAAATGGACATACGTCCGAAAACATCGATTTACCGATCGATCACTTCAGTGATCCAGTTGGAGCAGTCGGTTCGATATTATGTCTGTGCGTCTGGACAATAATTATTTTTAAACGGGAAGCGCACTTTGACCTTCTCGGTCAAGTTCAAAGATCAAGTCTATCGGTGAACGTCTGCAAGATGAAAAATATTTCCTTTATCGGCTATGTCGATGCACGTTTAAGACTTCACGTATAATTTTTAGTCGTTTGTCGAGTTATTTGTGCTGAAGTGGTCGGTGCGACCTCGAGTGACTACTTTCCCGTAAAATATTTGTTTAGCGCTTACCTATGTCCAAAACCCAAACGTAGAGCCATCTTAAGATGCCGTTTAAAATACGAAAAATAAAAGGAATAGAAATAGCTCTGTTTTACAAAACGTATAGAAAACAACGATAGGTTGAGCTGTTGCAGAGGAACCGCGCGACCCTTGATATCATTCGACTGCTTTGTTAAATTAATTTTCTGCCCCGCGGTAAGGCTGCGAAATATTGCTAGTTTGTTTGTTTGTCTGTCCGCGCGCATATCTCAAAAATCACATGTCCAAATTTCACGAAATTTTCCGTACATGTTACATCTTTTCGCGGCTTGCTTTGGTTTTCTTCTGTCGACAATGCAATATGTTATGTACTTCCGGTTTTGTAGATAACGTCATGATTTCGTCATAATGTGGCCAATGGAGCAGAATCAAACCTAAGGACAACGATATGTTTCGTCGAGTTCGCCAGGTGGCACTACAATAGTCGGACGTCAGTCGGCGTTGTGTTTGATAAAGTGAAGATGCAGAGCCGGAAAAATGGAAGACCCAGAATAATCAAAAGGTCGGCAAGTGCATGGCCGGAAAATGAAGAACCAAATGTCCGGACTAGAAAATGAAGGAACGGAAAATGCGGGAGCAGAAAACACATAACTGGAAAAAGAAGGACCAAACTTCACTACTGAAAAATGCCACGGACGCGGCCAACGTAATAAGGGAAGAACAGAAAAGAAAGTCCATAGATTAGGCAAGCGTGAGCTTTAACGAGGTCAAAGGTCAAAGACACAAGGTCATTAGTCTTGCTTCGCGTTGCTGCGTACCTCGATTGGGCTGCGATATAACATAAGCTTATATTGAAATCCTTGCCGGCGTTCGACTCGCTAACGAGTGACGTAAATAAATACTGTACAAAGAAAATAGTCTGAGAGCTTTACTTGTACCTTTTGCTGACTCGATAACTGGCAGTTTCCAACTTTCCGGTGATCGAGCTCTGAACTGTTGCTCTCTTCAGCTGACGAATACAACAAATTTGCACCGACACCGACCAGCAGCGGAAACGACATGGAGAACAGACGTTTAGAACGACAATAGACTACTAAATGTTACCACCTCAAAGAAATCAGAAAAGCGCTGACGAATCTGCTGCATGGATGCACTTTACAGCAAGCAAAATGTCTTTAGGCCGCATATCGCATGCACGGCATAGATGCGGCCTATTGCGACATATATCGCACGTAGCGTGCTCTGTGTGTCTGTGTGTCTGTGTGTTGATCACAGTGATGTACTGTGCAAAACCGGCTGAACCGACCGACATGCCGTTTGGGACGCTGACTCATGTGGGCCCAAGGAACCAAGTAAGTAAGTAAGTAAGTAATTTTTATTAGTGCGCATATCAAACGTATATGCATGAACATTAAAAACAGAAGTCGAAACATTCAATGCTACAGAAAACACAAAGAATAAAAAACAAACATTATAGGAAAGAACACCGCAACTAGAACTAGTATATAAACTACTATAAAAATTTAAAAAGACAATTTACCACAAAAGACTGCCTGAAAACTTATAATTATACGCAAACAATTCAAAATTATGCCCACGTTCTCTTAACGAATTCGTTGTGCTTCGTACAGGGGGTAGTAACTGATGCAAACAATGATCAGGGTCTTGCATCTTAACAAACAAGTCATGCATGGCTGAATCTAACAATGCCTGAACATCACAAATGCTTGTAGTGAAACCATAACGCCAAGATCATTTCAAAAAAGCCTTTATCTTCTGCCATATAGGTCAGCACTTACAAATGGACCCCATGCGGGTATAGCATAAGTAATACGATTCAATATTATTGCCTGAAAGATTACATGTAATTGTTGAAGTGGCATCCCTGGTCCCGCAACTGTTTCAGCAGAAAGACTCGTCGACTGCAGAGCTTTAGAGTACCATCAACATGGGTCACAAAACTAAAACTACCCGGGAAAACAACACCAAGAAGCTTAGCGGTTTGAACTCGCTCAATACATTCTAACGACAGAGGGAGACATAACTTACTGGGATGTGGTCGGTGAAAAACAATTTCTTTGGTCTTACTGAGGTTAAGTACCATGGCATTCTCATGAGCCGACTGCTGAATTTGAGCAAATTCATCATGCAGCTGGATATATGGATAGCTCATGTATTCGATGGGGTCGATATCCCCTACGGGAAGGGGATCTGGGTGTCGTCCGGTCACTAAACATCATTGGGAGTCTTTGCTGCGGTGTACGCAGCAAAAGGGATCAGTCAATCATCAATAACTGCACGACATGCGATGCGGCCTTTCGTCAAAACTCTTTAAGCGCTTGAGCGATTATGGCTATATATACTGAAAATCATTGGCTAGAAAATATCTACCGTGGCAAGAACTTATTAATAAGAAGTATCTAAAGCCTAGTTTAATCTTTACTTGATGTGAGACGTATATTCGTATTCAGTGGTATATTTATAATTTCAGAAAGGGGAGCTGCCCCTTCTAATAGAAAATCTAAAATTCAAATTTTATATAGTTCACTCGTGTTTTTACACTGCACGTGATTCACGCATGCATGCCCGCGGGCTATATGTTCTGCTTGCGTTAATTTCTTTTTCGTAAAAAAATAAACCCGTGAGCAAAGCGATCTCATGATCTACTGGACCGATTGTCACCAAATGTCCATCATATGGCAGTTATTTGATCGTAGATTGCCGATTTGACCCCCCCCCGCCCTTTCCTATGGCTCAAGAGACGTTGCCATAACAACCAATTATAGGGTCAAAATTGGCAAATTGAGACGATTTACCTTTATTCGTAGTCCTGGCATTCCGAAACGCCATTCTGATTATTTAAAAAGTTCGTCTATGATGATCTGGCTGCATTATGTGTACATTTGTTTAACTTTGGTCCAGTATCTCTGTAGTTTACGATGGTGAAAGACGTACACCCCGTCGTATCTTTCTTTAAAATAAACCTTTCAGACAAATTATCTCAGGATTCACCGGACCGATTTTCACCAAATTTTCCCTATATGGTAGAAATTTGATAGTAAGCTACTGATTTCATGAGACTTTGCCATGGCAACCAATTTTAGGGCTAAAATGGGCGAAATCGGCCGACTCACCTTCATTCGTCGCATTGGCATTCCTAAACAAAGCGTAGTGTCGCAATTCCTATTTCAAAAGATTCATCTACGCCGATCTGGCTACATTGTGTAAAAATGTGATAAACTTCAGTCCAGTAACTCCAGAGTTTAAAAACACAAAGATGTAGATCAGCAGTTTGGCTATGCGGCGCCACTGATAGACCTCGCGGGGATTAGTACTGAGTTGTATGTGGCAATCACTACTCAGTTTTCTTTCACCTATACGCTAGAGGGCGTCATTGCTATGCCGCGCGGGCTACACGCTAGGCTCTGCCACACATTTCTAGTTGTTTTTAGTTCTTCTTTATTTTTTCCGTTTTCGGTGCAGTGCACTAGATTATCCTGGCCCTTTCATCAGCTTTTGAGAGCACGTAAGTATGCCATATCGTATTGTATATAATAATTTAATCAAGTTTTTTATTTTTTTTATTATTTTCGAGGATAGCCAAAGCGCAAGGCCCATAATGCTCAGTTTGTTGTGGATTTGTTGCGGACTTGTTGTAAAGCTTGTTCTGAATTTGTCACAACAAATCCACGATATCTCGCCAAGCGTCCGGACGTCCTTCTACAACAATTTGTACAACAGATCCACGGCAGATGCACAGCAAATCGACGTAATGGAGTTTGAGCACACAGTGTTCGTACCCGCGGAGTGGCCAGCTGTTTGATGCGTTCACCAGTGGTTGAGGAGAAGGCGTTGTGGTAGAGAAGAATGCGCGGTTTGTGGTTAAGAACCTCCTCGCGAGCCGGTTGAATGTAGAACAACGGCTTGTGGCGACGGTACTGGCAAGTCAACGATCTCGTCGAACGACGCTGTAATGCAACAGTTCCATCGCAACGTATTTAGCGAATCAATCGTAATCAGTGGCACGACGACCGCGGGTTTAAACTGTTTGCCCCCCCCCCTCCAACACACAACCTCTAAGCTATGGTGATTGTCTGGAGGGTAAAAGGGGAGATTATTTGACCAGCTCTGTGCTGTTGTGCATCATAATTGTGCACATCATATGCACACCTATATAATGAGCAGTTCGTACACGGTCGACTGGATCGGGCTTTGATCTTGCTTGGCTTAGCTGTCTTCCGGGCGCCTCTGTGTCTTTGGTGTACTTGGCGCTAGATGTAGAAAAAATTTCTGATTAAGCTTACATCCTTTTCTTTACCTTTTAGTGTGCTGAGCCTGTGAGATTGGCACTTGACCTGGAAGACTATCATCCTTCAGTGCTATTACACTGTTGGTTGGGTCATCTGACTTGTAAAATCGTCTCCGAAATGACTTATAATGTGTCGAGTGGGACGTTAAACCCTACAATACTATCAAGCTTTTTACTGAACCGGAAATTGCAGCGTCCAGGTGCCCAAAGCCGCAATGTCCAAGCAACATCGAAAACCTGATCAACAGCTTTCTGAATCAATGACTAAAATTTTTGTTATATGTCACCCATTTGCACAGAAGCTTCCCGTGGACGGATTTGCACCAAATTTGGCACGGGTCGCGTCATAATCGCCTGCGGCAACTTTTCGGCGATCGGTTGAAGATTCTTGTCGATTCTGTAGTTGAGGGTCAAAGTTTGCCCAATTTCCCGTTGACAAGCCAATTTGCCGTTAACACACGGCTGCACGGTGCTGCCGCGCAGCGCGTGATTGTAAACAACTCGCTCAAGATGGCTATATCATAGTGCTCATACTAAGAATCTCTTCTGAGACATCTCGATGGTTCGTTCGTTCGTCGCGTGGATACTGCTGTATACAGCTGTGTGACTGATCCGCTGTTTTACTACAAATAACAAGCAGAAATCGTGAACCTGAAATAATCCGATAACAATGAATATCTAATGTAAATTCAATAAACAGTTCGAGTACAAACACGAGTCTGTTCTCCGCGGCAGAGCCGTTCATACTTGTCGAAGTCCGGGGAGGTTTCCTGGTTCCTCCGGTTTACAAACGTCATCACGCCAGCGCTCGACTCTCCTTCCTGTTCTTGCTGCTGCTGCTGGCGTTTTTCTTCCAACATCTTCTCATACCATTCCTTGTTACTCGCCGCTCGTTCATTGTTTGGATCTACGCACGTTATCCGCGATATTAACGTGAAAAGACAAAATAGCAACGGAGGCGTGATAATAATATCAAGTACTTTGGTCATTCTTATTTTCGGCCCTTTTGTCGGGCAGAAATGTACACTGGCTTCGTCGCTTGATGCCCCCTGGTGAGTCACGGTGAGTATACCGACGGGACAGACAGACAGACGGACGGATGGACGGACGCCAGAGCGTTACATTACGCTTTCCACTAGACGCGAACAGCGTAAAAAGAAGAAGCTGACGAGGATGATAATGATGATGATGATGTTTAAAAGTATAACCGTTGTATGATTATAAGCGATTCGCTGTATAGTTTGTCAGCAAATGTACAATAACGTTTACAATTATCATTAGTGTCTATCGTTGCAGTCTTGATATCGCAGTTTAGTCTTTGTTATTCTATGCTTTTTACTTCGCTCCCGGGGCCCCGGTAGGGTGAGAAGTATAGCGATCAGTGTGTCTGTGTGTCTGTTTGTGTGTCTGTTCGGTCGCATAAATATCTAAAAAATTATACATGTCTAAATTTCACGTAATTTTCTATACAAGTTAACTGTGGCCGAGGCTCTGTCCTCCTCTGACGATAACGTAATACGTTATGTACTTCCGGTTCTGTGGATGACGTCATGTTTTCACATAATGGTGGCCCGGCGGCAATGTTCATCGACGAGATTGCCCTCCGTCTAAGCGATATCGATTCTCTGACAGCAAACGATTTAATTGGGTGGCGCGGTAGGCGGCCTTGTTACGGTTGGATGGCGAAGTATGCCGTCTCCTATTGTCCTGCGTCTTATCTGTGGCAATTAAAGACACTAGTTTACTGGCTGAACCTGTCTTCTACGCTGTTTGATATTGAAAACCAGACGGCAAGCAGATAACTCAAACCTTGCTCATCGGAAGTACAGATACAGTTAAATGAATTGTCTAAAAGACACTTGGTAGAGCGCACGGCATATCTCCGCCACATCACACTGAAATCGGTACAGTGTCGTTACCGACAGGAGAGCAGCAGGTGCGTGCGTGTCAGTGAAGTAGGCTAATATTGACCGTTGTACCAGTACAGCCGCAGACGTGCATAGTGGCCCCGTTCTACACGAAGTCGAACAGTCGCAGTGCGGCGACACTTACGACCAACTGATATCCGGAATATGTACCGGATCACTCCCAACATTTAGTCAACTCTTTTAACTATTCGCCAAATTTCACGAATAATAATAATAATGTCCGTTTATTAAATTGCTGACATACCGCGCAATTAACAATGCTAACAGCTTAACATCCGCCACGCAGGGCGGGACACAACAGCACTATATACAGAAAGGTAAAATCCACTGATAACTCTGAGTCAGTCCGATAAACATACAGACAGACAGACAGACAAACAGACAGACAGACAGACAAAGTCGGATTAAAACGTTATCTTACCAACCTGTGTCGGCGTTAATTACATAGCGCTCGATCAGTCGCAACATGTTGGATTAAGGCGCATGCAGCATTCTCCATGTAATAAATTATTTTTATCAACTGATGCGGTGGTCTTTTAATCTGTGTTTTGGTTATTCTGGTAAATAAGTAAGTAAGCCGTACCCAGAGTCAGCAGTTGATCATTTAGATGCATTGCTTCAGCTGTTCCTCCTTGCTGCAATATTCAGATCATATCAAGCAGAGACGTAAAAACGATTCTTTACAATATTCTTGTCACGTTTTTAATGTTTCTAAAATGATTTTTATATTTCTTGAACGTTTTACTATAAAAACGTTAAAATAAATGTAGTTCAAAATAGTATTTTAGTGTTCTCTTGCATCGTTTGCTACGTTGTTTTGTCCCTCAATCACAAATTCATAATGGATATGCATACACGAAGCATAGTATGCTGAAAGTTACGTTGCCTAATCCAGCTGTAAACCGCGCTGCTGTGATTGATAAGTGATGAACATTTTTCAACGTTTTTAAATGTTTTGAATGTCTTTTATTTTTCTCCAACGTATTTTGCATCTCTGAGATCAAGTATCAAGATAATGCTGTAGCTTTCGTTTCAGAGATAATCCATTTTATGCAGAGAGTGCGTGCAGAAATCTCAGCAGTGTTCTGACGTTGATTATGACAGGTAAACTTATGCAGCAGTAGGCCTACTTCGTCACACTGGTGACTTAGAATGGCTGACGACGAAAATATTTTAAAGGAAAATCAACATTGTTTTTCTAATTTCATAGTAGAAGGAACCACATCAGTAGTGTACCTACAGTCAATCAAAATTCACGCGGACAGCGGAAAACGAGAAATATTACCGGTGAATTTGTTGAAAATGGCAGATGTCGCATGAAATCGGGCCGACACTGCGAAAAGTACAGACAAATAAAAATATATAAGGATCGCAAGTCGTTACGTGTTGATCCGCATGGCGAGTTTACCTGATTCATCGACAAACTAGAAACACTGTCGTCGACCAAGGATCGAGGTCAGACCGTCCGCGTTATTGCGTTACCGCGCCCATATATGCTTTGACCTTGACCTAAGACCTTGACTGTCAATCCCATGCCAGCTATGGTCATGATCCTCATACAAGAAGAAACTGAAGTTCAAAGGTCAGTCGGTTCAAAAGATAGAGTGGAAACAGACTGACGGACAGACGAACTAACAAACGGACAGACAGACGGACGTCATTATCATCATCTCTCTCGTTTATTAAAAAAGTTGACAAACGCAACCATAATACAAATAAGAAAAAAATGAAAATAGAGATATGTAAAACAGATAAAAATGCAGTGGTAAAATTGTTGTCCTGGGT
>Ga0209780_1001348_pt1 | contig 15953 bp, 12 predicted proteins | sample WorMetexBAHAMAS2_FD_187384 | JGI IMG/M metagenome (GOLD analysis project Ga0209780, IMG submission 187384) | Marine gutless worms symbiont microbial communities from Max Planck institute for Marine Microbiology, Germany - Inanidrilus exumae... | ecosystem: Host-associated > Annelida > Digestive... | reverse complement strand
TTCGGCCCAAAGTGCCGGAACGGATAGAAGGTGGTTCTTGGGTTCATTGCCCAACGAGCTGAAACCGGTGGCCAACAAAACGAAGATAAAGGCAGAGGCTTGACAAGGCCCCTCATAGAAGGGCCGGGCACCGCACCGGCCTGAGTCGGTTCTGAAACGGAACATATTTTTGGCAATCGCTATAGATAGGCTAGCGAAAAGACGGGCGCACGGGCCAACGGGTGACGGGCTGACGGGAACACGGGTAACGGGCTGACGGGAACACGGCTGACGGGCTGACGGGCTGACGGGAACACGGGTGACGGGCAGACGGGCTGACGGGAACACGGGTGACGGGCAGACGGGCGAACCCGTCGAAGACTTCGTTCGCTCCGGAAAGCGAGACCTGGATTTTTGAAATTTGTAATTTGATATTTGGAATTTAGCGGGCGTCAGCCCCCAAGGTAGGCTTTTTTGACTTCCGGGTCGTTGAGGAGGTCATCGGATCGCCCTTCCAGAACCAACTCGCCGTTTTCCAGGACATAACCCCGTTTGGCAAATTGCAGTGCCATGCGGGCGTTCTGTTCTACGAGCAGAATCGTCGTCCCCTCGTCCTTAAGCTCCTTCATGGCCCGAAACACATCCATCATCAGAAGCGGCGCCAGGCCCATGGAGGGTTCATCCAGAAGCATGATCCGGCGGCCGCTCATGAAGGCCCTGCCGATGGCCAGCATCTGCTGCTCTCCACCGCTAAGGGTACCGGATTTTTGGGTTTTCCGCTCATCGAGCCTGGGAAAAATATTCAGAACACGATCGATGTCTTTGGGGATCTGCTCTTTGTCTTTCCGGGCAAAGGTGGCCAGGGTCAGATTTTCCATTACCGTCAAATTCCCGAAAAGACGTCGGCCTTCGGGTACATGGGATATGCCCAGTCGGCTAACCACCTTGTCCGGGGCATAATCAAGGAGATCATTTCCATCAAAGGTCATCTTGGTTCCGGATTCTACAGGCACCAGTCGGGATATGGCCCGCAGCGTCGTGCTTTTGCCGGCTCCGTTGGCACCGATGATACAAACGATCTCTCCCTCTCCGATATTAAAATCGATTCCATGAAGGGCGCGGATCTTGCCGTAGGAGACGCGAAGATTTTCAACGGAGAGCAGCATCATTCCACCATCTCACTTCCAAGGTAGGCCTCGATGACCTTGGGGTTGTTTTGAATCTCTTCCGGGGTGCCCTCTGCGATCACTTCCCCGAAGACAAGAGTTTGTATTTCTTCGCACAATTCCATGACAAAGCGCATCCGATGCTCGATCAGAAAGATGCCGACGCCAAATTTCTTGTGGGCCCGGCGAATGATTTCCATCATCTGGATCAGTTCTTCAGGGTTCATCCCTGCAGTCGGCTCATCGAGAAAGAGAATCTTTGGCTCCATGGCCAGGGCCCGCGCCATTTCCACGCGTCTTTGGGCACCATAGGGGAGATTCGGGACAATCTGGTCTGCAAACCGATCCACCCCGAAAAGCTCCATCAATGCATATGCTTTATCGCGGCTTTCGGCTTCCTCCCGTTTACGTCTCGGTGTCCCAAAAAACGCGCCCACCAGCCCATAGGTCAGCTTGGAGTAGCGTGCCATCATGACATGCTCCATAACCGTCATGTGCCGCCATAGCTGGAGATTCTGGAACGTGCGGCCCAGTCCGCGCGCCGCGATCTGATACGGCTGAAGCCCTACAATCGATTCACTGTCGAGACGGATATCTCCTTCTGTAGGGCGATAGATTCCGGTGATCAGATTGAAAATCGTTGTTTTCCCGGCGCCATTGGGCCCAATGAGACCGTGGATTTCGCCGGGGTTGATATTCAGGGTGTAATTGTTCACGGCGCGCAGGCCACCGAAATAGTGGGTCATGCTATCTACTTCAAGCAACGCCATGGCTATACCTCGGACTCTGGTTTGAGCTTCGGTTTGAGAACAGCCCGGACATCAAATTCGCGGAAGGCGATCAATCCGGTCGGCCGGTAAATCATCACCAGGATCAGGAGCAACGGGATGATGATCCACTTAAACAATTCAAAGGGTCGCAGTGCCTCGCTAAGGAGGCTGATGCTAACAGCACCAACGATGGAGCCGTATACTGAGTTCAACCCTCCAAAATAGACCATGGCCAAAATCTCCGCCAATTTCTGAAGCCCGAAGGTTGCCGGATTTACATACCGCAGGACGTGTGCAAACAACCCGCCGGCCACACCGGCCCAGAAAGCACCGAACAGGAAGGCCGTCATTTTCGTGCGACGGGTATTCACGGTCATGGCATTGGCGGCGACTTCATCGTCTCGAACCGCGTTGAGCGCTTTTCCCAGGGTAGAGCGTACGAAGTTATTAATCGTCCAGATACAAAGCACCGCCCAGGTAAACACCACCGGAAGGCTGGCAAGATCGGGTTGACCCTTGAGACCACGTGGGCCGCCGACCATCTCGAGATTCTCAATGAGGCTTTTAACGATAAACAAAAACGCGAGGGAAATGATGGCCAAATAATCTCCCCGTGTGCGAAATGACGGGATGGCGATTAGCAATGCCCCGAAGGCGGCCACCCCACCACCGACCACAAGCGCCATGGGAAAAAATGCGGGGGCCAGAGCTTTGGGCAACAGGGCGGCTCCAAAGAGTTTGTCGTTGGCAAACAGAATCACTGTAACTACCGACGCCCCATACGCACCCAGGGCCATAAAACCCGGATGGGAACAGGAAAACTCACCCATATATCCGTTGATCACGTTGACACTCAATGTCAACATGACGGCTATCAGGGTAAAGCGCAGTGTCATTCCCCGGTATGCGCTGATATCGGCCCAGATGTGCATGACCAGATAAAGTAGAATCAGATACCCGGTAACGTAAACCACCGTCGGTAGCTTAGACACCTGATCTGCCAGCCAGTTGGCCGGGCGCACCGTGAAGTAACCGAACAACGTGATGGGAAGAAAATATATTAGGAAGACATAGACTAGAACCCGGGGCGTCTGAACAGGATCCGGCACTTTGATCACAAGGCTGAATTCTCCGCCGGCGAACATTTTCCCGACAACCACCAGTTGATCCCAACTCTGCCAAAGGAAATACTTGATCCCCTTGGCGATCGCCAGGATCCCTAGGAGGCTCGGAATTTTGTCCATATAGAGGGCATCGACCAGATAATCACCCGCAAGCTGTTCCAAAACGACAGCCAGGAAAGCGGCTAGAAGCCATCCCAGGATCGGGACCATCGACAGGTGATGCTGAACCTTGTGGCGCAGTCTCAAATAGTGCTTTTCGGAAGTGGGGTTATCGGGATTCATACTGAAAAAATTTCATGCAATATTAGAGTCGCAATTTTGCACTGTAAGGTTCACCAAAGAAGCCATGAGGCCTGTAGACGAGTATGAGTAAAATGATCGAATAGGCAATGAGATCACGAAGTGTCGAAGGGAACACAAGAGGTACAAATATTTCGATAAACCCTATTAGAAAGCCGGCAAAGCAGGCCCCCATGATGGACCCCCTGCCCCCGAGAATCGCCGCGACAAAAGCCTTCCAACCGTAAACAATGCCCATGGTCGGTTCCAGCACCGGGTAGGCCATGCCGAAAAAGATCCCGGCCACCGCCGCCAGAGCAGAGCCGATGGCAAACGTCATCCGAGCGATGGCATTAATGGAGACGCCCATTAAAGGGACCACCAGATAGTCAAACGCCATGGCACGCATGGCCATTCCCCATTTGTTTTTCTTGATAAACAGGTGAAGGCCGAACATGAACGCCAGGGAGACCCCCACAATCATGATCTTGATATTGGTGATATCCACCCCGCCGATACTGAACGTCTGACTTTCGATGAGTCCCGGAAAACTGCGGCGTTTTGCACCCAACAGGATAAGGTTGCTCTGCTCCAGGATGATCCCGATCATCAAGCCGGTTATTGCCGCCGATGCACGCGGGGCATCGCGCAAGGGCCGGTAGCCGATTCGCTCCACGGTCATGCCCACAATCGATGTCAGGCACATGGCACCAATAAGGGTTAGGATGAGAATTACCCAGCCCGGCAACGCCAAGGTACCGGCAACGGTTAAGCCGACCAGGAAGGAGGAAATTCCAAATCCAATGTAGGCGCCGACCATAAAAATGTCGCCGTGGGCAAAGTTGAACAGCATCAGGATACTGTAGACCATGGAATATCCCAGGGCGATCAATGCATAGAAGCTCCCCCATTGGAGCGCATCGATGACATTCTGAAAATCGAAGATGTTCTGCAGATTAATGGTCATAGGATGCGTATCCGGTGACTTTAAAAGGGCGGGCCCAGGGTTACCCCTGGCCCGCCCTTCTTATTGTCTCAACTCAAGAGCGTGGGTCACTGACTGCATATCACACCCAGCACATCTTCGAGGCGAGCGATGTTCGTTTTGAATTGTTTGTGGCGTAGCCGCGTTTCGTAACATCGTTCAACGATGTTACGGGCAGACCGATTTAAAGAACTCGTATTCGCCCTTTTCGCTGATCCGGACGACGACGGCACATTTGATGGGGTCACCTTCTTCGGTGAAGGTCATATTACCGGTAATGCCGTCGAATTGTTTGATTTTGGCCAGTGCGTCACGGACGCATTGGCGGTCTTTCTCGATACGGCCGCTTAGTTTCCCGCAGGACTCGATTGCGCGCTGTACCAGGCGGAGGGCATCCCAGGTCAGAGCACCGACGTCATCCGGGATGTAGCCGTATTTTTTGTTATAGCGATCGATAAAGGCTTTGGTTGCGCCTTTGGCGCCGGCCGCAGCATAATGGGTGCTGAAAAAGAGACCATAACAGTCTTTTCCGCAAAGCTCTACGGTTTCAGCAGAGCCCCAGCTGTCACTTCCGACGATGGGCATGGTTATGCCCTTTGCATGGGCCTGCTGCACGATCAGCGCCACTTCATTATAATATTGGGGTGTAAAAAGGACCTGTGCTCCAGAATTCTTGATTTTGTTAAGCTGGGAGCTGAAATCCACGTCTTTGGTGGTAAAGCTTTCGAATGCCACAACGGACCCACGACCGTGGAGCTTCTCCCAGGCTTCTTTAAAAAACTCTGCCAGACCCTTCGGGTAGTCGCTGGCCACATCGTAGAGAACGGCAGCTTTCTTGAAGCCGAATTCCTCGGTGATGAAGTTTGCCAGAACCGGTCCCTGGAATGGATCCAGAAAACAACCGCGGAATACAAACGGGCGATCTTTAGTGGTATCCGGGTTGGTGGACCAGGGGCTGATCATGGGTGTTTTCCAGTTATTGGCGACTTCTCCGGCCGGAACGGCCTGTTTGGATGATTGAGGCCCGACGATGACCAGAACTTCATCATCGGTAATCAGTTTGGTATTTGCCCGAACAGCCGATTCGGCCTTGGATTCGTTGTCTTCAATGACGAGTTCAACGCGGTATTTTTTGCCGCCGACCTCGAGGCCTCCAGCAGCATCAATATCCGCCTTCCACATCTCAGCAGCGTATCTCGTTCCTTCTCCGACCTTGGGGATGTCGCCAGTAAGGGGCGCATTGATACCAACCTTGATGACTTTGGCGCGACCCCAGGCACATGGGGAAAGGATGAGACTGAGCACCACACAAGCAAGCACGACGTAAAGGGCTTTCCGCATCACGACCTCCTTTGGCTTTCTTTCCTGTTGATTTTAGAACGGGTGCAATGATGGCAACTGTAAAACTCGACAATTGCGTGAAAACGTTTCAACAATTATCGAAGGGGCAAGATGCGCTCTGATATCACACGGGTTCTGATTTTTCAACTTATAAAATCGTGAAAGGATTTATTTATTTTAGGAATTTCCTCCAGATTTCCGGTGTGCCGTTTGAAAAAGGATTCAAGGATTCAAGGGGTCAAGGGTCCAAGTGAAAGACCAACCGATTACAATATATTGGCCGATCCCAGATATATCCATCAGACAGACTTGTTATATGTTATTTGAGGCAAGAGGGTGGTTACTACTGCGTATCTGAAAGCAATCGAAAGCCAAGTTGGTCCAGGTTTGGGCGCAGAGAAAATCCGGTGAAATGTTTTTAATCCCTCGAATCCTCGAACCCTTGAATCCTTGAACCCTTCTATACTCTGTCACTGGAGACGAACATCACTTCTTATTTTTCAGGTCCACTACCATCTCCTTAATGATGGACATCACATTGCTGCCGCGCTCTTTGGCAATGCTGTGAGCTTCTTCGACCAATTTGGCAGCCTGTTGCTTTAGATCGGATGGCGGCGGTACAGGAAGATTCATCCGTTCATAGTGCCAGGCCAGAAGACGAACGGCTAGCTTCTCTTCTTGTTGTCTAAAAAAATTCCAGGGCACTTCTTTTTTAACCTCTTTTGTTTTTCTCCCGATTAGTTGTTGAAGAGGGTTCAAGGATCCAAGGGGTCAAGGGGTTGGGGCTTCGCCCTCCGGGCTTTGACCCCACAAGCAAGGGGTCAAGGGTTTGCTATATATTGGTTTTATCAGCGCTTTAGCATTTGTCCAATTATTTCTTTGTCTGTTCTTTGGGGAAGGAAACTCATCTCCTTCAATTTAGTGATATAGGATTCAACAGACTCGACAGATCTTCTGACCTGTGACGTTAAGCCGTATAGTTCATGCTTTTGGTAATTCTGCTGTTGTTGCATATACTTTCAAGCAAAGTTCACAAGACTGCTGACATACGATCAACCCCCTGTAAATTTTGAGTATTTCACTTGTATCCTCGAACCCTTGGCCCCTGGAACCCTATGGGATCACATCAACTCAAGAGGGAGTTATCTTGCAAAATATTGACTTCGCTTTTATCCTCGGATCCTTGAACCCTTGAATCCTTTTTTAATTATAACGTCTTCACCCAAAGCAGATTGGTCGTACCGGCTTCCCACACCGGATGCCCGGCGGTGATCACCACCCTGTCACCAGGGGATAGCATTCCTGAATCCAACGCCGCCCGGGCCGCCTCTTCAAAACGCTCATCGGTATCCGTCCTCTCCGGAACAAGGCTCGGATAACACCCCCAGTACATGGACAGCTGTCGCACCGTATCCGGTTCCGGAGACAGGGCGATAATCGACTGTCTGGGCTTAAATCTGGAGATCTGCTTTGCGGTAAATCCGGAGCGGGTCGTTGCGACGATAGCACGGGCATCAATATTTTCCGCCAGAATGCAAGCGGCATACGCTACTGCTTCCGAAATCTCCCTTTTCGGCATCACCTCAAGATATTTTCTGTGGGGAAAGGTCGCCTCAGCCGCTGTTGCGATTTCTCCCATAAACCGAACGGCTTGTACAGGATACTCACCGCTGGCCGTTTCTTCAGACAGCATGATGGCATCCGTGCCATCCAACACCGCATTGGCAACATCAGTGGCCTCAGCCCGGGTGGGTCGCGGTGAGTCGATCATGGAACGCAGCATCTGAGTCGCAATGATGACCGGCTTTCCCACGGCGTTGGCCTGACGAATCAGCTGTTTCTGAATTCCCGGAACGTTCTGGAGAGGAATTTCGACTCCCAGATCGCCCCGTGCCACCATGATCCCGTCGGCTGCTTCGATGATTGCATCGATGTTGCCCAGAGCCTCATGTTTCTCGATTTTGGCAATGACCGGGGTGTCTTTCCCGGCCTTCTGGATTAGCCCTTTCAAAGCCAGAATGTCCCTTTCTCGCTTCACAAAAGATAAAGCTACATAGTCGACCCCATTTTCAAGTCCGAAGGCGAGGTCATTCCGGTCTTTGTCGGTGATGGGATCGGCTTTGATGGTTCCGGTGGGGAGATTGATTCCCTTGTGGGATGTTAATTGTCCGCCGATAATCACCTTATTGTATATATCCGTGTCACTGGTCTTGACCACTTCAAGTTCCATCAACCCGTCTGCCAGCATGAGATGATCGCCGGGTTCCACTTCGGATGGCAAATCCGGATAGGTGATGGATACGCAATGATCCGTCTGACAACCTTCGCGGTTGGTCAGGATAAATTCCTCTCCGGGTTCCAGCCGAATCCCCTCCCCTCGAATTTTACCCACACGAATTTTAGGTCCTTGCAAATCTTGAAGAACTGCTATGGGACGACCCAACTCCTCCGAAGCCTCTCGGATGTGGCGTATCAACTCTCGGTGCTGCTCGTGAGTGCCGTGGGAAAAATTAAGACGCGCGATGTTCATTCCTGAGATGATGAGTTCCCGGATCACCTTCGGCGATTCACTGGCCGGGCCAATGGTGCATATAATTTTGGTTTTCTGCATGGGTTCCACCTATAAAAAATCGTAGGGCGATTTTTTATTAATTCCGCCTGCGGCGGTTAAAACAATGTGTTCCAAGTATTTCAACCGTCGAGGGAATTGCGAACAAACATCTGTCATTCCGGGCTGGTCTGCCAGAGGCAGGTAGAATCCGGAATCCAGACCTTTTTTAGCACTATCCCTGGATGCGGGCCGGAGCCTGTCCCTGCGAAGGCAGGGGCCGGCAGGACGGAAAAACACCACCCCTCAATAAATTATTCAAGCTAAAATATTAGCAAGAATTGAGTCTATTGAACCTTTCACTTTCGATACACCTACAATTGACTTTTAATGTTAGGAATAAATGAGTTTTTTTCAATAATTTCGACCGGCGCGGCGCCCTGAAATGTGAAATAAGAATATTGACTTAAATAATCTAATGAGCCTGTCTTAAAAAGGTAGATCAGGGCTCAAGGCCCCGCCTGCCGGCGGGATTTCACATCCCATTCTTTTTTGATTGTGTTCAACAAGCGTGGGACGGATTGAAAGCGGAGCATATACGGTAGTATGTGAGTATTTTGATTCGATCCACAACGCCGCAATGGGGCCTTAGCCACGTTTATACGACAGGTTCATCCGTTCATAGTGCCACCCGAGAAAACGCACAGCAAGGTTCACTTCTCGCTGTCTGAAAAAACCCACACTGGACTCCCTCCCACTAATCGTGCCGGTGACGGGCGTAATACGGATAAAGCGAGTATTGTCGTCCGGAAATTAGCTATACAGCAGAATCCAAGGATTCAAGGATTCTGGGGTTCAAGTGATTATTTAGAAGATCTTATTGGGCATTATATTCCTTTCACTCGACCCCTTGACCCCTGGACCCCTCGACCCCTATTAATAACCCTAACCCAACTGCGATCCCCAGCGATATTTCACAAAATATCTGGAAACCTTATGCCGAGGTTAATCTCGTTATCAATCTCTCCAACGCCTGGCTTGGCTGGTGCTTGCCGGATTTAATTGCTAAATCTGCCTCAAGGATCTCGGCATACGCATCAAGCAGTTCTTGCCGGGAGAACTTATCGGCCTTTTTCATCATCAGGTATACTGGATAGGCATTATTGGGATTGGGCGCGATCAGCAGATCCGTCTTTACAGCCGCTTTTCTCCGTTTGCGTTTTTTAGGCTCCTTTTTAGACTTCTGATCTTGATCGGCTGGCGTCAGTGAGTTTGCCCATTCTTCCAGCAAATCTTTCAGGGAGGTGTCATGTTCCTGGATGAGCGGCATCACCTCCTGTCGAAAGCGCTGAAATGGCAGACCCACATCCCACGAGTCCCCATTGGGACTATCAATAAACTCCTTGATCAAAATCAGTTTGCGCACTTGATTGGTCACTGCGGCAAGCAGCTGTAACGGGTGTGAGAGCTCGCCGCTGTCCAGCAGCGAGTGCATGTAAAACAGCGCACCTTCCATATCTCGACTGGTCACGGCATTGGTAAACTCGTAGATCGGATCCTTTTTCGTACGGGTAAGAACGGATTCGACATCCTCTGTAGAAATGGCTGGCCGGTCGCCGGTGTAGTCGATCAGTTTCTCGATATTGGTGGTAAAGGTACGAAGATCGAATCCACTCTTTTCATAAAGCGCGTCAAAAACTCCGGATGACATGGTTTTACCCTGTGCCTGCAGGGCCTCCTCGAGACGCTCTCGAAGTACCTTCCCCTGGACTTGTCGGTCGGCCCTCCGATCGCCTTTTGGCAAACTGCAGTCCACGATGATGCCGTTTTCACCGATTACGGAATAAAGCTTTTTACGTTTGTCTACCCGTTCCGTCGTGATGATTAGATGATTGCCGCTAGGGAACCCTCTTCCAATGGCCTTTTCAAGGAGTGCGGCCTGTCCCTGAGGTTCGGGAAGTGGTAGGTCGTTTTCCCGACAAAACGTGAGTATCCCATCGAGCCATTCCCCGTCATCAACGCCCGCTGCATCCATTTTTAAGAGTTCCTGTCGCACTCCCGGCTTGAGATCCTCAGGTACTAGTCCCTGTAGCGACAGGACGGATAGGAAGTAACGGGCAGCTTTCCGGTTGTCGTTCGCCTCGGCTGCCTGCTTGGCCTGGGTCAATAGTCTGGACTGGTCTTTCGATGACTCGAACAATTGGGCGGTCAACAGGGCCACGACTTTAGGTCCGCCAAGGAGGGAGAATGTGTTGAGCCCTTCAAGGATATTCGACATATCTGCATCCATTCCATCGAACACCTCAAAGTTCAGGCTGCTGGAAGCTTCCGGGATCAGGGCATCCCGGATGGATTGATAGGTCTCCGTGACCAGTAGCTCGTCCCCATAAATCAAATAGATCGGCGCATATCCAGAAGCCGTCGCTTCTGCGATATGGGTTTCTATTTCTTTATAACTGATTGTTGCCATGTATATGCTTTGGTTTTCCGGTTTGTTCGTCTGCCCGTTAGCCCGTCTGCCCGTGGGCCCGTCTACCCGTTTCCCGGTTTGCCGGTTTTAAGGTCTCAATTCAGTATTTTGGATTTCGGATTTTGGATTGGTGGAATCACTTCGCTCTGTCATTCCTTTAACTTTCAGCTTTCGGGCCCAGATTATTCCTTGAACAAGGGCAAACGGGCGAACGGGTCGCCGGAGAACGAGTGCATTCCAATATACTATCCGAGTACCCAATACCGAGTATCCGATACCCAATAACCAATACCTAATTAGAGCGGCTAAGCCGCGTTTCATAGAATTTTTTCGGCAAAGCCGAAAAAATTCTATTTTGGCATTTTATTCAACACCAGATGATAAATGAAAATCCCGATGCCGATGGTCACGGCACTATCGGCGATGTTGAAGGCTGGATAGTGTACATTGCCGATATAAAAGTCCAGAAAATCAACGACTTTCCCAAGCCGTACCCGATCGATCATGTTACCGATGGCGCCGCCGAAAATGAGTGCAAATCCAAAAGACAGAAAGCGATGGGTGCCGGGAGTGGTCCAATAAAGGTATAAGATAATGCCCGCCGCCAGTGCCGAGGCAAATAGAAATACGGCCGTTTGAACGGTGGAGCTTTGACCGGAAAGAAATCCGAACGCACCGCCCGGATTATGGATGTGGGTCAGATCAAAGAAACCCGGGATAATCGACCTGGACGTATACAGAGGAAGGTTACGCAGTATCAGTGCTTTGGTCATCTGGTCCAGAATAGCAACGGTTCCGGCAATGATCAGCAGTCGAAGGGCTTTTGATGCGTTGGAGTCGGTTCCAGCGGATTGGTCTTCCGGGTGGTTGGCGTTTATGGAGTCATTAGGGGTTGGCATGAATATAGGATCGGGATAATAGTTCGGGATTTTATGTTTCTTTTTGCGCAATCCAAAAGGATTCAAGGGGCCAAGGGGTCGAGGATTCGAGCGAAGGACAAAAGGAATACAAGGTTTTGATGTAACTTCTTATCTCCAAATTGCGTAAGGAGGCTTTCATATTTCTTTCCGAGCTACAATTTTGCATCCGCTAAAATCATAGTTGGATTCCTAAAGAAGACACCCGAGTCTTTATACACCGAGATATGTAACTCTCAACTTTTTATTTCACTTGAACCCTTGGATCCTTGAATCCTTTTCTTTTAAGTTCACTTGAACCCTTGACCCCTCGAACCCTTGAATCCTTAACCTCCCATCTGTTTCTTAACCGACGGAACGACTGCGTATTGGACAGTTAGCTTAAAATAGATTCAAGTGCGTTTCGACACCGATGACAGATCGTCGGGTGTTCGTTATCGTCCCCTACCGTTGTTTCGTGCACCCAGCATCGCTCACACTTGGTGCCCGGCGCAGGCGCCACCATAACGGCCAGGCCGGCCACTTCTTCACTGACAAAGGCGTTTTCCGGAGTGTCACCCTTTTCAACGGACACGCTGGAAACAATGAAAATCGACCGGAGGTCATCGAAGGACTGAAGCAGGTCATACAGTCCATCATCTCCGGCGTAGATCGTTATCGCCGCGTCGAGCGGGTGTCCGACCTCTTTATTCTCACGGGCGCTTTCCAGTGCCTTGGTAATTTCGCCGCGCACCGCGAGCAATGTCTCCCACCTGGCGGCCAGGGATTCATCGAGCCACTCCGGCTCAGCCACCGGGAGGGTCGTCATGTGGACGCTCTCTTCACGCTTGTTAGGAACCGGCATGTGTTTCCAGATTTCTTCCGAGGTAAATGAAAGGATTGGCGCCATGGTCCGGACCATCCCTTCCAGAATGATTGACATGACGGTCTGGGCGCTTCGTCGTGCCTTCGAATCGGCCGGGAATGTGTACAGCCGGTCCTTCAAGATGTCCAGGTAAAAGGCCGAAAGATCCAGCGTGCAGTAGTTGTACATGGCATGGTAGATCACGTGAAACTCGTATTTTTCGTAGGCGGTTTGGGCCTTTTGAATCAGCAACTGGAGCTGGTACAGGGCAAACCGATCCAGGCTCTCCATCTCGCTGTATTGAACGGCGTCCTCCTCTGGATCGAAATCAAACAGGTTGCCGATCAGGAATCGGCAAGTATTCCTGATCCGTCGGTATGCATCACTCAGTTGCTTGAGAAACAGTTCCGAGATCCGGATGTCGTCCCGATAATCGGATGCCGATACCCACATCCGGAGAATCTCCGCACCATATTTTTTAATGACCTCTCCGGGCGCCACGATGTTGCCAAGAGATTTGGACATTTTTTTACCGTCGGCATCCACCACGTACCCATGGGTGAGGACTCCTTTGTATGGCGCCTCATTGCGTGTGCCCACCGCCGTGAGCAACGAGCTGTGAAACCATCCCCGGTGCTGATCACTCCCTTCGAGATAAAGATCCGCGGGCCAAGTCAGGTTTTCCCGGGGCTCCAGAACAGCCGCATGGCTCACACCGGAGTCGAACCAGACATCCAGAATATCCGTTTCACGGTCGAGTTCCTCGCTGCCGCATTCCGGGCAAACGGTACCGGTCGGCACCAGGTCTTTCGCTTCCTTCTCGAACCAGATATCGGCACTATGCTGCTCGAATAGATCGCAGACATGATCCATGATGTCCTGGGTTAAAAACGGGGTGTCGCAGGATTTGCATGAGAACATAATAATAGGTACACCCCAGGCCCGCTGCCGGGAAACACACCAGTCCGGCCGGTTTTCGATCATTCCATAAATCCGTTCCCGGCCCCACCGGGGTATCCACTCTACCTGGTCAATAGCATCCAGCGATTTTTTCCGAAGATCCGTTTTTTCCATTGAGATAAACCACTGGGGCGTGGCCCGGAAAATTACCGGCTCTTTGCATCGCCAGCAATGGGGATAGGAATGGACGATCTCCTCTTCCGCTAGGAGGTAACTCGTCTCTTTTAGCTTCGCATTGATGTTCGGATTCGCATCAAACACAAACTGCCCGTTGAAAAACCCCACCTCATCGGTGAACACGCCTTCATTATTCACCGGGCTATAGACGTCCAGATCATACTGCAAACCGACTTCATGGTCTTCCCGACCGTGTCCGGGTGCCGTATGAACGCAGCCGGTACCTGCCTCGAGGGTGACGTGATCCGCCAGGATCAGAAGGGAGTCCCTGTCGTAGAGCGGATGTTTGCATTTCTTTCCTTCCAGGGCCCTCGGGTTGATGTCCGCAATGACCCGGTAATCTGTGATCCCGAAACTCTGCATATTGAAGTCCATGAGATCGCGGGCCACGATCAGCACCTCATTGCCCCCCACATCCACGGCAACATAGTCAAACTCCGGATGGAGCGCGATGGCGAGGTTTGCCGGAATGGTCCATGGCGTGGTGGTCCAGATGACCACATTTATATCCTTTCCTGCCAGGGAAGGATAGCTGTCCGTAATATCATCCTGAAGCGGAAATTTAATGAAAATGGACGGCGACGCCTCCTCGAAATACTCGATCTCGGCCTCGGCCAGGGCTGTCTGGCAGCTGCAGCACCAATAAATCGGCTTTTTACTTAAAAACAGGCTTCCGTCCAGAGCGAACTTACCGCACTCCCGGGCAATGGTGGCCTCATAACTGTACGCCATGGTGAGGTACGGATCCGCCCATTCCCCCAGCACGCCAAGACGCTTGAACTCATCGCGCTGTATATCGAGATATTTCTCCGCGTAGCTTCGACAACGCTTTCGAATCTCTGCCTGGGTCATGTCTTTGATCTTCGGGCCCAGTTCCTTTTCCACATTATGTTCGATGGGTAATCCATGACAGTCCCATCCAGGAACATAGACCGCGTCGAAACCCATCATCTGCCGGGATTTGACGATGATGTCCTTGAGAATCTTGTTCAGGGCAGTGCCCATGTGGATGTGGCCGTTGGCGTACGGAGGGCCGTCGTGAAGGATAAACCGCTGGTGGCCGTCTGTCATCTTGCGCAACTTGCCGTATAGGTCCATTTCCTCCCATTCCCGCAGCCGCTCCGGTTCTTTTTGAACAAGACTGGCTTTCATGGGAAATTTGGTTTTGGGAAGGTTCAGCGTTTTTTTATAATCCATTCCGTCCTCCATGTACCGGAAATTATCACCAAGTTTTGAGTGATTAATGAGAACCGTACGATATGTCAAGGAAATATAAGGATCAAGGGATTGGGGCTTAAGGTTTAGGGCGTAAGGTTAAAGGCTTAAGGCGTAAGGGGGGTTAGGTCTCAAGGTTTAGGGGTTGGGGTAGGTTTTTTTAGCAATAGGGCATGGGGGTGAATTCCATGCCACCCAGACGGCACAGATCACGTAAAACAGGTTATGAGACCTTTCGTTTTGATCTATGACGAGCAATCAACGTGATGGTGAAGCCAACCATGAGAAATCCCAAACTGGGAGGAACAGGAACTGTTGTTAGGGTAGGAACTGCCAGGATATCGGATACCAGCTGTATGGTATCGGGGTCTGACAGCATCGGATCGTGACCGACACCATTTGTCATCTGATAATTGCCATCGGAAAGTTCAGTTACAGGCAAATCATTGGATATGGGGATGTCCACCCCGCCTGTCCCGTCGAGTTGAACACTTTCATCAGGATCAATCCATTTATCATTGGTAGCGCTTATGGTGACATATAAAATGCTACGAGTGTCATCAGGAGCTATTCGAGCCACGCCCACAGAATCGGTTCCAATGCCGTAGGGTGTTTCATCAACATCATCGATGTAAGGCGCGCCATTGAGCTGGTACTGGATATAGGATTCCGCTTCACTGGCTGCAAACGCCGGATATAAGTCTTGATCACCGCCGGTCGTGAGTTTACTGAAATAAGGATCGCTGGTTCCATGATTCGCCCCTGCCAAAGATACCCATTTGTCGACTCGATCGGGTCTGACCCGGGCCGCATACCATCGAGAACTCAACGAACCCATGCTGTGACTAACAATGTCGACCTTCTGTTTTGGAGCAACTTCCGGGAAATTCGTCGCCAGGTATTGATTGACCTGACTTAGAAAGGATTCCACAAATGGGGCAATTTCATTCTCAGCAGCTGGTATGTTTGCTCCATCATTTGGGTTTAGATCTATGCGCCCGATGTACTGCTCCGGATAGCCTTGTGCGATCAGATAATCGGCCATTGTATTTGGAGTTGCCCCTATAAAAACGGACACGGTTTTATGTTGAATAAGACCTAATGAACTCCCTGGGGGATTTCATTTTCAGGCCTTTATGCGGATGAACTTCGTTATAGTCTTCGAACCACTGATGGAG
>Ga0209780_1001347_pt1 | contig 15957 bp, 9 predicted proteins | sample WorMetexBAHAMAS2_FD_187384 | JGI IMG/M metagenome (GOLD analysis project Ga0209780, IMG submission 187384) | Marine gutless worms symbiont microbial communities from Max Planck institute for Marine Microbiology, Germany - Inanidrilus exumae... | ecosystem: Host-associated > Annelida > Digestive... | reverse complement strand
ACGTCGAGTAATGAAAATTCTATTATATCAGCTGTAATGACTGTTCTTTATTACAAAATTCTGTACTTTTAATCAAAAATTCTTGTGCAACTTTAGAACTGTGTTTACCTCCGCTTAATCATACCCTCGAATGAATCTACGATTGACATCGACGACCGACAACCGGGTGTAAACTGTTGATCCGTGAAACGACGCGACCTGACCCGACCTGACCTTTAAATCAACACAATGCTAGGAGAAATTCAAGTAGAATTGGCCGCCCGAGTATTTCCTGTCCAAGTCGGCAGCTCCACGTGTTTATAGTCGGAGATGTCGACATCAGTCACCACTTTGTCTTTTCCGGCATTGTCGTCCACACGTACTGTGGCCGAGAAGATGAGTTAAATTGCAGCGGGACGTGCGAACGTGACTAAGCACCGTGGAAACGCCGCTGGACATCGCTGACCACGCTCAACAAAATGCAGTCGCCAACGCTATTGACATAATGGTGTCATCCAGCCGTTTTAGCTGCTTCACTGACCAATCGCAGATCGTATGCAACGGAATTAGAGAGAAAGATTAGGATATTTATCATTGTCAGTGCAGCAAAAATACAAATCGATCTTTGTCATTGTCGGGCCAAAATGTACGCTGGCCGCGTCGCATGCTGTCTCCTGGTGAGTCACGGTGAGTATTCCGACGGGACAGACAGACAGACAAACAGACAATAAACCGTTACATTACGCTTTCCGCTGAACGCGGCCTGCAGCGTAGAAACGCTCGCTTCCACCCTTTAACAAAAAAGCGATATTCGCCACATTCTGCTGCGTAAGTGCCAACATCGGTGAACGAGGCAGAAGCGTCAGGATCACTCAGGATAATTACGTTATCTAGGGTATATCCGTCGGGAAATCTCGCCAATTTGTTTAACCCATTTTGCCCAGAGTCCCGAAATGGGGACAGTGACTAAGGTTTTCGATGCCAGGCTGGCTAACCGACCATTTTGGTACAGCGAGGGGTGGGGCGGAATACCATCCCGCTCAGGCCAATTTTCACTGTACCAGACGCAAAACGCCGACCACGGGAGCCTATTGCCCTATAATGTTCGTTGCTGCTGCAATATTGGGTCTGGGAGGGCTGAAACCAAATATTTCCAAGGGTGGGTATTTCTGGTTGTAATATGTAAGGGGCGCCATAAATTTTATCAAAAAAGTTATCAAAAGCATACGCTTCGGTGCATTTTTTGCACTATTTAAGGTTCGTTGTATTTTTTCGCTGCCGTAATGCATGTGTATAAAAGTGGTTTTTGTAATTTTTTTCGAGATCCGTGTACAGCCCAGCACTGTTTGTGGCCAGATGGATTTAGAAGTGTTCGGGCTTTTTTGTCGACAACGGCCCCCACGACTTTAGAGGCTCGCATTCTAAAAACAACTTTTTCAGGTTCTTCTGGACTTTTCCTGCATCATTGTTCATTGAATGACGTTAAATAAGCGGAAAGTGAAACAGAAAGTAAAGTCAGGGTCCGGCCCTAAGCAGTGTCTATTCTACTCACTTGTAGTTTTGGACTTTTAGCGGTATCCAACGTACGATGCAAAAACTCACTAGGTTTTTTTGGGGAAATATAAGACTTTTGGGGGGAATATTCCCCCTACAGATGCCTAGAATAAACACTGGTCCTAAGAGAAAGGAAGTAAGGGCCAGTGCCCGGACCTAAATTTGTATCGATCAGGGCTCTCGCATTTCTAAATCCGGCGGCGCTCTTCTGGACCGAAGTTTTCCATGGACGGGTTTTGGTCTCCCTTACATCGCCATAACTTACTGCAAACGCTGGCGAACAGATAGCGAACAGAGAGGCCGCAATCTTACCAGCATTTTTTAAATGTACGATAAAATTGGTCAGTTCAAAATTAACTGTTTTATGCTAGGTGTGACACGAATATGCATTTCAAAACCTGATTACAGTACGATCCACGCTTTTCACATCTAAACTGGTCGGACTAGATTCAGTATAATGGAAAATGTCGGCATCGAAACTGCACCAGTATGCCTACTATCAGCTGGAGGTCGCCCACACAGACGGAGATGGACTGTCTTGCATGAGGAAGTCATTCATCACACTAGGGCGGCAGTGTCGGAATGATGGAAACAGAGAAAGCGACAAAGCCGCCGTACCGCCCACGCTAATTGAGCTAATGTGCAGACGAGGCTTCACTGGACTGGAGGCGTCAACGGATGAGAGTTTATGGGTTGAAACCCATCACCGAAACGTTAAACGGTTTAAACACCAGGCCACCAGGGTTTTAACTTTATACTTCGGTTACGCTATTTTTCAACCGTATTACATGTTTTGCATGAAATTAATAGGCCTATAGGGCTAATTTTAGGCCACATCGCAGCAATAGCCTATTACTGCAGACGCAGTAGCGTGGTCTGTCTGTGTGTCTGTCTGTTGGTCTCGTTCGTGAGCGTTGCAAACACGGCTGAACCGATCGAGATGCGGTTTGAGAGCTGACTCGCGTGGCCCAACGAACCGTCATTAAATGGAGGTCGGGGTCCCCACAAAAAGGGCAAGTTTTGGAGGTTGTCTGACCCACTGAAAAAAACACTGACAGTCTTTGCTGCGGTGTACGCAGCAAAAGGGATTTTTTAATCATTAATAACGACACGACATGCTATGTGTCCTTTCGTTAAAATTTTTGACCAGTTGTTTTAGTGTTAATACCAGTAAAGTTAGAAAAGTCAGCGGCGATATTTTTCGATACTTTCGCTAATTAATTCATATATTTATCAAACTCTGGACTTCTCTATCCGCGTGTCTGTTAATTGTTGAGTAAAAAATAAGAATCCGTTAAAAGACATGTTAATGAAGTATCGAAAGATTTTAACCTTCGGCTTGAACTTACTTGTAACTTTTGAGCTTCAAATAAAATGGGTTTTAAAACTTCTAACTGGTTAAATGGGTTAAAAAGTTAATCATTTTTACCACGGACAAAACCAGTAGAAAATTAACTCGAAGATCATTATGGGAGGCAAAGCCTCTGAAAATGGAAGTTGAAGAAGCTCAGCATATCTGTATCTGATAGCCATTCATGTATCCAATTTTGCATATTTTAAATTCGTGCTTTGTTGGGCGCCAGGCTCACAGTCATAGGCGTGGGCGGCCGGCATCCGTTCTCATCTTGAATCCGTCATTGACGACTATCCTTAACTACGACCAAACAGAAATGATAAATCCGCTTCTGCAACAAATCAGTGCGTGCTATCTGCAACGCTACAAATTCGTCATTCATAAAATATGGATCACAGAACGTCCAACCACGTCTCCGACTGCAGCGCTACCTTTCGGCAACCCGAAGATCCGAAATTGCTCGTATATTAACGACGAAGAAGAGCGAATAAAATTGCATTTCTATGCGGCAACTAACACCACGACGGTCGTTATTGGCTGCGTCTGCCGCCGGCGATCATAAAACCGATCACCAGAAACACAAAACGGCGCCGCATCCGCTTCTGTAGCACGCGAAATTGCGTCGTAAAGGCGGCTGTTTTACTCGATAACGACGCCGCCTGGCGAACCGAGCGCGAACTGCGCCGATGGCATACAGTCGCTAGGGGCGCCGAGCGTATGGGACGTGTTCGTCGAAATCGCCCGTACTGCAGCTCTATATTTTCTCCGTCGTGGAGACGGTGACAAAAGTCGCCGGCAGAGGGCGCTGTCGCCCGTCCGGCAGATTAACCAAACAATTTTCGGTGTCGACAACTGTCACTATGGGGATGGTAAACTCTGCCTTTGAAGTCACGATGCAACTACAGTGCCACTGGCGTCGCCAGCTATGGGGCACTGGGGCACGTGCCCCCTCGACTTACAACAGTTACATTTTAGTGTACTTCGACCTCTACAAGTATGAGAGCGACTTTGACAGTAACGTTGCCTCCTGTAAAAACCCAGTAACTTTTGCATGTGCCCCTCCTGGCAACAAATCCTGGCGACGCCACTGTACAGTGGCAACTATCAACCGTAATACAGTGATAACTTTTAGCCGTCTTTTCACCCGAAACTGTCTGTTTTCAGCCGATTGTGGAACGGTTCGGTTTATCTATGGGTTGTGTGTCGGTATGTCTGTCGGTGTGTGACGTTGATACACTGTGGCTAAACGCTAAGACGACGTATCGAGCTGATTCTTTGGTGTGAGCGTTGCCACATAGAACAGCTACTCCGTATAAAATGAGGGTCCTGATCCGCCCACGACCAAGTCACCATCCCCAGTGAAAGCCTATGCCCATAGAAAAAAATTCCGCTCTCTACGTAACTGTCAGCCAGTCCCGCAGTTGTGTTGTTATCCACACATGTCGATAGGCAAGGTGCGGATATTTCGTTTACTGTCTGTGTCTTTGCTTTTTGTATGGAACGGATTTCTCTGACCGACATTAACGGAGAGGCAATGGTTAGAGAGCCGAATGGCTAGGGTGGTCAGGGTTCAAAGGGTAAAATACTGTTAAAATTGTCGTACGAGACGCACTGAAGTATGTACGTATCAAAGATGTTAGTACATACGCGAAATATGTTCTACCTCAAGTTCAATGTTGACGTCTGGTGCGAAGGCGACATTGATCTGCCTGCCGCTGGTGCTCGAAGTCGCTCTCTGCAGCAAATACTGCTGGCCGCCGTTAGATAGCGTCGGCGGACCGTCGTTCACGGCGACTGCGTGCTGACTGGCCCACGAACGGGTGAACGCCGCCGCCGGGCGCCCTAAGTCGACGGGCGTCTCCTTGGCGCGGCGCCGGAACTGACGCGTGCGGCGTCGACGTGACGCGAGGAAGACAAGAGCAACGATGACGGCGATGGCGACGAGGACTGCTCCGAGTGAGACGGCGAGGATGACGGCCAGGTCGGCGCTGGCGAGGACCGTGTACATCGAGGACTGCTCTCATGACGGCCAGGTCGGCGCTGGCGAGGACCGAGTACATCGAGGACTGCTCTCATGACGGCCAGGTCGGCGCTGGCAAGGACCGTGTACATCGGGTCTACACCGGCCGAGCGAGGAGCCGCCGACTTGGGCTGGATGTGCGACATCACGACGTGCAGAGCAGAGCGTTCAGATAACGAAGGACTGCCTGTACAGCAGTCACCACGACCACCTTAGTGGCCGACTAGAACGTGTGTGTGTGTCTGTCTGTTTATGTGCGTCCAGATAATGCATGTCCAATTAACTGACCATTTACATATAGTAATTTGGCCAGATTTTTCCGCAAGTGACCTATAACTTTGACCTCTGACCTTTGACCTACTAACTAGACCTAGACAAGTGAAGATAAACTATGCCGTGCCAAATATCAAAATCAAAAAATTGCACGGTGGTTCAGCTTGACCTATCCAAGTCAACTTCGTTGGGGTCAAGGTCATAGGTCAAAGGTCAAGATCACACTATGTCTTGTCACCCCTCGCTGCGGCGAATGAATTCGTCCGCAGAGTGCGACGACAGACGAACAATGCGTATGTACGTTTCAATCAGGCGGCACATGACCCCCCTCAAAATTGCACTTCCTCGTGGGGGAATCTGGACCTCCATCCGACGCACAGTGCACGGTTCCTCAGACGTATACTTGAGTTAACCCCCAAACGGCATCTCGATAAACAATTCAGCCGTTTTTGCACAGCTCACCCCTATGTCCAACACACAGACAGACAGACAGCCACACAGACACAATCACGCTACGTGCGACATCTGTAGCAATAGGCCGCCTCATTTTATACACTGTGTGCAGTCGATGCAGCCTAATGATGATGATGATGATGATGATACTTGTGACTTTCGATTAGATGCCGTGACTTAGAAGAACCAGCGCACATCTTGTAGTAATCGCTCTGCCTTTCTAGTCAGCAAAAGTCACTAGTAGTAGCGGTGTGTGCAGTAGCTGGACTAGTGAAAGAAACTGGATCGTACCACCGTCACTGGCGACCACCACAAGATGGTAGACGGTCTCCTTTTCCGCGTCGTTGGAGTTTAATTCCGATCCGCTCCAGCTTTTCTTCAGTCGTATGACACCCGTTTCCGGTGCTATGGTAAACATCCCGTCGTTCGCATCTCCTTCCAAAGAATACGTTAGAATGGCGTTCGCTCCAGCATCGGCGTCGGTAGCGCGGACGCGAGCGATGACGTCACCACTCTTTGTACTTCCGGCGACTACCTGTCGTCGTCGTTGATACAATGACTATATAAAATGATCTGCGAGTTAATAACGGTAACAATAAAGTACAGAGATATCGTGACAAAATGCCAGGCGGCCACTGGCAATCTATGCCGTTCACGACGAAGCATAGCTCCAGCGAACGTGTGATTATACGGCTGGAAGCTAGGCTTCCGACGAATTGGATTCACTCTGCGATGCAATTTGGCGGGGTTCACGCGTTCGGCTATAACTCTCTCGAAACTGAACCGATTTGGATAAAATCTGGAGCACTCTGAGTACATTGTTGTCGGCTGTCCGTGGCAGATTTTGGGCAACGTCTGTAGCGACAGTTTGAGAGGCAGACAAATTTTTGTTTTTTTTTGTCCACTAAATAACGTACGATTTGATCGATTTACCATATGTCATATTTTACGACATTTGAACAAAACAACGTCGATCGATGTCGCGACGAAAACTTTCAGAAAAGAATTTAGAAAATTTTAGCGTAAGGGGTCGTTTTTCCAAAAAACGCAAAACTTTCTCACAAAATTTCAACGTCTGGTAATTTCATGCCGCTATAACTACGCAATGATTACAGATCGCCCGAAATTCACTACCATGACAATCCAAATGATCCCTTTACGGGATGTTTAGTTTCCATTTTACCGTTACAATCGATTCAAAATCATTCCCCTGCGCTGTACGCTCCGTACAAGAAACCTACCCAAATTTTCGGCAACGTGCGATGTCCAATATTGGGTAAACCAAGTACGCCGCTGTGTCGCCTGGCTGACCAACATGGAAGAAAAGCAGACTGAATTGAAAACTCCAAAAAATAACACGGCAGATAACGCAAACATCACTCAGCCGCAGGCACGTGACACTAGGCATCGTCGAATGCAAGAAGTAAACAGCTTGTGCACATATAGCGAACCGCTTCCAGCCGAATACTATATTGTGGGCATTCCACTCAATACAACCTTCTAGCATCTATTTTATTTTTAAGACGTACATACGTATTTTAGGGGTAGATTATTTCAGTGGACAATTAAAATATCTTACTGGTTGTGCCGAACGATCTTGCTTTATCTACATTCTATGGTTTGTAAATTAAGACAGAAGGCGTGAATGCGAAATTACCACGTGGTCGTTTCCAATCTTCGGAAAGTCGAACGTCGGTCGGTTGTCGTTGGCATCGGTGACATAGATCACGGCGTTGCACGACGAACCGGAACCGGAAATAGTATTAGCAGAATCAAGGCTCGGGGATACGGCAGCACGTATGGTAACTTCGTAGACTGCGCATTGCTCGCGATCCAGCGTTTCAGTTGTCGTAATAGCACCAGTAACCGGGTCTAGCCGAAACGGCGGCGGTTGTCTATTTCCGGTCGTATTTGCGCAACCGGAAGTAGAATTTCGAAACCGAATGCCGGCGTACGTGAACTTATTAAAAGGGTCTAGATCACGGTCTATAGCCGACACGTGTCCCACACCGGTCCCAGGAGGTTTATTCTCGTCGACGACAAAGCTGTAGACCGGAAGTGCGAAAACCGGAAGTTGATCGTCTACGTCGGCGACGGATAGGTGGACCCGCGTGCGGCCGGTGCGCGGAGTATCGCCGCCGCCGTCCGTAGCAACCACATCAAAGACGATGCGTGGTAACGATTCTCGATCAAACCCTACCTTCGCAGATATGACTCCAGTGAGAGGATCAACCTTGACCAGTCTCTCTGCTTCCGGTTCGGACGGTACAGACTCCAGACGGTAGGAGACGACGCCGTTCGGTTCAGCGTCGCGGTCTACGGCCCGAACCTGCAGCAAGTTAACGCCGACGGCGCTGTTCTCGGCCACAGTGAGGTAGTAGACCATGTTCTCGAACTCCGGCGCGTGATCGTTTCGATCTACCACAACCACTTCGACGGACGCAGTAGAAGTCAGCGTCGCTGCCGGGTCGACAGGACTGTCGTGGCAGACCACGGAAAACCGATGCCGCTCGGCTATCTCGCGATCTAACGTCGCCAGCGTCACCAGCTTGAACTCGGTCGGGTAGGGCGGAAGTGGCCTCAGAGTGAATCCGTCGGTGTCGACCACCGTGCACCGGAAGTGGCCGTTCTCGCCCGAGTCGGCGTCCTGCACGGTGACGTGTGCAACCAGCGTTCCCTCTGGGACTCCCTCGGATACTTCCAGGTACCAGACGTTGTCCTCGTCGACGTCGCGCAGTCGGGATACCGGTCCAGACGACGAAGACGACGACAGAACGTGGACGTCGATGCGCGGAGCGTTGTCGTTCACGTCGCGGACTCGCACCATCACGAGCGCCTGCGACGACAGCGACCCGCCGCCACCGTCGTCGACGATGACGTCATTTCCGTTTTCGGCGCGGCGGTCGCTGGCGGTGACGTAGAGCGCGTAGTCGGTACGCGACTCGTAGTCGAGCGCGGCTTTCGTGAACAACTCCCCCGTGAACGCTCGCACGCCGAATGTCCGACCGAAATCGCGGGCCGTTTCCGGCGAGAGCGCGTATGAGAGGGCGGCGTTCGGGCCGGTATCGGCGTCGTCGGCGCCGAACGTGGCGATGACGGTGCCGATGGGTACGTTCTCGTCGATCGTAGCCACGAACGTCGCGTTGCCGGGGAAGCGTGGAACATTGTCGTTGACATCACGGACACTAACATCGACGACCAGCGTCCCAGACTTGGCCGGCTCTCCACCGTCATACGCCACCACCGCCAATCTACAACCACCAACAGCATTGGCATACATACTGGGCATTTCACTAACCGTGTGGTAACGTAAAATTTCATCAAATTTTGCTTGCTGGCATAAAAATTACATAAAAACTTTCGCTGAAACTCTCATTGAAAATTTCATGACATGTCGGAAAAAATGACTAAAAAGATGTGCTAATTGTTCTGTTGTGTTATTTGAGTGTCATGCCAGTTATATGCAATTTGGGAAGATTTCAATAAAACCGGGTCTTGAAAATTTAGAAAATTTCATGAAATGTTATTAATTTTTTCATTGAAAATTTCATCCCACATCGCTACTCAAGAACCGTAGGGACCGCTACTGATCTCCTCTTTAGGAGGCAGACAGAACGCAGGTAACGTTAGTCATAAACCAGCAGTATACTGCCACTACGTTCTGCCAGGCCCGCGGTTACCTTCCCAGCTACAGAGCGTCACGGCTCTTCGCTTCAACTTCGGAGAAAATAGGGGACGTGTTCCCAAATACACCACCTGAGGTACATCATATGGAAATCCCGAAATATTTAATTACTGTTTTCATTTATTTGGTCAATAAACGTTTCGTGTGTGGAATAGTTTGGTAGCACGTTGCCATTACTGGTCGTCTTCAAGAAGCGAAGTAAACGCGGGTTACGTTAGTCCACGACTTGTGTTGAGTTGTGAAAAAAATGACCCAAGTACGCCTCTGCGTCCCTGTTCAGAATTTCAATGAATTATTGACCTCAAGTTTGCTGGGTTTGCTGATTGCAGTGTATTGCGACGTCAAAACTGGTTTTCATATCCTTTACACCATCTCGTGCCTGCCTCTGTAACAGTTGGCATCGGGAACGGACCAGTAAAACATGATCTTCAAAGACTTTACTTAATCCATAAGTAAGTAAGTAAATAAGTAGGTAAGTAAGTACCGTAAGTAAGTAAGTGAGTGTATCCAACTTTAATATACTGCATGGAGCTATAACAGAAAATTAAAGAAAAAATAGCAATTAGTCGTTAGTAAAAGAAATCCGATGTGATTCAGTCAGTCCTAGAAGACAGTCCATAGAGACGGCAGCAGTCTACGATCAATGATTGTTAGTTGTATGCGTTGACTGCAAACAAGGCAGATTATCCAACAGGCTAGCTGGGCACGTTCCTGTGATCGCGCAGGTTCAAAGACAGGCCCGAAACGGGCATCTCGTTAACGTTCATTTATTCATGCAGTTACTTGTACTGAACAGCGACGAAATATAATGAGATATTACGTCACGTGACGTGTGGCATGACTTTATCCAGTAAGAAAGCGCGTTTATTATTTCAATAGCGAGCAGCAACATTGTCGAATCTGTCGCGACCGGGAATTTGTGATGATTTGGGAGGCGCTCGAAAAACTGGTGCCTGATACGCAAACAGCCTTAATCCGGTCCAGGGGGCAAAAGGGCAAGAGTGGCGGATGGAAGAGTGATGGGAGAGAAAATGGAGAAAAAGAAGAAATCTGGCATGTACGAAATGAACTGAGTTAGAAGAGAAATGACTGTTGTGATGTTGACGAAATAAAACAGCTGGGTCTGTAACTCTAGTTGGCTAATTTCATCAATTTTCAGTAGAAGTGATAATGATTGGTGATGATAATGATAAGTATGATAATGATGATGATGATAATAATAATAATAATGATGATGATAGGCAGCATTTCAGGTGCCGTATATCGGTCGTGAATCGCGGACGTAAAGATCAAATTCAATCAATAACTCAGTCAATTCTAAAGCAAACTTTACAGTGAAACGTTAATCATTGCATAACAAGTTAACTATTTAGCAACAGAATCGTTAATTTATGGAACAACTTACCATTAAGTGTTACAGATTTTACCAGTTTACGCAGGTTCGATAAGTCCGTCAGTAATGACTATCTTTTAGTGTATTGCAAACTTTAAATTTTACTTAAACTTTAAATACTGTTCTCAGCACCTCTGTTGCGATAACGTGTGTATATGCGTATATGTATACATGTGTGATGTGTATACGCACGTATGAATGTATGCACTGTATACACATAGATATTGCGCCAGCGTCATATTGTATTTAGTCGCGACTTGTAAGAGGCCTTTTGGCCTTGTGTTGCTGAATAGAATAAAAAGCACTGATCACTGAATTACAAACCTGTAGACGTCTACGGCCTCGCGATCTAACAGAGACCGTACGACAAGACGAAGCTGGAAATTGCCTCCAGGGCGGCCGCGGACACTGAGTGAAAAAGGTTCCCCGGTCGATGACACGGCTGGTGGCGGCAGCACCTGCCGTAGATCGTAATGCGCCACCCGGAAGTTCGGCCCGTCGGCATCCTCAGCCGGCGGAAGTGCAAATTCGGTTCCGGGTTGCACGGACTCGGAAATTTCGAGCGCCAGGAAATCGGGACTGAACGTCGGCGTGTTGTCGTTGATGTCGGTGATTTCGACGCGTACCCTCACTATCCGGAAGTACTCGATGGGGCGAACGGCTACGTCGAATTTAATCGAGCATCGGTTATCGCGACCGGATGTCGCTAACAATCGGCTGTCGGTGCAGGCGGCTTCCCGGTCGATGACGGTCGCTGTTCGAATCACTCCAGTCCGTTTGTCTATGGAAAAGTAGATGAGATCACCCGCGCTCGGAAGCGTCAGAAATCCGTAGCGCAGTTGACCGAATGTGTCAGGCGGGTACTTCCGGTCGAAACCTGCGTCCGTGGCCACGTTGCCGACAAACGTTTCAACCTGAACTTCTTCGTGTATAGTGTACTCGAGTACCATCTCATCGGAACCAGCGACTGACGTCATCATGGTAATGGCTATCAGAATACGCGCGGTCAGGTACCGGCCCATAGCTGCAGGTGGTCCTCAACCGCAGGAAATCACGTGCTGTGCATCTAAATTCGCTTCCGGTCTTTTCTGTATCCGGAGTAGCATCTAGAAACTGCACAAAACAGACAGGAAAAATAACAACATTATTTCCATTATCATCATTATCATCATCTTCTTCATCATGGTCATCATTATGCCGAACAGCCTGCGGCAAGACGAGCCGAACATCAACACACTGACGAAACTATAGAGTTACGATTAGGGAAGCGTTAATGGAGTTAGAATTAGGGTGTGTTGGGATTAGATTTGGGATTGGGATGTCCGTACGGGAACGATTAGGAGGATGCCCGTACCGCAACCGACGAGAAGAAAGGCTGATGTATACGACGCCCGGCCGCCGGGCGCGTGGGCGGTCGGGCGGCCGACACTGCACGGCGGGCCAGTAGGGTTACGTCCGTTAAGGCGACGCCGTGTTTAAAATGTTTTCTGCGACTTTTGAAAGTGCAGCGCAAAAGAAAGATCCAGGAAACGGCAAAAATCTCCACCGCAGCCTTCTCTCAGATGAGTATCAGTTTAATATTTCTACCTTCCTGCCTTGCTCCGTTGCATATGGATTTCTAAAATTTTCCCAGGTAGAATCATTATATAGGATGTCCCTGCACCTGTCTAATGATGCTCCCAACATCAATGGTAGCTGTTTATAACTTTCACCATCAGCCGCCCGAACAGCAAACGCTAGATCCGTCCTTGCAGTGCCGCAGCGCATCCGGAGTTCTGACCGCCAACGACAAAAAGAGAAATGTAGGCCCGTCTGTGTAGACTGTTCTCGCACCTAGTAAATCATAAATGTCGGTAAATTACTGCGCTTAAATAATTGAAGTCTCCATAGGCCGTGTTCGGCTCGCGTGGGTTCTATCAAATATTAATTAGTGTAGTTCCGTTGGCGCGGTTACTCGTATGGCATTGCCAATACAGTCGACAAGACTGAATCGTGCCTACACAACGCGCAGAAATGCCAGTCATAAACTTCACTTTTGACAGCTATTTATGAACCTATTTTCTTGTCGTATTGAACAAGAAAGTCAGCTAACGCAAACGGACAGTGCGTGATCGCCAAGAGCAGCTTGTCCAACAGTCACTTTTAGTTCGGCTACCTGCATAGTTTTTCGACGTTCATGTTACGGGTGTGAGGCTTAGGCTATTAGTAGGGAACTTCTCCACCCAGGCAGCAAAATTCTCCTGAGTGAAGAAAATATTATGAAAGATTATTCATGGCCCGCCTAATGGGCCGGTGTTGTTTTGCTCGCTGACGTCTGTCGTCTGTCGTCGTCGTCTGTAATGCTGCCGGCGGGTGGGCGGGCCGGCCGCCGGGCGCGTGGGTGGTTGGCTGCCGCCGGGCCGGGCGCGTTGGCGGTCGGGCGGCCGACACTGCACGGCGGGCCAGTACGGTTACGTCCCGTTAGGGTGACACCTTGTTACTACAAATAATGACGTTGAGTAATATTTTGTCTTTGTCCAATCTTTGCAAGTCGTAATTTTTTCAGGAAGAAAGGCCCTTCTCTCCCCACCCCTACTATAGATGGACTAGGTAACATACTGGGGATGCCCCTGTCCTTCCGGAGTTGACGCACGGATGTATGTGTCTGTCTTTGTGAGTGTTTCTGTCTGTCTGTCTGTCTGTCTGCACTCAGTTTCTTCAACAGCGGCTGACTGGCCATCTTCAGGCGACGTCAACCATGTTTAAGTTGCTAACATGACAAGACAAAACGACGGCTACTCGAAGTAGCAGGCCTACCAGTGGTAGTTGTTGCAACCGCTGGACGCGCGAGGCGGCGTCGCTTAATGGAATCTAACACAGCGGCAAAGTGCGTCTGAAAGCGGCTTCGTCGAGCCACTTTGCCCCGATGCAGCCCATTACAGTTCGTCAGACGACAAAGTTATCGGAACCGACGACGGTGCGCCAGTCGAAAATGCGGGACCACCCTGCTAGATACAGAAGAAAACGGCGTGCAGATTTCGACTCCTAAAATTAGTTTACATTTCTACTGCACAATTTTCGCTTGTTTTCATAGATCTGCAAGATACTTTTAAACGTGCAAGATAAAGATAGTATCCTTAAGATAGTCTTCGATAACATTTTTGTAGATAACTTTACATTTACCTGTACATTTGTATCTTTGTATATTTTACGGATTTGTATTTTAATTAACTATTTTTATCCGAGCTGCAACGCATTTGTTCACGAGGGATAAAAGTTTGCTAATATTTCTATGGTTGTCTGTAATTATTCTAAATCAATGGCTTCTTATTTTCTGCTACTTCGATGAGGTTGCAACGCACGTAACAAAGAATTGCTTTTATCAGCTACAGACTGCAATCAAAGATAACAATCACTGTTTAAAGTGAACAGATCCTCTTATTGTTGCTTCATTTTTACCAAATTCACACTTCGACAATTAGTTGAGCTGAAAACTAAACGAATTAATGACTTTAGAAATGGTTTAGCTTTAACTGCGGTATGACTAAATCATTCTGGCAAAAAGTATTTTTAAAAAGTATATTCAAAACGTACCTTCATTTTGTCAAGATATTTTCAGAACGTATCTTGAAGTACCTTGATTCTTGGAGATACAAGATGAGATATAACTTTGTATCTGGAAGATAAAGACGCTATGTTAAAGTAGTATTTTGCACAACACGGTGTTCCCTTCCCCTCTCTTCATTTTAGTCAAGTTAACCAAGTTAATTGTGTTTCTTGGTTAAGCCTTGATGTAAACAGCGAACAGTATCACCAGCAGATGTATATATAAGTAGAGTCCAGTTATCTGCGTTAAGCCCGGTCCACACCAGCAACATTGTCGCAGCAGCTGATAACTTTGTTGCCTGTTGCTTCGACATTGTTGCTGATGTGGACGCGGTTTTACAGTAAAGTAAAGTATGCGTCTATTTGTATAGCGCGTTTTACCGCAGAGCGCCTCGATCAAATGCGTCTAAGACATGGATCACACAGTTTTACCAGCAAAATTACACCATGCCTGCCTTTACTCCCCAGTCGCAGAACATCACTTTGGCTGGTACTCATTTTACCGTCCCACGGAGGGTAGAAGGCTGAGTCGACCTGAGTGGTTGGTTACATACCGAAATAAAGTGCCGCCCCGGTGTTGATGTATCATGCGAAAATTAAATTCCCTTGTTTAACTACAGCTGGCAATGTTATAACATTTTCGAAATCCTGCGGCATATTTGCAGGAATGTCGTGTAATCGTCCTACACGCTTTAAATTAATCTTACAATGAAATGCCAATATTACCATAATTACATCCTGCCTGTGTCGCAATACCACAGTGGCGTTGCTGAGATTTCTACACGCAAACTCCACCCTCATCGGTGCTACGTGTCGCCCCTGCGGGACAAGAAAACCTAAAATTATCCTCTGATTCATCTAAATATCGGCGTTTGACCCGCGTGCAATATCCTGCCGCTAAGTAGGCCCATCCCATCGGACAGGGGATTAACTCCTGAAGCATGTAACGGTTCGTAAACAGCGCGTAATGCGCACGTTTTAGCTGCTATCTTATTTCAATGCAAATAGTACACTTTTGATGGCGTTTAATGCTGGCGCCGACGTTCAGCACGCTATAATTTCACGACGGCTCTGTTCTTAGACGTTAAGCAAATGAATACGTCCGCGTAGCACTGTCGTACGTCACAAAATCTCACTGTTTTGACCGGCGGCAGTTAGTCGCTGTTGATTGTCTATAATTGGTGTCGTCCGCACGAACGCCGCAAATACCATGCTATTTGTCTCCTGTCCACTGCGGTCGCAGTATGCGAACGGGAATATCTCGAGAAAACAACCCAACAGCGGATATGTCTGAAAAGTTCCATGAAATATGCTCGCTAGCTCGGCACTTTTTCCAAACGTCAAGCCTATCGGACGTTGTCTCTTAATAGACAAAGACAGTGTATTTTAAAAATGAACTACTTTTTATGAAGAACACGTTACAAAGTTATATCACTTAAGTAAATTACTTAAGTAAGTAAGTAAGTAAGTAAAAAATTTGTTTAAGCGCCATAATCAGTCATTAGAATGAATCAGAGGCGCCGATAAGCATGACAATAGACAAAGTGTCGCCCTAACGGGATGTAACCGTACTGGCCCGCCATGTAGTGTCGGCTGCCCGACCGCCTACGCGGCCGGCCCGGCGGCAGCCGACCGCCCACGCGCCCGGCGGCCGGCCGCGT
>Ga0209780_1001346_pt1 | contig 15961 bp, 10 predicted proteins | sample WorMetexBAHAMAS2_FD_187384 | JGI IMG/M metagenome (GOLD analysis project Ga0209780, IMG submission 187384) | Marine gutless worms symbiont microbial communities from Max Planck institute for Marine Microbiology, Germany - Inanidrilus exumae... | ecosystem: Host-associated > Annelida > Digestive... | reverse complement strand
CTATAACTCCATCTCTCTTTCACTCCCGGCTTAAAACCTACCTCTTTCACAAATCCTACCCCCCTTAGTTTCACTTCTTCCTCCCAGACTGCCTACACGGACTTTTGCCTGCACCGTTTCTTCTGAGCTACTCGGTTTTTGATTTTGATTTTTTCATTATTTTCCGTTTCTGGGCCGTGCGCTAGATTAAGCTGGCCATCTCGTCAGCTTTTGAGCGCACGTAAATCTATATCGTATCGTATCGTATCGTATCGTAGAACGGTTAAAGCTAGAGTGTTCGAATATGTACATCTACGCCATATCATGTTAGCCTCCTTGGGATATTGCTACCTCAAAATGGGCGTGGTGAGGTCGCATGGCCCATTTTTAATTTTAAGACCACATCATATCTTTGGAACGGGTGAAGCTAGACATTTCAAATTTGGTATTCAGGATGATCGTGGTGAGCACTGGAGTAACATATTATAGACAACATCAAAATACGGTGTGTTCAGGGTCACGAGACCTTTTTAAATTATGGTAAATAAGTGATAATATCTCGGAAACGGTACAAAGTCACGGTACAAAGGTCACTTTAGCTGTGTGAAACCTTTCTAACTTAAATACTTTGAGAAATTGGCACACGACATGTGTTAGAAAGCGTATAAAGACGTATAGTTACAACTTTGTATCGAAAATGTAGGACTTCTCAATGTCACAGGTAGTCACGTAATCGTATAAGGCATGTACATCTTGAATCTCGTCTTCTTAACGTTTGCAGTGGACAACTGGCCAAGTAATAACCTGAGGGCATTAGCGATCATTCCAGTCTGATTCGGTATACTGTGCAGAAGTGCAACAGCTGTCAGTCGTAGCCATTGCCGTGGCGGGCTATTAGTATGTATGCAGAGTAAAATTGCAAAGCCGGATTAGATTGGGTGGCGCGATGACCTTGCTATTGACGCAGACAGCGGACCAGCAAGCGAGCCTCATCCTGCTTCTGTTCCAGCTCTTTGCCTATAGTCCAACACACGAATTGCACTGCGTCTGCCCGCTTGATCCAAGCTGCGTTGCTGCCTCTGGCGGATTCAGCAACAAGTGAATAAGCAGCTTGTTTACAACGACACATATCACAAGAGAAACCGTTGATCATGCAGTCATTTGGCTTACATTATTAGATGGTCGATCGCACGTTGTCATTTGGTTGTATGCTTCGCGTTCTGAGTGCGCTGCATTAAGTGTAATTACTGGGTCTTCCTTCTCCGTCTCCGACTACCACTACTATTACTGGACGGCAAACTAATTATTTTGTCTTCATCAACTGTTACCTGTAACATATAATACAGCAGAAATTTTCAATCTAAAATTACTTGCCATGGAGAACAGTTGTTCATTGCCTACGCCGACAGCAGTCGCGCGATAGGAGTTTAACCGCTGCTTGTCTGTGTCTGTTTTTCGCTCGATATCCCAACAAGTCCCTGCTGCCGCAGACAGACCCGCGCGACGATGTGATCTCTATTCTCCATGTTGTAGGGCATGATGTCCTACTGTGCGAAACTTACTGGTGAAGATCTGTCATGTTATTTAAATAAAATTCCATCAGTGGGTTTAAGAAAGGTTTAATGCCAGATCAGCGAAATGACTGTAAGTGCTGCAAAATGTTTACATTTTCTTGCCCTACAACACGGCAGCCAAAACAGAATAAGAATATCGAACTTACGTCAATGTAACCCTATCTATATTTGTTACGCGTGCGGCATTTGTTTCTAGACGAAATTGGAGCCGAATGAAAAAGCGACACGTGGCGGCATCTTGTCGCCTCGCAGTTGCTGATGCGACTAAATCAATGGAAGCCGCAGCTGCAGCAGTGGTGTTCCGCCGCACGAGATCTAACGAGTGCCGCAGCTAATGAGTTTTTTTCGTTTCACCGTCACTCATCGCCGCCGCTAGTAGCGATCGTTGCGTCGCAGATTGATATCGGCGATCGGTCATCGTTTGCCCGTGGACCTACTGGCCGAAATGCGTACGCACCGGGGATATCAGCGTGCGGTATTGCCGGCACAGCGGACTAGCCGGCCAGACGTCTACGTTTGTCGTCCAATATCTCTGTGTTATTGTACTGTATACGATCGATCACACCGCTCGACATCAGAATGGGGATTTCTGACCCAAGGCCATTCGGCGGTCGATATTCGGTGTTTGACACGAATGTTAGCTCTGTTATACGCTTGCGTCACGTCTATTATTGTATTGTACTAATCATCAAGTATTTCATGAAACCAAACATGCAAAACGCATAACTGGTACATGCAGCGACGCAAATAAAAAAGTAAAGGCTTCCCAAGTTAAGTTCCCATACTCGTTACCGAGCGTTGGGCCCGGAGATGATCCCGGTGTACTGTACAAGCAGTTAGCCCGCAGGTGACTATAAGTCATCCACCCGGCGGTAGGCTGCCATTACGTTCCGCCGGGGTTACCTTCCCAGCTGCAGAGCATCACCACCCCTTGACCGGTACCAAGTTATACTGCTTGGTGATAGACTGATAGAGGCACATAGGTGTGAACAACTTGCCCATTTTATGCCCAAAGTTGTTACGCAGCTTTTGCCGCGAGAAGGATTTGAACTCACGACCTGTTGATCGCAAGTCCAACGCTCTACCCGTTGCGCTACCGCGACGTGAATACACGTAGCATTTTATATATATTTTACACCAGAAACCGGCAAACTACAAAGCTATTTGCTGACAATAGCCGAATGTATCTCAGCCTAGGCCATACACGATGTGGAACTCAATATTTTCTTTATCATTTGAATACATTATTAATACTTACTTACTTATACTTTAGCCACGTTTATCAATGTTTCTGCGTCTCGTGGTGTATTTTTCTGTCAAAATGAAATTTACACCATCATGATTTATACGCAATATAAGTGCATAACGTCTATAGCATAGCACATGTATTCGTATAACTATTACTCCTAGCTGCTATAACTGTTTACTGTCTGATCGAAGAAACATGCTTGCCAAGTTGTTTTTCGACGCATTGTAGGCCTACGCATTCAAAAAATGACAGCAAAAACGAGACAAAATTTTGTAAAAATGAAAAAGTAATCAAACGCGCAATTGAAGCCGCGAAAATACTGTTAAAAGAAAAATGCGAATTCAGATAGAAACTAAGAGTACTTCCCTCTGGAAACTTGTCCAAGCTCCGAACTTAGCCGATTTTGTGCTTTTTTCGCCTCGGCAAGCCCACCGTTTCAAGTACTGTCAACTCAGTTCGACAGTCGCAAGTGTACCACGCTGAGCGTCAACCTTTGATTACAACACGTTGACCGTGTAGCACTGCATCGCGAGGTCAATCCGCATCTACAGCTGTGAGCTGTGAGCTGTTAGGCGCTACTTGTATTACAAATTAGAATACTGTTGTAATAATCTTCGTTTATTAAGATTGCAGTCAAACCGCGCAATCATAAAGCACAACATGCGTCACGCAGGGCGGGAAACAACAGCCGCCACGCATGGCAGCACTATGCCTACATACAGAAGGGTTAAGCACGGCTAAACTGCTGCCACATTACGGAGCATAGCGGTTATTTAACGCACCGGCTTAACCTCGTGAGCGTTCACCATATGGCGAGACCAGCACACGTTTGATAAAGTTGCTCACTACTCAATTTATCGACCCCGAAAGAATGACAGACTGAGTTGGCCTAGTTGGCTGATCTATAGCGGACGGCTTACGCACACAAGTGGTCACCTATCAGCTGCAGGTCGAGCGTGGGACAGGGCAAGTTCGCCGTTCTGCCACTGTGCCACGCAACCAACAGTCAGACATTCGTAGATACTACACCGACCGAGTTCGTTGAGTGCAGAGATGACGGTTGTGAGTAAGATCCACGCGGCGGCAACTCGACTCCAGCAGCAGGAGCAGCAGCAACAGCGTCTTGCTGTTCCGGTAGTCGACATTGTCATCTACGTCGCGCATCTGCCGCCGTCCCGCGTCGTATCGCTGTCGACGGTCGGTCAGTGCGTGTGGCGCCTGCAGCTCTACGCCATCGCCTAGTGACACAGTGGGGGCCAGCTTCGATGTGGGCAGTGTGGTGATGAACGGACGAGGTTGCGGGAACGTGCAACAGCTAAAGTAAGTAAAAGATCATAGGCGACACAGTGGACACACTGTGTAAGTTTGCATCATAACTTGCTCTTCGGGTTATTTTGCACTGTAAATATGCGTGTCACTTGTTTTGGACGTGAACGGTGATGGTTTCAATTTACGGTTAGCGGAGCTGCTGTTCGCAGGTAACGACACGGTGGCGAAGGTATGCATTCTATTGAATGTTCTCAAATTGTTTACTGCACGCCGACAGCCAATAATATGAAGCAGAGAAGAGTAGCATGCACTAATGCACATGGACTACGGTGTAGACGTGCTGATGGACGGCATAGTGGAACAGTCATCAAAACGAGTATCCCCCGCACAGCGCATCGCTGTCATTATTCGGCTCGAATAGATTCACTTTACTGGGTAATTTGGCGGTGTTCACGCGTTCGGCTATAACTCCGCTGAAAGTAAACCGATTTGGATGAAATCTGGAGCACTGTGAGCACATTGTTGGGGCTGGCCCTGGCAGATTTTGTGCGCGATCCGCGCAGTAGCGACAGTTTGAGAAGCAGGCGAAGTTTTGTTTGTTTTTGTCCGGTAAATAACGCACGATTTCTCCGATTTCCCGTCGGCCAAATTTTACGATATTTGAACACAACAACGTCGATTGGTGTCGCGATGAAAACTTTCGGAACAGAATTTTGAAAATTTTACCGTAACTCCGTAAGGGGTCGTTTAAAAAGACGCAAAAATTTCTCACTTAATTTTTGCATAAGACTACAGTATCTTTTGCGTAAGCCATTCTTCGCACGTTTATAACGCTCTTCAATCGCATGACGGTTTGCGGAGATGCACGGACGTAGGAAAGCGAAGTTAATTTATCATTAACGGAACTTAGGCTAAAGAAGTATATAGTTAAGGGTGTGATTTCACACCGCAGGCGAAGTCAGCTGTCTACGATTGCCTTGTCCCGTTTGATGATAAAAGCATGGAAATCAGTCTAAGAGTCTAGATTTGCTACAATTATTATTAACCCGCATCGCAGTACTATTGTAACCGACCAAGTAGCGTGGTCTGTCGGTCTGTCTGTCGGTCTGTCACACAGTCACACTGCAAAAACGGCTGAAGCGATCGAGATGTCGTTTGCGTTGAAGACTCGGGTAGGTCCAAGGAACCACATTTTGGATATGGCCGAGCGCTTCGAGACAAATACTGTATTGTGGGCATTCCACACAATACAGCCATCTAGTTTTAAGGATCCTTTAAGCAAAGCGAACTCAGGATCTACTGGACCGATGTTCACCAAATTTTTACCATATGGTAGGTATTTGATCGTAGATTACCGATTTGACCCCTTTTAACGATCGCTCAAGAAACGTTGCTACGGCAACCAATTTATGGTCAAAATTGGCAAAATTCGACTATTCACCTTTATTCGTAGTTCTGGCATGCCGAAACGGATTGCAATACTGCAATTCTGATTTTTAGAAAAGTTTATATGCGATGATCTGGCTGTATTGTACACAAACTTGGTGAACTTTGATCTAAAAATTTAGGAGTTTAAGAATGGCAAATGTGTATACCCCTCATTACTTTCTGTAAAATAAACCTTTCAGACACATTGGCTTAGGATCCACTGGAACTATTTTTGCCACATTTTCACTGTACGGTAGGCATTTGATCGTAGATTACCAATCTGACCTCCTTTTTCCGATGGCTCAAGGGACGTTGCCATGGCAACCAATTGTAGATTCAAAATTGGCGAAATCGGCCGACTCACCTTCATTCGTCGCCTTGTAATTGCTAAAGGGAATGGAATATCACAAGTCCGATTTCAACAATTTTATCTGTGATGATCTGGCTACATTGTTTAAAAAATTCGGTAAACTTCGGTCCAGTAACTCTGGAGTTTAAGAAGGGCAAAGTGTTGCACCCCTCATTTTTAAAAAAAATATATCCTTTGAGACAAATTATCTGAGGATCCACTGGAACGATTTTCATCAATTTTTCACCGTAGGTATTTGATCGTTGATTACTGATCTGACCCGCTTTTTGCGACCACTCAAGCGCATTTGCCACGGTAACCAAATTTACAGTTATAATGGGCGAAATCAGCCGACTCACCTTCATTCGTCGACTTGGCATTTCGAAACGGCTTGGAATATCGCCATTCTGATTTAAAAGTTTTATAAGCGATTATCTTGCTACATGGTGTAAAAATTTGGTGAACTTTCGTCCATTAACTGCGGAGTTTAATATGGGCAAACATGTACAATCCCTGGTTCTTTTTAAAATAATCGTTTTATACAAATTATCCCGTGATCTACTAGACTGGTTTTAGACCTTTGATCGTAGATTACCCATCTGACCCTCTTTTTCCGATCGCTCAAGGGATGTTGCCATAGCAACCAATTTTAGGATCAAATGGACCGATTTTGACGATCTATAGGCCATACGACGTCTTTCCATGCAAGGATGTGCCTTTTTGGGGTTTGGTTGACTTGATATCACTCCAATCTAGGGGTCCAAAGGCCCCCAAAAACATAAAAAGGGGGCGTGAATAGGCCTTTTCAAGCCAATCGCGCCAAATATTAAAATCTACATACTATTGAAACTACTGCATCGAATCCAACCAAATTTTTCACAGTGACAAATACCACCAAATGCTCTTCGTGGGTGAAATCGCATTAAACAAATCCAATATGGCGGACAGCCGCCATTTAAAAAATCGAAAAATTGCCATATCTCCACAATGGCTCGACCGATCGCCATGAAATTTGGCAGAGTGACGTAAATTGGCCCTCGCAACTGTGCCAGCAGTTAAAATTTCGAACTTTTACAAGTCCAAGATGGCGGACGGCCGCTATCTTGAAAAAGCGAAAAATTGTCATGAAAAATGACCCATCTTGATTCGCTGCTTTGGCATTCCGAAACGGATTGGAATATCGCAATTCTGATTTCAATGTGGTTGATTTGGCTACATCTTGTAAATTTGGTGAACTTCGGTCCAGTAACTCCGGAATTTAAGAGGAGCAAAGATGTACACCTCTCATCGATCAGCTGTTTGGCTATGTCCGCTCGGCAGCGCCACTGCTAGACCTTGTGTGGATCAGTGCTAATTTGTTTGGGGTGATTAGTACTCAGTTTTGTTTCAGTTATTTGCTAGGGGGCTATGCCGCACAGACTACACGCTGTGTTCTGCCACTCATTTCTAGTTTGACTTATATTAAAGTTTAATAGCAAACTAGAAAATCTTCACTCGAGGTCGCACCGACCACTTCAGCAGCATTTTACTCGGCCGTGAATTGTCAGCTGGCTCTTCTTTTTATTTGCAGTTTCCAATTCAGATGTGTTTTTCAGCCACAGTGCCGTAACTGGTTTTCTTAATTTTACTGTCACTTTTCAATCAATCGGCTGCATTTATCATCCTGCGAGCTATGACCTTGACCTCTAGACTTGTCCTGCATGTTGAAGCATAATGCTAAATTAAATGTCTATAGGTCAAAGGTCTTTTCGTTCGAAAGTTATTGTCCGGACGCACACAACCGATTGATCGCTCGACCCGGACCACTAATTAACCAGGCCGACGACAGTCGCGGGGTAGAGTTTTCACCGCTGTCTGTATGTTTTTTTCAGAACGTTCAGAACGATATCTCAAAAACCGATGCAGCTATAATAAACAAACTTGACATAGAAATGATCTACGATGTAAAGTAAAGTAAAGTGAACATTTGTATAGCGCATTGAGTCATTACCTGAGTCATGAAAAGTCATTTATTTTGGGTCAAAAGGTTGGGGTCGAGGTCACGAGTAATAACAGGTCTGTGTACTGTTGGTCTTCACACAGATCGCAATATTGCCGCTAGCTTCGTATGTAAGTCACGCTGGGTTTTCCCTGCTGCAATGTCCCGCCTCACAAGCCATGCTAGCAACACCGGGTTTTCTCTGCGTCACTTACCCACGGCTGCAGCACATTAACCACGCGCGACAGACAGCAGGCTTTTCAGTGCGTAGAGTTTTTCGCAGTCGCTATCACCGCTAGACGCAGCCAGCGGCAAAAGCATTGCCTACATGGGTCCTAGCACACTTGTGAGTGCTGGCTTCTTCTAGTTAACCATGCATCCAGTTGCGCCATCGATTGACCTTGCTCATTCGTTCCAGAACATGACTGTAAGCGATCTTTGAAAGTCATCTCACATCTTCATCGTATAATCCTGGAATAACCAGACATACACACACAGCGTATCGACTGCTCTACATATACCACATATCTACACATATCTACCATATGTGGTGGCGGCATGGCGTAGTGGTAACGGCGTTGGTCGTATCAACGAAGTTACTCTACGTCGAGCCCGGTAGTACTTGGATGGGTGACCGTGTACGGGTTCGACTCCCGGAGGCGGCACTTTATTTCGGTATGTAACTAGCCACCCAGGTCGACTCAGCCTTCTACCCTCCGCGGGACGGTAAGATGAGTATCAGCCAAAGGACGGTGATGCTCTGCGGCTGGGAAATCAAGGCAGGCATGGTGTAGTTTGCAGGTAAAACTGTGTGATCCATGTCTGAGCGCCCTGTGTGTAGGACATGGCATTATATAAAATCCATGTACATATATCCACTTATAGTGCTGTTTTGCGTGGCAGTCTCCTTGCAGTGTTATTGTCATTGTCATTGCGTTCTGTCAGTGATTTAATAAACAAATATTCTTCTTCTTCTTCTTCTTTTTCTTCTTCTACTAAAGTGATCGTTAATAACTACGAAGGCGGCGCCTGATGGTGGCCGGGGAGGAGCGCACGTCGATCGCTGGCTGCGACACGCTTCGCCTCGCCGCGTCTCAATTTCTCGTCGGTCGTTCATACGAACTGCAGCGTCCGGACGAGGCGTCATCGATCGACAATCTGATACGACGCCCGATTTGCCACGGCCCGCTCTGTCACGCAGTTAAACTGCACTACATATTCCGCATATCGTGCCGGAATTTTTCAGCCAAACTTCGCCTCTTATCGCTGGTCAGCAGTCAGAATAACAGAGCTATGCCGAGCGCGATAATGTCATTGGTTTTGTCTGTCCGTTCGTCTGTCTGTCCGTCACACTCTATTTACACGCTAGCATTGTGTTAAAGCGGCTGAAACTATTGTCATGCATCCATCACCTAGGCACGCTATACCTTTCTCGTACCAAACACCTTAGTGAAATTCCAATGGGATCTCTCGCAACAGGGATTTTCGACCAACATCTCGTTATATCTCGGTAGCGGTACCAGATATAGGCATCGAGTTATTACAGAACACTAATAGGAAGATACGATACGATACGATACAGTAGATTTACGTGCGCTCAAAAGCTGACGAGATGGCCAGCGGCGAACTTTCCCTGTCTTAAGCCCTATCCACACTAACAACAATGTCGAAGCAACATTGTCGAAGCAACAGGCAACTTTGTTGCCTGTTGCTTCGACAATGTTGCCGTTTTGGGCAACAATGTCGAAGCAACATTCGACATTGTAGCATTCGACAATGTTGCTTCGACATTGTTGCTGGTGTGGACAGGGCTTTACGCTCGACCTGCAGCTGATGGGTGACCACTTGTGTGGGTAAACCGTCTGGTACAAGGGCAGCCAACTTGGCCAACTCAGCCTTTCATCCTCTCGAGGTCGATAAATGAGTAGTGAGCTGTAACCGGATGTGCGCTACACGTCGCTCGGGTGGCGCCATCTGGTGCAAGACAGAGACGGTGTTACTGCGGGACTCTAATGGCCTCTCTGTCAAACAACGCACACGAAATACTGACGAGCACATGTTATTGGTTGGTTACGTGGCACAGTGGTAGAACGTCGGTCTGTGACGGAGTAAAGGCAGGATGGTTCATTCCATTCATGGATAAACGTGTGGATGGCAGGTAAAACTGTGTGATCCCTCTAACACGTGCCATTCCTGGGCGCATCAGAGGTGCTTTACGACGATGCGCTATACAAATCAACGTTTACTTTACTTACTTGCTTATTTTACTACTTAATGAACGGCTGCGACACGAGGCGGCGATGAGACGGTTCGACGATAATGACCGGATAGATGACAGAAGGTGCGGTGTAGAGGATGAAGACAAAGCAAGGCGAGGAGCTGTGCGACCGGTGAACATAGCGCGTGAATTGTTGATAACGTGCGACAGCCGTGGTGAGCGATGAGGTCGACGACGCTACAGACGGTCGTCACTGACGAGCTGTCGTAATGGCGGGGCACGACAGGGCACCTGCGACCAACAGGACCGCTGAGATGGGCGAATAATTACAGGACGAGTCTGCTGCGATCGCCGACTCCGGCTAAGAGCAGCCAGAAGGCAAGACATATTTGATGGAAAATAGATGGTTTTGTGTTTTATTTGCTGTAGCATTTCGGTCGACGCATCGCAACGATAGAAGTATGTCCGTCCTCATAATATTCGGACGGAAATGTACGCTGGCCGCGTCGCTTGCTGCCCCTGGTGAGCCACGTTGCGCCGACGGGACAGACAGACAGACGGACGGACGCCAGACCATTACATTATAAGCTTACCGCTGGACAAGACCATCGTAAAAGCAGGAAATAAAACGACTGGTTGGTACAATTTCGAGTTTATGCGGATTGTGAGCAGATAGACAAAGTCTAGCCTTTTGCCACTGGCTTCTGAGAAAGGTAGTCGTAGGTTTAACTGCTTAGTTGTTGAAAGTTCAAACGACCTAGAGGGCTTACAGTGAGTGCAGTTCAGCATCCATACTCTTTACAGTGAAGGCATTGCGTCTAGTTTGATGTGTCGTGCTGACGGCCATCAGCGTCGAACACTGCAGTGAGCTTCGTAATCAAACGTGGTTCCATCATTTATCTGGGTACGATGCACTAATATAATATAATGTACCCGATCTCTTTTCACACAAGTCTTGATTTGCATTCTTTTCATCGAATGACACTGACCATGCAACGTTAATTCACCTTTTAGTAGTATACTTTCTCGAACAACAATAACACATTAAAAGAAGTAAATGTCTTGTTTACAATTTGTAGCACCAGTACGTCAAAGTGACTTTAATTTTTCAGCAGTTTGTCAACAATATACTGTCGATATCTAGCTACATATGGTCCGGGGTTAGCATGCGCCGCTCGAGTCCGTGCGCTCACGCTCCGCGCGCCCGGAAAATTACGAACTAGAGTGGGGCAACGGATCGAGCGCCATAGGCGCGAGGTGTGACCAAGCGCTGTAGGGACGAGAATGCACCGCGCTAGTAATATCATAAAACAAATAAACACAGTTTTCCACATTGCATTAAAACTGTAACATTAACATATGGAATACGATGTTTGGCTAGTTCACATGGTGACGCAAAAATCGAGCCATTTTATTTTGTACTCTGCAACGTATATACAACATATAGCATTATTGCTACAACGTGTACGTACTATGTAGTATCGATCAGCCTAGTCAAAACAGTGTCCTAGATGTCTAGCCAGCCCTTTCTTCGGTAATTAATTTGTCCGGTTAATTTATTGTCGACACTTTGTTGGAAATTCTTTGAAACGTTAAGTATTGTTTCATCAATTCTTTTAATTATTTTGTTTTACAGTACCGTACTGCGTTTCAAATGTCTTGATTTCGTCACGTGGTGCCTATCTAGAACTACCTGAACCATGTCGTAATAAAGAATAGTAAACGTGAATAATACCTCAAAAATACTAATTTGTACATTTTACTGATTTACTGCTTGATGTTCGGGATCGTAAAAGCACTACTGTATGCAAAGTTTCAGTCAAAAATGGTCTTGTTTTTTTGCTGTATCGTGTAATACAGATGAACACGTAAAGGATGACGCTCTACGTTTATTCGTAATCAACCACAAAGACGGTTGACGATAAAGGCCCTAAAATTAAGGGATTTTGAGCAAAAATGTGCACTATAAATTTGTAAGTGTGCAAACTCGACTTTATAGAATCGCAGCAAATGTCCTGTAGGATTTCTGCAACAGAAAAATTACAAAGATGCTATCTTTAATTAATTTCGTTTTCGCGTATGAGTAAGATACGTACGACGGTTGTCATTAGATTTCACGCTGTTCTTTCCGAATGTCTCTCAGTCTCTGACTTGTCTGTCGAACTGTGCAGTACGAGTTTCAACTGGTTACCTCCGACACTGTTGTTTTTATCGCCGTTTGTTTGCTTTTTTGTGAGCAGAATAACTCAAAAAACGTTATGGATAAATTTTCGCGAAATTTGTAGAACAGGTCGAATGCGGACCAGAAATCAGTGGGTTAAATTTTGGGAAGTTAGGGTTAGCGCACCTGCTTTTCGCCGGGAAAGACACTGAGGCGGAGGTTTTCGCCCTACTGAGTGCCGGCGGTCGCGGGGGTAGATTTTATCTCCGTTCGTCTGCGTCTGTTTTTCCTCACGATATCTCAAAAACCGATGTAGCTGGGATCACCAAACTTGACATAGAAATGAAAGGTTCCACGATGAGTTCTGGAAATCCATTTATTTTGAGGTCAAAAAGTCAAAGGTCAAGGTTGCGAGTCACAAAAACGTTGCCAGCGTGGGTCTTTGCACTCTTGTGAGTGCTGGCTTCTAGTTTACGGGCCCGCGACGACGTTGAAGCGACGCTTCGGATCAGTCGTCGTCGTCGTCGTCTTTTTTGAGCAGACCGAGTTTGCGGCCGCACCATTCGAACTTCTCCTTGACCTCCTCCTGCATCAGGTTGAAGCACATGGCGAGCAGCGACAATCCGAACGCCAGCCAGACGGCGCAGAAGACGAGCTTCTCGGCGCCGGCCCACTCTTTCAGCCCGGTGCCGGGCACGATGTCGCCGAACCCGATCGTCGACAGCGTGACGAAGCAGAAGTAGGACCCGGTCAAGTAGTCCCACTCTTCCCACAGCGCGAACAGCACCGACCCGACGAAAATGTAGGCGGCAATGATCAACAGACAGATCGATATCGGAACAGTCACGTTCAGCTGCAAAACACAACGAACCTCGTCTGTCAGTTAAATCCTGAATACAGTAGTTTTCCTGGCACAAAAGCTTTAACTTCCAAATAAATTGAATTTGCATTTAAATCAAATGACTTGATCGAGCATCGAGGTCAGACCGACTGCGTTACTGCGTTACTACGCCTATATGCGCTGAACATTGACCTTTGACCTTGACACGTGATCTTGACTTTCAATCCCAGGCGAGCTATGGTCATGACCCACCCACACACACATAAACTCAAGTTCAAAGGCCAGTCGGTTCAAAAAGATAAAGTGGAAACAAACAAATGGACAGACGAAAGGACAGATCGACATGACCGATTGTATTACCTTTCTCACTATCGCGTTCGATAAAAATGTGAATCAAATGCGTGATGTGATTCTTCTACTTCAACTGATACCTTTTCTCGTCAAACTTGTCCTTTATTATATGCTGGTCGGCAGTAAATGATATCTATAATCAGTTAGATGCAAATTACTGAAATATACATCCAAAGGTAACTAGATGGCTGTATTGTGTTGAAAGACACAATTCAGTATTCGACTCGAAGCGGTCGGTTATCCGTGCACAAGCTGTTTACTTCCTGCTTCGACAATACCTAGTGTCACGTGTTTGCGACCGAGTGATATCAGCGTTTCTCCGTGTTACTTATTTTCAGTTTCCAATTCAGTCTGCTTTTCATCCATGTCGGTCTCCAGGCAGCACAGCGGTGTATTGGTTTGCGCAATATCAGACATCGGACGTTGCCGAAAATTTGGGTAGATACTTTCCTTGTATGGCATGCATAGCCCAGGGGAATGATTGTGAATTGATTCTAACGGTAAAAATGAAAACTAGACATCCCGTAGAGGAAGCGGAATCATCTGGTAGTAAATTTCTGGCGATATGTAATCACTGTGTAGTTATGGCGGCCTGTAGTCGCAAGACGTGAAAATTTTATGAGCAATTTTTGCGTTTTTTGCTAAAACAACCCACTATGGCACAATTTTCAAAACTCTGTTCCGTAGGTTTTCATCGCGACATCGATCGACGTAGTTGTTTTCAAATTTCGTAAAATTTGTCCAACGGAAAATCGGTGAAATCGTGCGTTATTTAGTGGAGAAAAAATTTCGCTTGCCTATCAAAACATTCACTACTGCGCAGATCGCGCCCAAAATCTGCCAGGGTCAGCCCAACAATGTACTCAAAATGCTCCACATTTCATCCAAATTGGTTCACTTTCACAGACAGACACACACAGAGAGACAGCCAACACATACAGACGTGCTCATTGCAATACTTCGCCACTGCTCCCGCGGGCGAAGTAATAAACATCAAATAAAAATGCTATTTATGCTAATTATAAAAATAATTTTGTCCAGTTAGGTATTAGAGATGGGAATCGAACCAAATCCGAACCGAACACACCGAACTCGAACACCATTCTAAGACCATTTCGAACCGAACCGAACGAACCCAAAGGTTTTGACAACCAAACCCGAACCGAACCGAACCATCAGGTTGAACGAACCGAACCGAACTCGAACTCTTCACAGTGGGTTCGATTCCCACAGTCATCACGATCGACCTTTCAGGCTGAGCAAATTGCTATGCTGAGACTGACAGTGGGGAGAGCACTGGTGTCATTGGTTTGCACTTAGTTCGCTGTTTTGGCGTAAGAGTAACTCACCACCAAAGGCAGGAGCAAAGCAATGGCGGCAAATTCCCAAAACTGACAAGAATCGCAACCCAGTTGCTAGCAATACCTGCTGCAAGTACTGCAAGTGAAACAGTATTTTCGGTGTGTGGCAACATACTTACTGAGCGCGGCTGTAGAATGCAGCCAGAGACACTTGAGAAACTGCTGTTTCTCAAGTATAATATGTAGGCTTGTACTGTGTAGGAGACAAAAAAAAACTGTGGACACCACTTGTGATGTTTTTGCTGTGTTGTGTCAGCTGTGAACTGAACTTGTGAAGTGCTAGGTCCTAGTGTGAACTGATTTTGAATTTTGAACTATGAACACTGAACTGTCACATTTCTTTTTCTGTGGCACTGTATGCGTGATTGTATTGGTTTTAGATTACACGAGTTGGTTTTCTTCAATGCACCAAGCTTCTTGCTTTTTCACTTGTAACCGAACCAGACCCAAAATTGTAAAATGCGCTTGTGAATTAAGAATTCCGAACCGCTCATCAGTCGAACTCGAACCGAACCCGAACCGTAAAACTGGTCGAACCGAACCGAACCCGAACAGAGAATAAGCCGAACACGAACCGAACCCGAACTATAACAGTGACTGAACCGAACCGAACTCGAACCTTCATTGTTCAGTTCGATTCCCATCTCTATTAGGTATCACGCCAAAGAACGTTAAGTCATAAATTTACAAAAAAATACATCAGTAGATCACTTTCTAGTCTCAATCGGGAACACATGTTGGCTAACCTCTTGTTGTTTATTGTCGTGTGCGGAAACGACGCCCAGTTCTTCAAGATCCAGAACGATGTTTCTCACCATGAGAGAACTGTCCAACACCGCCTCGTCAACTGACGGCGTTCTTCCAGTCTTGCCATTTCCGTCGCTTTGTTCTTTGACCGTGTCTTCTTCCTGCGATCGGCATTCTTCATCCGTCGTAACGTCCGTCTCGTTTCCGGTTACAACTTCCGGTTCCGGTTGTACTACTAGATCGTCTTCGTGAACGTCGACCGCCTTATCGCAGGTTGAAGCGTTGATCACCCGTCGCTGCCCTGACCCCGCCCCCATCGACCTCCAGCGGCGAGGTACTGGCGCCGTCTTCGTCCGACAATTGTTTTCCGCTTCCGGTAACGTGACTTGCATAAACTCCACTTCCGGTTCAAGAGTCTTGCTAATTAAACCGTCGTCGGTTACGGCGCTTCTAGAT
>Ga0209780_1001345_pt1 | contig 15969 bp, 9 predicted proteins | sample WorMetexBAHAMAS2_FD_187384 | JGI IMG/M metagenome (GOLD analysis project Ga0209780, IMG submission 187384) | Marine gutless worms symbiont microbial communities from Max Planck institute for Marine Microbiology, Germany - Inanidrilus exumae... | ecosystem: Host-associated > Annelida > Digestive... | reverse complement strand
ACGCACATTAATAATAACAATAATAATGATAATAATAATGATAAACATAATAGCCGTAGTGATGCTGCTACACTACTACTACTACTAATAACAAGTCAGGGTAGCAGTGGCCCACCGATTGGGATATAAAGCCTGCGTTCCACATATATGTGTATGTGGAAAGCCAGTGGATGCCCGTGGGCTGCATGGACTATCCTGCCGCAGAAGTGCCCCCAGACAGCAACGTCATAGTTAACTGAATGACATCATCTGGCGGGCACTCAAAAGGGCTCAAATACTAGCAGCCAAGGAACCGGTGAGCTGGGTCAGAGATAACAACAAAAGGCCAGATGGGACCACTCTGCTGCCATGGGCCAGAGGCAAGCCTATGGCCTTGACCCGCCTGGTACGTGAACCAGACACTTATGCCGAGTCTCATATCAGCACTGTCAGCAGCACAGCGGTCAAACCAGATGCAGCAGCTCACAGAGCAGCACAGAGCAAGACGGACAAGTGCACCAGGTAAGGTTGGCCAGCACCCACATCTTTTGTACGTTTGCCACAGAAACAGCAGGTGCGTGGCATGAGACAGCCATAGAAGTGACGCAGGAGATTGGCAGACGCATCACGGTTGTCACTGAGGACACCAGGAAAACAGAGTTCCTCTTCCAATGCCTGTCCATGGCTCTTCAACGGGTGAATGCGGTCTCTTTCCAGAACACTATGATCACCGAATGAAACGTCGTTGCAGCCACTTACGTTGTTTAGTGTCAATATTTCCGCCTGCGGCTTTGTGCTAGTGGGCTTTAATAATAATAATAATAATAATAATAGTAGTAGTAGTAGTAGTGGTAGTAGTAGTAGTAACAAATGCGCATTAGGCTACCGGTCTCAAAAGTGATGTTGGTGATGGTAGCAGAGTAGTGGCTGGTTTGCGTTCCCTTCACAGTGCGGACTTTGAACTCGTATCTGGTCGCTGGAGAGAGGTTGTAGAGTATGACGTGTTGGTCCCTGGCGACGGCAGACAGTGCCTTGCCGAGCGGCTGGATGGCCTGGTAGTGGACGTTGTAGTAGCGCGAGTCGTGGTCCGTCTGGTCGGCGCCTCTGGAAGGGTCAGTCCACTGGATCCAGATGGTCCTCGACGACAGCACTTTGCTGTGAAGACTGGTCGGAGACATCAGCGGCGGTGAATCCACGGACACTCCGGCTGCCACATTCACCACCACTCTCAACAACACTTTGTCATTCGGTACATATTAGACTGACATATCGAATGACTTTTGATGAGTGGGTTGTTGCACTTGCCGCGACCATAGCGGAAAGCGTAATGTAACGCTCTAGCGTCTGTCCGTCTGTCCCGTCAGCATACTCATCGTGACTCACCAGGGGACAGCATGCGACGCGGCCAGTGTACATTTCGGCCCGATAATCAAAACAGATATAATATACGCTACCGTGTAGCCAAGAAGCGTATTAAGCAGAGTGTCATCGCCATATAGTTCTACTCGAGTTATCGGTGTTCATCGTTCATGTTTATTTATTTATTTATTTATTTATTTAAAATCAGCGCAGAAGGACCCGAGGGCCACTTATACTGTCGGAAGAACACAGAAACGCATAAAATGACATAAACAAACGATATAACACAGAAAATACTGCAAATCAGCATACAGTGCAAACAGAAAAATACGAAAACTAGTTTATGTTGTTACATGGAGAGCTCAAACTGTTGCAAATGCCTTGGAAAAATAGTATTTGGTTGCATCAATGGAACAGTGATATTTTATTAGTTTCATGGAATGACCGCGTGTTTTGGAGTTATCAGCAACTGTCAATACATGGGCAATTTCAGTATCAAGAAGACCGTACGACGTACAAAGTGTATACATTACGACTGCGATACGACTCGATACCAGCATCATGTCAATAAATGTACAAATCGTAGGCTAATCGTAGACTATAGTAGCGAATGGCAGCACACTCGTACAGCCTCGTAGTCGTGGATCGGTCGGATCAATCTCTGAGCCTGCAAAAGCATTGATACACGCCTTCATCATATCCCGTGTTGATTGATGCAATGCCGTGCTGGCCGGGTCGTCAAAAGATACCACTGATCGTCTTCAGCGTGTGCTAAATGCAGCAGCTCGGGTCGTCAGTGGAATTCACAAGTTCAACCACGGCTTGACACATCGGCTTCACTCCGAGCTCCATTGGCTCAATGTTCCTCAGCGCATCCAGTTTAACCCTTTGAACCCTGACCTCCCTCCCTAGTCATTCCGCTCTATAACCCTTGCCTCCCCACATATTTATTTTAACCCTTTGTGCGCCACTATAATATTGGCCGGTATACAGGCCTGCAGGGTAATGATGGTATGTATGTTGGCCGGTATATACCGGCCTTTCGTGTATATATGCGTCTCCGGCTGGCCGGTTTCCAGACCTGTAGGGTTCAAAGGGTTAAGCTTGAAGTGACTGTTCATCGGTGTTTGCAACGCATTGCTCCTCAGTGCGTCGTCGACTGCTGCAAGTCTACCACCGATGCTGTCAGTCGCCAGCCGCTCCTCAAGTCGCCGTCAGCTCATTGTGCCACGACACCGTCGCATCAACTTCGGCCGTCGGTCGTTTACTGTTGCAGGCCCGACAGCCTGGAACTCTTTGCCAGACTTTCTCCGTGATCTGTCGCTTAGCGAAGACACTTTTAGGTGATCATTAAAGACATACCTCGCAGTATAGACTTACCAGCCGGCGTGTCTGACGTATAGACGAGATCATAGACGACTGCGCCTTTGCCGACGTTGTTGAATGCACGCACACTCACCACGTACTGTGTCTCTTTCTCTGCTCAGAACATGACAGCAAATCTGATGTTCAGTTTAGTCGCCGGCCGATATGCATTAGACATCACGACGACCTGAAAATACACTGCTAGAAACGCGTGGCAAAGCCCTGCGTGTAGCCCTCCCAACGCAAGCGCGCCGCTGCTGCGTACACCGCACTGCGCCATAGAGGCCTTCACAACAGACAGACAAGGTAACAGACAGAGTGCCCTTTTTATGTGGAAAAGTTTGGTGATGTACATTCGGAGATAGTCTCCGAGGGTACCGTTAAAAATATTAAAGAAAGTAACATCGGTAGAACATATGGCTCTTCGACAGAAGCCATGCCTGGCGGGCTAAAATAGCAGTCTGCTAACAAATTTTACGCCGAAACTTTCATTTATGCATTGATCAACTCAGGACACTTCACAACAGTTCACAACATACTAAACAACTCTTACGTTGTTTAAAATGGTTAACAAATAGGCACATAGTCAATTACGGGGGCCCAAACATAAACTACCCCAAAAGAGGAGGGTGGGAAAATTCGAACCCCTCCATTTTCTGACAGCATGGCCCTAACTGAAGCCAAACAAGCAAAAAATCAATTTTAGCAAAAAAAATCCTATGGGAATACACAGCATACGGCACTATTCGGTTAAACACAGATAATGTACTGTATCTTATACTAGTTTCATATGACGCTAAACAGTAGGCTTAAAAAGTTAGTTTTTATCTTTTTATAGTGTTTGGCTTCTGTTTTGTCTTCGTTGTAAAAGCTCGCCGCTTTAAAACGCAAATGTCAAAACTTTATCCGCGAATTCTAAGCACAGCACACGTTTATGCCAGTCGACGGCCTGTCATAAATCAACCTTCTGTGCTCAGAATTTGCGGACAAAATTTTGATAATTGTTGTTTTAACGAGGCAGCATTTACAACAAATATATACTGAACATTTCGTGTGGTTTTATTATGCAAAACAGTAAGTGGTAGTAAGTGTAGTATTATAGCCTACCGTAGTAAGGTTCATCAGGGCAATATCGTTATCGTGCCATATTTACCGGCGATCGGTCGAAAAAAATTGGTTGGAATCGATACAGTTATTTAGTCAACACGAAAGTTTTAATATTTTGCAAGTTTGGCTTGGAAACGCCTATTCACGCCCCAGAATGGGGGTTTTGGGTGCTTGACCTCTAAAATGGAAGCAGTATTAACGCGACGCCAAAAGGCACCTCCTTGCGCGGAAACACGTCATAATAACGCATAGATCATCAAAATCAGTTCATCAGAACAGGCTGGACGCGGTCCAAATAATAAGGTAATAAGAAAAATTGTCGATTAAAACAGGTGACGAGTCACGTGATCGCCCAGACCACCCACATTGTCGCAGCGCCACAGCCACATGCATTTGCATGTGTGGTCATACCCACAACATTACATATTCCGTGTTTTCATTAAAATCCGTTCGGGAATTTCGTGGCCACAGTGGATTGAAATTTGGCCATTCCCATTATTGCGGCTATTGGCTTTTACAACTGCAGAACAGCTTGTACTGTATACCGTACAAGCCGTGATCAAATGAACGAACAAAACAAGTAATTGGTCGTCAGCTAGTCGGCGTCTCATACTGACTGAGGTTTCTGATGGTGACGTTGCGCCGATGTGCTTCAAGGTACTGCCAACTGACGTCAGGTACGCCCTCGCCGTATCCGACCACGTATCCACGGACCTCCGCTCCGTCGTCCGGAGGCCTCCAACTCACCACGATCGAGTTGGAAAACGCGGTGGTCGTGACGTCAATCGGTTGTCCGGGTTCCATTGTCTCAGCAACTGTCGATGCAGAACAATCAATCACCGCATCACCGCTAACCTTTCATATATCCAGAAGGTCGAGGCCAAGGCCTTAGTCGAGACCAATGTTACGAGGCCGTGGTCAAAATTTTGTCATCTAGGCCAAGGCCTAGGTAAGACCAAAACTTTGGCCTCGAGGCCAGACGAGGCCAAAATTTTGTTCTCGAGGCCAAAGCCAGAAGATCAAGGTATAAGCTGAGGCCAATAGGCCGTGGCCAAAATTTTAGCATGGCGGCCAAATGAAAGTGTGAACCATGTAGGCCTGTTTTGTATTGCACCGGAAGTTTGCATTTTATCGAGTAAAAGTAGACCTGGAATAAATAATCGTTGTTTACTTACATGCCCTATTACATTACATTACATTACATTGCATTACAATAGTTATTCAGTGTACGCTAAAATTCAGATAAAAATCGTCCATTGGCGTATTACAGAGTCAATAAAAGTTACACAGTGAGATCAAACGCGATATTGTAAATATGTCTCTATGAGGGGACCTCGTTCAGGTCATCGTAAATAGTGATACGTGGGCGTCGCGCGGTCTCGCTGTGGCAGCTGAGCTTCCTGCACGACGTTGTAATGCGCCTTGGCGTACTGTGCATGGCCGTGCACCAGAATTCGACCATCAATTAATTAATTCATTCATTCACTCATTCATTCGACGATAGACAGACGTCAATCGGTCAATAACTGTTCGATCGACATCGACGTAGAGACACTGAAACACGGTGATTGCTAGCAGCTGCTGAACCCACACTCAGCTGTTACGAGTGGTCACTGGCCACTCCAGTTAACCAAGTGCAGTAGTGTGTGTAAGTAAGTAAATCATTTATAGAGCGCCGTAATAACTTCAGTATAAATGAATCAGAGGCTCTGATGCTCGCCATCTCCAGCGTATGTGGCTGCTTCCCTGGATCCCGCTGAGGGCTTTCCCCTCTTAACATAAAGCGGCTTGTTTGAAAACCAAGCAGTGTTTTGAGTACTAGCCTACTTTTAGATGTTGTGCATAGACATTCTGAAAGTGAACAGTTGTGTTCTTAAAAACTCTTTGAGCTCTAAACTGATTTTTCAAGTATTGGATTTTGTCATAGCAATTTTGGATCTTAGGTAGTAGCTTGTGCTTGTCAATTAAGCACTGCATATAATGAAACTGTAGCTGCAGCTATCATTCAACACAGGGTATTCTGTGTGTGTGTGGGGGGGTAATACTTAAGCGGGCCGCAGCGGGTGACATTTACCCTATAGCTACGCCACCCATAGTCCGTGCGTGGTCTTTTCGTCTGTCTTTGAAATCGTTACAGCCGAAGACTGGCGATTATTAGCAGTGCAGTTCAGTTCAGTCTTGAATGAGCACTCCTTTATTCGCACAGAATTTATTGCTACTCTACGCCTGATTATGGGTTATCTTGTTCTTCTGATTAAGTGTTTTACTACAGTTGCGCCAGTTGCTCGTCATTTTTTATTTCTCGTTTTGTTCGGTGGCGGCGCGTTTTTAAGATAGGTGCGAGATGCTGACACTCGATGCAGCATAGAAAGACACAGAATAATTGAAGCACTGAAAAATCGGACAGATCAAAGTGCCGCCACTCCATGTGGCCGCCCGATGCGATTATACCACGTGCAAGTTGGTGCAGTCCGTTATATTTGAGGATTGGTCCATCCCACTGCTACAAACGATACGATACAATACGACATATTTACGTGCGCTCAAAAGCTGATGATATGGCCAGCTTTGTCTAGCGCACGGCAAAGAAACAAAAAAATTAAGGAGAAAGTAAAAAGTAGACCGCAACAGAGATTGTTAATGCTTTTTAATGGACTGGATAACCCCAAAATTGCCCATTTCCGTAGGGATCTCAACCACCCTCTATGCCTAACATATGGATGGTTTCTTGGAGTCATGTGACTCCCAAACGGCATCTCGATCGGTTCAGCTGTTTTTGCAAAGCACACCCGTGTGCCCAACACACAGACAGATACACATAGACCACGCTACAGGCGACATCTGTAGTAACATGCTGCATCTATGCAAAGTATGCGATGCCGCCTAAAACCAAGTGTCCGAATTTCTGTAATTTTTCTGTTCATGTTGCCTGCGGCCGTGGCTGAGTGGCTCCGTCCTTCTCTGACGGCAATTACAATACGTTGTGCACTTCCGGCTTTGTGGGTGATGTCATGTTTTCGCATATTGGAGCGAATGGGCCAGAATCAAATACGACGGGTCTATCGTCCAGTTGGCCAGGTGGCGGCACATGTGGGAAAGTCTGCCGTCTCCGACTGCATCTTGTTTTGTCTGCAATCTGGCAGACTTCGAAAAACACAACTTGATTTTTACCGCCAGCGATTGGCACATCGATCGTAATATATACAGTAAGCAAAAAATATGTATAGTCCAGATGACCAACACGATCAGCGGTCTACCTGATGTAATTTCAACATTACGTCAATCCGCCCGTCACTCAGTATTGAGCGCATTTATGAGGCGTCATGACCTTGACCTTCGAACTCTTGACCTTTAGGTTTTTTACATGCATACATTGCGAGTTAGTCAAACAGTCGAAAAATAGGCAGAAAATGGAGGCGTTTATGACCGTCACTTTTGGAGTGACATGCCGTGACGACTGACGGGACACACAGACGGACGGACAGAGCGAGTCCAAAGCATAATGTGATGAATGGGGGCCTAGAGATGGACATAGGTTCAGTCAACCATAGATTTGGTTGCGGTGCGTCGGGTTGGGTTTCACAATCACGTTTTTGTGGGTTGGGTCGGGTTGTTTATTATAGTATTGTAACGGAATGTACAAGAAGCTGGGTTGGGATGGGTTGCAAAAGTCGAGCTATGTCCATCTCTGTGGGGGGCACAGCACATAACGACGTATGTATATAGTTACCGTGCTGGTGGTCGCGCTGTTGCCTCTGGCCTGCCGTCTGGACCGCTGTGGCCACCGTCACCCACCGACTCGGCCTCCTTCGCGACCTGCAGTCGACGGCGACGACGCGTACGTGGTAGCTGGTGGCGGCGATCAGACCGTGCAGGCTGACGGACGTCCGCTGTCCGTCGACCTTCCACGTTCTGACGCGTGGCGCGTCGTCCTGGCGCAGTCGCACGAAGAACAGCCGCACTGCACACGTGTCGTCGTGGTTGTGGTCATCTGATGACCGCCGCCATCGCAAAACCACGCTCTGTACCACAGTGCAGAATCGCTATGCTCTTGTCGCCTCTTGTCTTTTTTGTCTTCTTCCCAATAACAAGGGTTTATTTGTCACCTAACCAGTATGTCGGTCCTCCTTGCTGACGGACCGAAATGTACGCTGGCCATGTCGCTCCAAAGATCTGGAATGACCTGCCTCTTAACTGCCGTGCTGCAACTTTTGTGAATAGTTTTAAACGTAACCTTAAACGCGAACGTTTCTCCAGCGCGTATACACTCCCATAGTTTCGCCTCTTTGCTTCCGTTTGTTTTTGTTTGGACGAATCGACGCGTTATAAATTCGTTTTGTATTGTATTGTAATGTTGCATGCTGACCCGGGTGAATAACGTCGAATATGCGCCGAGCTACTAACGTCAGAAAAAAGACGGGACAGACGGACTGACGGACGGATGGACGCCAGACCGTTACATTACGCTTACCGCTAGACGCGGCCAGCATAATAATGCGGCCCTTAAATATTGATAAAAGAGGCGGTTGATTGTGTCAAAAATATAACAAGTATCAAAAACCAAAAATACAAATGGTACGAAGCACAATGAACAACAATAACTGGCACCTGTCCTGTTGTCTTTATTACGGTCGCATGCTCTCGCTTTACAGAGGAGCCTAGACCGTTCTAATCTGCGCATGTTTTTTAAAAATCTTTTCCAACTCACTATCTCCGACATCCGTCAAAACCGACATGCTCGAAACTTTTCCACATGACGTGGCTTTAGTCCCAAATGAAGCGCTACTGGTATGTCAATTTCATGATGGTGCCCTCCCCAACAAAAGTGAGGAGCAAAAACCCCAAATTTGACGCCTAACCGCAACATATTAAGCGCCGTCATTCGTAACAAGGAAAGAAAACAGTGACTCGAAAACAATGTGGTTAATCAATCATTATTAGCCCATATATCTTTACCAAATTTAGTGATGGTATAATGGTCGGATAAAAATGACGGATATCGACATGCACGGTACTTTACACGTAGGGTAGGAAAATTTTGCGATTTTTGACGTGCATCGCGCTGTATCTTGGAAACGGTTCAAGACAGGCATATAATTATTTGATGATGACTAATAGGAATTCACATGCAATTTATCAAATGGCGAATTTCAACATTACATAACAAACTGCTCACAAATCCTAAATCGCACTCAAGACTCTGTATGTTAATCTATGCATATGTCGCACATTAGCTTTGCTAAATTGCCTAATATTTCGTTAGTTAATGATGCATTTCCCATTTGTTTTTCATCATCTAAATGGTTACGTTTCAATAACTTATTACTCAGAAATGGTACAACAAATTACGTCATAGAAGCTGTCGTTAAAGATATGAGTTATTTCTGTCAATGATGAATAACGAAGTTACTTTGAGGTACAAACATTTTGGGCCACTGTGTATATTCAGCAGCATTTGCATGTCATCAAGCAACTTATTCTAAATAGCATATAGGCCTAAAACGAAATTTATTTAGTTTGGTTAATTGGATGTATAAGAAAATGAAATCTATTTCGAGTTAATTATGACTGCATCAATATATAGGCCTACATGCATATGACTGACATTTATGGCATTTATTACAAGAAAAAGAGTAGGCCTAGTTCATAGAGGCGTACCGTTGAGTTGATGACATCTGCTGTTAGTATATATGGTGGACGACTTGAACGCTCTGCAACACACGTAAAAACTAGAAGGCACTCGGTCGAACGCAAACCTCAGCACATTGAAATCGACACACTTTAACTTTGCAAAGTACGACATCATGCCCTACAACACGGAGATCGTATCGTGACCATAGATTGGTGTGACGTCACTTCACATCACTTTATCCTATGTATTGCCCAAATTCATGAAAATTCACCCATCACGTTTTGAGTTATCCTTCTGGCAAACAGACAAACGAAGACATAGACAAACGGCGGTGAAAACAGAAACCCGGCAAAGGTGGCCGAGGTAATAAATCGTTCTCGGCAGCCTTCTACGCAACCTCGAGCGAGACTGAAGGCTCGACGACAGACATGAGATGGCTGCTGTAATTATTGACAGCTGCTGGCGTTGACTTCGGTGCATAAAAGAACGTAGTTGAGCCTCGGCGTGTACCATAATAATATTTTCGCCGAGTCGTCTGAAGTCGGATGATGTGAACGGAACACTGCGGACAGTGTCAGCCGCAGCAACCGAACTGACCTACAGTCAACGATATTTTGACTGGTGAACGCCACTTTGAGACCACCCACGTCGACAAAGAAAGACGATTCACATACGCTCGGTAGGCATCGTTTAACCGAGCACTTTATTGGACCACGTAGAGCACTCGCTGGGTACGGTCCAGCGCGTGCACGAAAAATTGCTATGAAATGTCCACCGACACAGATATTTTGGCATGCTGATTGACCCTGAATGATATAAACTGCCTATGAAAAAACTCCTATCGGCAGTATTAATACTAAGTCAGGTTCGAACGTCAAGGTCATGAGTTGACGTTCACGAAAATGTTCCAGCTTAGTACTGTACATTGCACCGGAAGTTAGTGCTTTGTCGAGTATAAGTACATCTGGGATAAATAATTTTTGTTTACTTACACGACGTATAAACATACCCTTTGGAAACTGCTTGGTGCTAAAGCCTAAAGTACCTAGGCTCAGATAAGTAAAGTCAATTTATTCTTAGTTAATTGGAGCGTAAGAACAATCCTGAAGAAATAAATGTAACTATGTTCTAATGGGCTTAATCACGACCACAACAGTACACTACAATGTATTGGCATCGCCAGCTATATGGGGCACTGGGGCACGTGCCCCCTCAACTTACTACAATTTAATTTTTTTTAGTGCACTTTGACCTGTAAAAGTCTGACCGCTACTATTATGTCGACAGTTGCCTCCTGTAAAACCCAGTAACTTTTGCATGTGCCCCTCCTGGCACCAAATCCTGGCGACGCCACTGCTACAATGCATCCTTCTTTGTTAAACAGTATTCTTTGCAGTAATTGCCTTGTTTAGGCAATATGGCGAATTCGTCAATAAGCCCAGTGGATGCACGTTAAGAGACGAGACGAGTCGATCGCGGATAAACCTTAATTTAAAACTGTAAATAGCCAGCTAGTTGGTTGATTGTCGAGTTCTTTGCGACCTTGAGCGAGGGCTTTCTACTTAAAGGTAGGTCTAATTAAAATTCGTCTCCAACAAGGGAGCCGCAAGGGAAATGATTTTTAAAAAATACGTTAATATGGGTCAATCTCAGGCCATTTAAAAGCCATGGAATAATTGCGATTCGTTCTTTGGAACTCTGAAATATCAAGATGACTCAGCTTATAAATAAATATATAAATTTAACACAAAGAATACTATGTTAATGTTCACAAACAATGTAAAATTGGCCGCTGTGGTCGTTTTAAATTTATGCACAGTCAATTGACAAGAGTGACTTTTCTGTCTTAAATTATGATTACAAAATAATGCAGTGACACATTTAAATAGTTGCAGGGCGGTAATACGAGATCAGAGAAGAAGTTACCTGCTAAGGTTCGTATTTGTTTGCTAAAAACGAATTTCTAACAAGACCTCACTTATCGGTCCCTATATACTATCTTAATACAAGATTATTATCAAATAGTAATTATGGTCATCGGCTTTCAGTGTCCATTCTTGTCCTATTCAGCATGCGACCACCGCAGTGACATCAGCGGTGAATAGGTCGAAATTCATTGTATCCAAGCTATTCATTATGTCGCGACCAACAGCATTATATATTGCATACCTATACAGCGCGCAGGTGACGGTCGACGTTGGGCGAAGTGGCCTAATTATTCGAAAATTCGAAGCAAAACGCCAACGCCGTTGCTGTGGCTTACCAGAGCGACGCTATGCTAGTGCGGTATTTGCCGTCACCGCGTGTCCGTCTGTCTGTCTGTCTGTCAAAGCCGGTATTTTATCAAAACGGCTAAACGTAGGATCTCAAAAACAACGCCGCACAACGCTAGTTTTATGACGCAAACGATCTCTACAAAATTTCGATGTGATTACCCCCAACGGGGGCGCCAAATGCAAGTGGGATAAATAAAAATTGCGTTTTTTCAACTGGTCGAGAAGTCTCCGGCTCAGATGCCTTACCGCCGAAAATTTGAGTCCACCTGCCACGTCCGCGTCCACGACGGAGCACTGGCAAGGGAATACGAGGTGTCATCAACAACTTTGGTGGTATAGTCGAAGTCTGTTAATCACAGTTGACTTTCAGCTCCAAAATGCCCTATCTTGTGTCGGGTACGACGTAAAATCTTAACTCAGTCGATCAATTCGGATGTAGCACTGTCAACTGCAAATAAAGTTGTTGAAAATATAGACACGTATTTAATTAGCCAATTTTTGTCCATGGCGGCTTTTAAACCGCCGTTCTGTTCGGCGGGCTTTAGTCAAGGTTTACACGGAAGCTCTATAGAGACGGACGCACGTGCTGTTATTTAGGGTGCACGTGTGCACGTCGTCTATAGACCGAGCATTCGCTGAAAGGAGCAGACAGGTGTGTCGCTGTTGTCGACCGACCACGCGCATCAAAACATCAACTGACAATGATTACAAATCATCACCACCCGTCTCTATCTGTGTTGGTGTCCGCAGCTTTATTACGCCGAGCACAAAGCCAACTGCTTCTGAGTATTTGTCACACACTACCCAATATCCGTTTTCGTCGCACAACAGCTCTACGAAAAATCGCCTGTAACAGTGGCTTTTACTTTGAAACAGTTTTATATACGATGGGCACTGAGACCGATTTTTTCTTATAAATTTCATGTTGTTAAATATTAAATTTTGACACTTCGCTGCTAATTTGTTCACGTTTTTACTTTTCGTCTTCATTTCTATACTTCGTATTCGACTCGCCATCGTTCGTCTACTTTTTATCTTTCGTAACTAAATTTTAAAATGAGAAACTCCGTGAAAACTTACCATGCAGCGATATCAACACAACGTATCGGTTGCGACTAGCAGCCTCGCCTCGTCGGCTAGCCCGTGGTTGACTCGTTGTTGTTAATAATTTATAAATTTAACTAGATGCCTGTATTCTGTGGAATGCCCACAATACAGTATTCGGCTCGAAGGCTATCTGTGCACAAGGTGTTTGCTTCCTGCATTCGATGATGCCTAGTGTCACGTGCCTGCGACTGAGTGATGTCAGCGTTATCTGCCGTGTTACTTATTTACAGTTTTCAATCCAGGCCTGCTTTTCTTCCATGTCGGTCAGCCAGGCGGCAGACCGGCGTACTTGGTTTATATAATATCGGATATTGGACGTTGCCGAAAATTTGGGTAGATTTCTTGTACGGTGCGTAGACCTCAGGGAAGTGATTTTGAATTGATTTTAATGGTAAAAATGGAAAGTAGACATCCCGTAGAGGGATCATTTGGTAGTGAATTTCAAACGATCTGTAATCATTGCGTAGTTATTGCGGCCTGAAATGGCAAAATATTGAAATTGTGTTACATTTTTGCGTTTTACGGTAAAATTTTAAAAATTATGTTCCGAAAGTTTTCATCGCGACACCGATCGACATTGTTGTGTTCACATTTCGTGAAATTTGGCCGACGGGAAATAGGTGAAATCGTGCATTATTTGCCTGACAAAAAAAAAATTTCGCCCGCCACTGAAACTGTCGCAACTGCTCGGATCGTGCCCAAAATCTGCCACAGCCAGCCCCAAAGTGGTCCAGATTGCATCCAAATTTGTTCACTTTCGGCGGAGTTATAGCATCCAACATTCGGCCGAAGCCTAGCTTCGAGCAGAATAACAAGTAGTGTGCGCTGAAACAGAGCAAAGTTTATTTGCGGGAATACACTGTAAGACGATGTCTTGTGTCACCCGGTTGCTTGCAGCCACAGACAGTTGGCACTTGGCAGACATATAATACAGTTGAAAGGTGTGGTATTTCAAGTACACTGTATACTTAAGTTCATGCTACGCCCAACTAACTGTCTCTTCGGCATCGAATGACGTTTAATCGTTTCGCAGAATCGCCAGAACTATAAGACAGACCACACTGTGCTTATGGTATAGCACGTTGTCGCCCGATATGCGGAAACTGCAAGTGACCACAAAATACCAACTAGATGGCTGTATTGTGTGGAATGCAAAAGTACAGTATTCGGCTCGAAGCGGTCCGCTATCTGTGCACAAGCTGTTTACTTCCTCCATTCGACGATGCCTAGTGTCACGTGCCTGCGACTGAATGATGTCAGCGTTATCTGCCGTGTTACTTATTTTCAATTTACAATTTAGGTTTGTTTTTTCCACGTCGGCAGCCAGGCCGCACATCGGCGTTGGTTTACCCAATATCGGACATTGCCGAAAATTTGGGTAGGTTTCTTGTACGGAGCGTACAGTCCAGGGGAATGATTTTGAATTGATTCTAACGGTAAAAAAGGAAACTAGACATACCGTAGAGGGATCATTGGGCAGTGAATTTCACATTACCCATTTTAAAAATTTTTGTGTCTCAATCATATCTTTGGAATTGGTGAAGCTAGGCACTTTAGATATGGTGTGCTGATTGATACTAAATAGTACCACTACATGTATGACAGAATACCCAAGAAGGTAATGTGTTTAGGGTTATGTGAGTGTTTAAACATGTCACATTATGTGACCTCTTTAAATTGTCATTTTGCACGGTCATTTTGCAACGGATCATATGGTAGTGAATTCCGGCGATCTGTAATCACTGCATAGTTATGGCGGCATGAAGTCGCAAGACCTTGAAAATTTGTTAGATTTTCTTTGCGTTTTTAATGGAAAAACGACCCCTTACGGTAAATTTTTCAAAATTCTCTTTGAAAATTTTTTATCGCGACACCGATCGACGTTGTGTTCACATTTCGTGAAATTTGGCCGACGGGAAATCGGTGAGAGCGTGCGTCATTTACCTGACAAAAACCTTTGCCTGCCTCTCAAACTCTCGCTACTGTGCGGATCGCTCCCAAAATCTGCCAGGGCAAGTCCCCAACAATGTGCTCAGAGTGCTCCAGATTTCATCCAAATCGAAAGTGAACCGATTTGTATGAAATCTAGAGCACTCTGAGTACGTTGTCGGGTGCTGGCCCTGGCAGATTTTGGGCGCGATCCGCGCAGTAGCGACAGCTGGAGAGCCAGGCGAAATTTTATTTGTTTTTGTCAGGTAAGCAACGCACGATTTCACACATTTCTTGTCGGTCAAATTTCACGAAATCTGAACACAACATGTCGATCGGTGTCGCGATAAAAACTTTCGAAACATTATTTTGAAAATTTTACCGTAAAGGGTCGTTTTTTCCAAACAAAAACGCAAAAGTTTCTTGAAAATTTTTAACGTTTTGTGACTTCAGACCGCCATAACTCCGCAATGATTACATATCCATGCAATTTCACTACCAAAATAACCCTGTATGGGATTTCTAGTTTCCATTTTTACCGTTGGAATCAATTCAGTCATTTTCATGGCCTGTACACTCCATACAAGAAACCCCTAAATTTTCTGCGACGTCTGACGCGGGTTGACAACACAGCAGATAACGCTGACATCACTCAGTCGCAGGTAGCCAATCACCATCGACTATTGAGTCACGTGACACTAGGCTTCGTTGAATGCAGGAAGTAAACAGCTTGTGCACAGATAGCCGAGCTCTTCGAGCCGAATACTGTATTGTGCGCATAGCCAGGCATTTAGGGTAGGTACACACTACCCGATCGGCGCGAAATATCACTGTGCGTATATAACGCAATGTAAGCCTAAGTGTCGTGTTCACGGGCTGCGTCGACGACCGTCGACACGGGTAGTGTGGAATAAACGTGTTAAAACGACTAAACAATATTTACGAAACTTAACTGCCACGGCTGTTTTACCAACAGCAATATATTATAATAATACAAAATCGTATGCTAAGTACAAAGAGAACATGTATACATACTGGGTGTTATTACTGGCCCGCCTAATGGGCCAGCATTGTTTTGCTCGCTGGCGTCTGTTGTTTGTCGTCGTCTGTAACGCTGCCGGCGGGCGGGCGGGCCGACCACCGGGCGCGTGGGCGGTCGGGCGGCCGACACTGCACGGCGGGCCAGTACGGTTACGTCCCGCTAGGGCGACACCT